>VTLG01011709.1_pt1 | contig 15207 bp, 10 predicted proteins | sample 4694571 | NCBI WGS metagenome assembly VTLG01 (sample SAMN12604809, study PRJNA352737) | marine metagenome | biome: ENVO:00000447; feature: ENVO:00000209|ENVO:00000569|ENVO:01000036; material: ENVO:00002151; isolation source: viral sequences binned using virsorter ...
AGACTGTAGAAATACAGTACATTTAAAACTGTTAAAGTTTTTAGGTTTTAAGTTCTTACGTAAAGTTAAGAATGGACCGTATCAATTAGATTTTATAGAATTTTGCCGTGTGCGTAGATGCTAATGCCGCAGCTAGAAATGCTGCCAAACAACGATGGGCTGAAAAGGATGCTAAATATCGTTCAGAATCCCTAAAATATTGGAACAGAGAAACGTCTGCTGTTCGTGGTATGCAACGTGCTGCCACAGGTTATAGCCGAGCTATTAGTAATGATTACCAGCGAGCCTTGTATGTACAGGGTCAAGCTAGGAAAGCTTACCAAGCAGGCTTTATAAAATATCAACAAACAAAAGGCTCAGTCAACGAAGGTGGTCGAGACAGACGAGCTACCAAGAAAGGATTAGTTGCCCTAACAAGAGCAAGAGGACAGCTTGAAAATGCTGTACAGAAAGAGTTTGGCGTACAGATGCAAAGACGCTACAGAGCTAGAATGATGAAGATGCAAAACTTTCAAGCACAAACAAGAGAAGCACTTGGTATACGACCAGAGTATGGTGCTCCTGTATTGATGCCTCCATCTGATAGATTAAGCGGTGCATTAAGTATTGCAAGTTCTCTTGTAGGTATTGCTGGCGGACTTGGTAAACTAGGTATGTTTAGTAAAAGTGCTGCCGGTGGTTTAACTTCAGGTAGTATTAGTAGTATTGGAGTTGGTGCTGGCGGAGTTGGTGCTATCAATAGTACTTTACCATCTTTCGTAGGTGGTATAGGAGGACTAGATCCTACCTTTGACGGATTATTAGGGACAGTTTCAGGATGACACAATCTTATTTTGAATATCTAGGGAGACGAGAAGCTGCTCCCTTTACTAACGAAGAGTTAGACTACACGAAAACAGAACCTGATTTAACTAAAGCAGTTAATGAACAGATTGACAAAAACATAAAGGATAGAGAAGAATTTTTTGCAGCAGAAATAGATCGTTACAATAAAACAGTAGCTGGTAAAACTGCTAAGAATTTGAATAGTCTTTATAATCTTACTGTTACTGGTAAGCAGTTTTTAGATTCACGTCAGGAGTATAGAGAAGATAGAAAAGCTTTTGAAGAGCTACAAGCAATATACAACGACCCTATGAAACGTGGTGAGTATGCTATTGTTGAAAAGAATCTTCAAGAAGTAGAAGGTGATCTTAGAAATGATGAAGATATAGAAATAGCAACTATTGAAAAGACTGGTACAGATTCTACAGGTCAAGTTGTATCAGGCACTCAACTGCTTGATTTTAAAAAATCTATATCAGCTAATGAGTTTTTAAATGGTAGGCATGCAGCAAAAAGTATGCAAACCTACTGGCCTAAATACTTAGAAATAGCTCGAGGTAGTTTACTATATAATAATAAGCTATATGAAGATCTAACTTTTTCTGAAAAGCAAGAGTGGATGAAAATTGCAGGGGCTAACTTTGTAGCTATGTTTGCTAAAGCTAATCCTAACATGACTGAGCATCAGGTGATTACAAACTTTATGCCCAGCTTTGACAATACTTCTAAGTCATGGAGTAGTCAAGGATTTGATGTCGAAAATAATGCTGTTGATGAGTTACGCTCTAACACATCTACTCAAAATTATGTCAATGCTATCAAAGTAGCATCTGAGGCTTTTAGCAATCCTAATGTCGACTCTGCTACCATCAGTAGTGTCTACACTAAGTCTGGTTTTATAGAAAATAAAGCAGCAATACTTAGAGCTGAAGGACATCCTAATCCATATAAAGAAGCTAATAAGATGTGGACTGATATGATAATACAGAATATAGATCAGTTCGATGAACAGGATATAGAATATCTATTATATCATGATAAGTTTGAAGCTGCCCAACATAAGGGTACTGGTAAGTTATCTAATTACTTTGATATACAACCAGCTAATGCTAATAAAATAGCACAAGCTTTTATTGATAAGAACAAAAAAGATAACTTAGCATCAGAAGAACAAAGACGAGATCAAATTCTCGACCTTCTTAATAATGGTCAAGAAGTTCCACGAGATGTACTAACTACATTTAGCAATGAAGATATTAGAAATCAAGTAGAAGAAGCATTAGATCGAGGCGAGACAAGTGAGTTCAACAGACCTGAGTTTGCTACCGTACAAGAGTTATTCTTAGCAGAAGCTGATTCTAGAGCTAGAGTAGTAGCTGCACTAGAGGGTGACCCGGGTAAGTATGGTGATAATACTTGGACAAGAACTACAACTAAAGCTATCTACGATTCAGCTGGTGAATATTTTAAGAGAGAATACTTAAGAAGATATGAAGAAAGTGGTGATAGAGCCGATGCTTTTGCAGTAGCACAAAAAGCTACTCTAGACGCTATGAGAAATGCTGAGTTTGATAAGCAAGAGAGTCCTATAATTTCAGATAATGCACTTAAAAATTCTACTGAATTACGTAAACTGTATGAAAGTGATAGAAGAGGTGCACTTAATTCTAAGGTATTATTAAAAGGCGAGGAAGATCCAGTATTAAATGCTATTGATTATTTTGATGGTAAGGTTGATAAGCTAGATCATACGTGGACTAGACTTGCTCAACTATATCCTAATAAAGGACCGTTAAAACTAGCACATGATAGATTAGTTGTACTTGGTAAGATTAAACCTATACCAGCATTAATGTATAATACAAATGTTACAGTATTAGATAGCCCATTACTAAATCAAAACAACAACTCTACTAAAACTATCATAGCAGCTGAGAATGGTATAACTAATAGTAAAAGTTATAACGAAATGTTAACTGCTTTAGAAACACCAAGTCAAGTAGAAAACGGTGGTATAGATGCTATAAGAGGTCCTGACGGGAACTATGTTACAGAGTTACCACTAGGTAAACCTTTGTCAGAACATAGTATACAAGAAGTCATGGGTTTAGTATCAGCTGGTTATACTAACATAGGTTTATATGATATGACACCCGGGGCACTAAGACAAGTATTTAACTCTACTATGGGGCAGTTAGATTTTACTAAACCATTTGACGAGGAAGCACAGTCTAAAATATTACTAGCTAGATTATATCACAAAGCTAACAATCAGCATCTATTTGGTAATGCTGATACATCATACAGAAGACTGATGACTTTTACGGAAGATCAGGTTGAAGAGTATGAAAAATTGATTGATGAAATCCCACCATTTATGAAATTAAACACACTTTATGGACCAGCCGCTAAGGAGGCTATTAACCAAAACTTATAACTATGGAAGAATATGAAGTAGAATATGATCCTACGGGATTTACTTCTACTGAAGAGTTAGAAAAGCGGATTGAAGAACGTTCTATCGAACAGGATAAACTCAACCAAGCTCAGGCACTAGCTGTTCAACAAGAAGAAGAAAAAGAAGAAATACAACAAGATCCCAGATCTGCTGAAAGGTGGGGACTAAAAGCTTTTGCTAAAGAGGGTCAGTCTATTCTAACTGGTGGTATACAAGATACTATTTCTTCCAGTACTACATTTGCAGAGCGTACATTCGATGCTGTGAGTGGTAAGATGGCTGAAGAAAAGAGACAGCAAGGTTATTATAGACCAGACTGGGATCCATTTGTTGATGAAGATGACCCTATCATAACTAAAACATGGTGGGGTAAACTCTTAAGAGGTACAGTACATTTTGGTAGTTTAGCTGCTGGTGTAGTGTTATCTGCTAAAGGATTAGCCGCAGCCGGTGTACCTTTATTAGGAGCAGCTTCAATGAAGATGTTAGGACTAGGTACTGTCACCAGAGCTATGGCTATTGGTGGTATATCTGACTTAATATCTAAGGAATCAGACGGCCACAATGCTCTCGGAGCTTTAACTAAACAGTATGGTTGGATGGACACTCCACTAACTACAAAAGATACTGACCATCCTATGATGATGAAATTTAAAAACATCGTCGAAGGTATGGGTATAGGTTTGATATTTGACGGAGCAGCACAGCTAATAGGTGGTGGTAGTAGTGCAGTTAAAAGACAGATAATACAGCGTAATGCTAGTATAGAGAATCAAACAACTACAGCTGCACTAGCACAGATACGTAAAGGAGATGCTCAGTTTCGTGCTGAAAAAAATGCACCTATAGCTCAAAGACATCAGGGAGCTCATACATCAGAGGTTGACGTAGGTCAAGCTAGAGATCAGTTAAAGCGTACACGTACTGACTGGGGATCTGAGGATGGATCTACAGGTGGTGTTACAACTAACGTCGAACGTGAGCGTATAGCGAGAGAAGGTGGTACAACAGACGAGGTAGTCGAACGCACACTACGAGGTCTGATGAGCGATGAGAAGTTTAAAAAAGAAATGGAGTTTGTAAAAGGTGATAGAAAAGCCTTAGCAGACGTTTGGCGTGATGCAATAGAATCTTATATGAAGATTACTAACGGCAGAGAAGTAGTAGATATGTCTCCAGAGGAGTATTTATCTGATCTATTTGAAAAGCAAAAAGCTACTATACCATTAGGAGATGAGACATTTGAGACTTGGTCTGCTGAAACAGTTGTTACAGCTGATTTAGTTGTAGGAGCTTTACTTAAAAAACTACGTGATACTGGTATAGCTGGTAGAGAACTAGCAGATTACGTGTCATTAGATGACATTGACGGACCAGCAAAGCAGATTATAGATACTATGTTGACTGCTTTGACACAAACTAAAAAGTCTAGGTTTGTAGCATCTGATTATTTTAGATCATTTGGTGCTGGTAAAACTAGAGCACAAGTAAACGATGCAGTTAATCAAGCTGTAGCGTCTGATATGCAAGATGTTAAAGATTCTATATTCTCTATTCTAAAAATTGCTAAAGATGATGCAGATGATAACTTATTAAATGCGTTATTTGAAGCTTTTTCTATGATGAAAAATGTAAATAATCTAGATGACTTTGACAACTGGGCAAGAACTATACTAAAAGGTGGACAGATAGCTGGTGAAGGACCAGAACGTACTGGTGCTTTGATACGTAGCTTACAAGAAATGATAAGTCACAGTGTATTAAGTGGACCTAAAACACCACTTCGAGCACTTATAGGTACAGGTACTGCAACATTCTTACGTCCTATATCAACGTTTTTAGGAGCTACAATGCGTTTTCCTTTTACTGGAGACGCAGCTACAGTACGTAGTAGCCTATCATCTATAAACGGTATGGTAGAAGCTATACCAGAAGCATTTGATTTATTCTTTACAAAGCTAAATGGTTACTGGAGTGGCGATATATCTACAATTAAGACTCGATTTATTGAGTTTACTAAAGGTGATGCTAACTGGGAAGTAATGCGTAGATGGGCAGAAGATAGTGGAAGAGCAACTAGAGAAGATCGTGCTATTTTTGCTGTGACTAACATGATACGTGGTATTAATAACAATAATCTTTTTACTTACTCTACTAAGATAATGGCAGCGACTGACGATGCCTTTACATTCTTACTAGGTAGAGCTAAGATGAGAGAAAAAGCCATGCGTCGTGTATTAGAGCTAGAAGGTAGTGGTGTACAGTTACCTGTTATTAACGGTAATGTTATGAAAGCATATCAAGATGATTTCTATGCAGAGATATTTGATGCTAATGGTAACATTAAAGATGATGCCACTATGTTTGCAAAGAAAGAGGTAACACTTACACAAGATCTAACTGGTTTTGCAAAGGGTCTTAATGATGTTATGACATCTAATCCTTTTGTTAGACCATTCTTTCTATTTGCTAGAACTGGTGTAAACGGACTTGCATTAACAGGTAAGCATACACCCGGGTTTAACTTTTTAGTTAAAGAGTTTAATGACATAGCTTTTGCTAATCCTAAAGATTTATCTAAACTTAAAAAATATGGTATTAATACAGTAGAAGAGCTACAGAACGCACGTGCATTACAAACAGGCCGATTAGCAATAGGCTCTGCTGTAACCTTTATGGGTATACAAGCATGGGCATCAGGTAGACTTTCTGGTGATGGACCTACAGATAGACAAATGCGTCAAGGTTGGATTGATGGTGGTTACTTACCCGGAACTATTGAAGTTGGGGGTGTCAGAGTTAACTACGAGGACATTGAACCCTTTGGTCTAATACTAAGAACTATTGCTAACGTAGGTGACGCTAGCATATTGATGGGTGAAGAGTGGACTGAGAAAGAATTACAAAAGATTTCTCTTGTCGTCGCTCAAGCTTTGTCTGGTAAGTCTTACCTAGCTGGATTACAGCAATTAGTTGACTTAGTAGCTGGACGCCCCGGTCAGGTAGAACGTATACTTGCTAGTATGACAAACAACACTGTACCGCTTGCAGCTTTACGTAATGAAATGGGTAAGTTACTCAGCCCACATATGCGTGAAATTAACTCTGGTGTATTCCAGTCTTGGCAAAACCGTAACCTAGCTACTGAAGTTTTACCCGGTATAGAAGGTTTGCCTATTAAGTATGATATGCTAAACGGTCAACCTCTTAGAAAACATGACTTTATGACTCGTGCATTTAACATGATTAGCCCTATACAGCTAAACATGGATCAAAGTCCGGCACGACAGTTCCTGTTTAACAGTGGTTATGACTTAAGAATTAGTACATTTTACGCACCTGATGGTACTAATCTAACTGACGACCCCGGTATACGGTCTGAGTTTCAACAAGCTATTGGTCGATATAATTTAGAGAAACGTCTAGAGGCATTATCTAAAGATCCTAAAGCTATTGAGTCCATGAAACTCATGAGATCTGATATACGTGCTGGTAAACGTGCAGAATATAATGCTAGAGATTACTACCATAATATTATGATAGATAGAATGTTTAAAGAAGTTAGAAGACTAGCTTGGAATGACATTAAATATAGACAAAATATATTAGCTTTGATTGATGAGCAAAAACAACAGAAATTAGAGCAAGTATATAAACGACAAGAATCAAACAACCTTCTAACCATGTATAAGTAATGGCAACAACCTTTCACGATTATAACGGTAATCAGGGAACAGGAACAGGCAATACAGATTATGACTTTACTTTCCCCACATTCAAGCAAGAAGAAGTGAAAGTAGAAGTTGATGGATCCGTTAAAACGATATCCGTTGACTATAGTGTTCCTACTTATTCTGCTGAAACCGGTGGTAAGATTCGTTTCTTACAAAACAAACCCACTCTATCTACCCAAAAAGTTAGAGTTTATAGAGAGACAGATGTAGATGCAGCTAAGGCTACATTTACAGCTGGTTCTTCTTTAAAAGCTAACGAACTAAATACAAATATAACACTACTCTTACGTAGTACACAAGATCGTACTAACGCTAAAAATGTCCAAGAACATGATCTAAATGACAGAGTAGTTACAACAGATAAAATAAGAGACCTTAATGTAACTAGATCTAAGTTAGCACTAGATGCTATTGATGGTACTCTGATAGCCGATGATGCTATAGATTCTGAACACATAGCTGCGGACGCTCTTGATTCAGAGCATTATGCACCAAGTTCGGTAGACACTACAGCTATAGCAAACAATGCTGTAACAATGGACAAGCTAAATAGCGGTGCATTGCCTACAGACATTACAATTAATACTGACAACATTGTAAATGGTAGTATAGTTAATGCTGATGTTAATTCAGTAGCTGCTATAGCTGGTACAAAAATCTCACCTAACTTTGGCTCACAAGTTGTAACCACAACTGGTAACATAGTTGTAGGTGGAACTGTAGATGGCAGAGATGTAGCATTAGACGGTACAAAACTTGATAGTATTGAGAATGGTGCTACAGCTGACCAGACAGCAGCAGAAATACGAACACTTGTAGAATCTGCGTCTGACAGTAATGTGTTTACTGACAATGACCATACTAAGTTAGATGGCATCGAAGCTAATGCTACAGCTGACCAGACTGGTGCAGAAATTAAAACTCTATATGAAGCAAATGCTAATACTAATGAGTATAGTGATTCAGAACAGAGCAAGCTAGCTGGTATAGAAACAGCAGCTACAGCTGACCAGACCGCTAGTGAAATAAAAACACTATTACAATCTGATAAGCTTACATTATCTGAAATAGATACTAGCTCTACAGATAGTAGATACTTTACAGAAACTGAACTAACAACAGGTGGTGCACTAGATGGTAGATACTACACAGAAACAGAAACAGAAGCTAAGTTTTTAAGACAAGACAGTTCAGAAACTATAGCTAGTGGTGTGTCTTGGTCTAACTCTGACGCATTTGTAGCTACAACAGCTGCTATCAATGCTAGAATTATTGACCTTATTGACGAAGTTGGTGGTTTTACAGCTATTGCAAACCAGACTAGTTTTCCTACAACAAACCCACAGGGAGCTACAGGACAGTCAGCTATACTAAGTATTGCAGCTACTACAGCTACACTAACACCTAGCGGAACAACTGTTACCATAACAGACGGAGCTGGGTCAGGAAACGATGTAACTATTACTGGTGTTACTACTACCATACCTACGGGCTTTGGATTCTTGGTAGAATCAACAGCTACAACACATGAATACAGTTTTCATAGATTAGTACCTATAGCAACTCAGGTTAATACTGTTGCTCAAAACATTACTAACATTGTTAATGCTGGTGCAAACGTAGCAGATATAAATAACTTTGCTGACTTATATATTATATCTTCTAGCGAACCTACACAAAGAAATGATGGTACATCTTTACAAGAAGGTGACCTATGGTATGATAGCTCTAACGATAACTTACAAGTTTATACTGGTAGTGCGTTCTCTATTATTACTCCAAATCAATCAGTTCTTGACGACGTAGCTATCGTATCTGGAGCTATAACATACAGCGAAGACTTAGGACTTATAACAGACGCTGTATCTACAGGTAGCTCTAACGGTTCACTTGACATAGTTGCAGACGCCATAGAAGATGAGATAACATTTACTGTTACAGCTGCTACTGGTAAATTTATTATTGATGGTGTAGATAAGCCTGCACTAACACTATACAAAGGCTGGACATATACATTTGATTTAAGTGATGCATCGAACGCAAACCATCCACTACGCTTCTCAAGCGGAGGTAGTGCTTATAATACTGGTGTTACTGTTACTGGCACTCAAGGACAAGCTGGTGCAAAAGTCCAACTTGTAGTACCAGAGTCTCAGCCAACATCCTTTACTTACTACTGTACAAACCACAGTGGTATGGGTAATACTATTACAGTTAAAGATGATCCTATTAAGACAGTATCTGACAATATAACTGGCATACTTGCAGCAGCTACTAACAATACAAACGTTACAGCAGTTGCCGGAAATGCTACAAATATTAACACTGTAGCTGGAAAAGCAACAGAAATAGGAAGATTAGGTACTGCTGATGCAGTAGCTGATATGAATACACTAGGCACATCAGCAATAGTATCTGATATGGATACACTGGCTGACATATCAAGCAATATTACTTCTGTAGCTAATAATGCAAGTAACATTAACAGTGCCGTCAGCAATGCTAGCAATATTAACAGTGCGGTCAGTAATGCAAGTAATATAAATACTGTAGCTGGTAATAATACTAATATAAACACTGTTGCTGGTATATCTAGTGATGTAACTACAGTTGCTGGTAATAATAGTAATGTAACAGCAGTAGCTGGTAACAACTCTAATATTACTTCTGTAGCTGGCAATGCTAGTAACATTAATAGTGCAGTATCTAACGCATCTAATATTAACACAGTTGCTGGTAGTATATCTAATGTAAACACAGTTGGTGGCTCAATATCTAATGTAAATACAGTTGCAAGCAATATAAATAATGTAAACAGTTTTGCTGGTACATATCAAATAGCATCTTCAGCTCCTTCGACAGACGGTGCTGGTAACGCACTAGCTGCTGGTGACTTGTACTTTGACACAACTGCTAATGAGTTAAGAGTACATAACGGGTCTACATTCCAAGGTGGTGTGACAGCTACTGGTAACTTAGCTGGATTAGGAGCTAATACATTTACTGGTGATCAGACAGTTAATGCAAACATCATTGTGTCTGGAACAGTTGATGGTGTAGATATAGCAAATAGAGACACATTATTTGATGGTTTAACATCTAGCTCTGGAGTATTGAAAAACGGAGTAACTGCAACAACTCAAGGTCAATCCAGTAATAATGCTAAGGTTGCTACTACAGCTTTTGTACATACTGCTGTAGCTAACTTGGTGGACTCAGCTCCCGGAACTTTAGACACGCTAAATGAATTAGCAGCAGCTCTTGGAGATGATGCAAATTATGCAACTACAACTGCAAACTCTATAGCTACAAAAGCACCTTTAGCTAGTCCAACATTTACTGGAACTGTGACAGCAGGGACAATAGACGGAACAAATTTAACTCTCGACTTCGGAACACTTTAAATGGCAAAATTATTAAAACTAAGACGTGGTACAACTACGCAACATGGTAGCTTTACTGGAGCCGAAGGCGAAGTTACTGTAGATACAGACAAAGAAACTCTTGTCGTACATGACGGCTCAACAGCTGGTGGTCATCCAGTAGCAGCAGAGGACTTGGCTAACGTGTCATCCTCTACTATTGCTGGTAGATTATCCAACGATTCAATAGCACCATCTAAGATTGGAGCTGGAGCATTACCAACAGACGTAACCATAGTTAGTGCAAACATAAGTAACGGCACAATTATAAACGCAGACGTTAACGCATCTGCTGGAATAGCTGGAACTAAAATATCTCCTGACTTTGGGACGCAGAATGTAACTACTACAGGAACTGCTAGTTTTGGAAATAACATAGAGTTAACTGGTACTTCTCCATTTATTAATTTAGTAGATTCTAATAATAATTCAGATTATAAAGTTGAAAATGATGATGGTGCGTTAAAATTCAAAGACATGTCTAATAGTAATGCTACTAGAGTAACGTTACAAGCTGATGGAACTCTTGATGTTTTTGGAAACTTAGACGCTAATTCTGGTCTTGACGTAACAGGAAACATCACAGTATCAGGAACAGTTGACGGTGCTGACGTAGCAGCCATGAATACTAAATTAACTGGTATTGAAAGTGGGGCTACTGCTGACCAAACTAAATCAGATATTGATGCACTAAACATTAATGCTGATACAGTTGATAGTTTACATGCTTCTAGTTTTGTAAGGTCAGACGCTAATGATGTTTTAACTGGTTCATATGACTTTCAACATACTGGTAACTATCCAGTAGTTATTGGTAATAGCAGTGGTATGGCTGATGCAAAAATGGTTCTTCGTGGTTCAGCTAACCCTTATATACGATTTAGAGAACAAAATACTGATAAAGCTTATATTCAGTGGAACTCTGGTGGTTATTTAGAAATTTATAATGAAGAGCACGCTAGATCTTTAAAAATTAAAAATGGAGAAAGTGGCTTAATATGGAACGTAGGCGGTACTGAAAGAACTGTTTGGCACAGTGGTAATGATGGTTCTGGCAGTGGGCTAGATGCTGACACTTTAGATGGCGTTGAGGGTTCTAACTATTTAAGATCAGATGTGCAAGATACTAAAAGTGGGTCACTAAATATAAATGGTGGTACATCACATGGAGCTAATGACGCTACTTTATATGTTGATGCAGATAATAATAATGACTGGGGTATTATATGTAATAAATTAAATAACGGTTCAACAGAATACGGTATTGAATCTCGTGTACATAGTGGTTCTAGTTTTGCATTAAGTGTTTTAGGAAGTGGTAGTAGAGTATTCCGTGTCGGAGGAAATGGAGATATTGTTAATAGTGGCTCTATAACTGCTTCTGGAAACGTAACAGCTTACTCTGATGCAAAACTAAAGACTGATATTTCTACTATTAACGATGCTCTTAGTATCTGCGGTAAGTTACGTGGTGTTTCTTATAAATGGATAGCAGATGGCAAACCTTCTATTGGTGTTATTGCACAAGAAGTAGAAGAAGTATTACCAGAATTAGTTTTAACTAATAGAGAAGTAAACGCTATTACACAAGAAATAGAAGAAGTCAAATCAGTTGACTACGGAAAAATAGTAGGCGTACTTATAAACGCAATAAACGAACTTAAAGCAGAAGTAGACGAACTAAAAGGAGGTAAATAATGGCTTGTCCTTCAAGTGGAACTATTACCATCCAAGATATAGTCAATGAGTTTGGAGGGACAGCCCCTCACTCTCTTTCTGAATACTATAGAAATGGTGGAGAAGTTCCCGGAAATAATACTAACGTTCCAACTTCTGGAACAATATCTCTTTCAAACTTTTATTCTGCTGTAAACGAAATACAAGAGACATACAGTTCTTCTACTACAAACTTAAACTTATCTTCTGTCTTTGGTTCTAACTGGGGAACGGCTGTACCTAAACGGGTAATTGTTAATAGTGGTGTAACTATCGGTGCTACTGGTAGTAACGTTGCTATCAACATACCATCTGGTATGGGTGGTACTTTAGTTATTGACAATGCTGGAAGCATCCAAGGATATGGTGGAGCGGCTAATGGTGGGACCGGAGGTAATGCTATAGCTGCAAACCACACATCAGGCGTGACTATCAACAATACTGGCACCATTTATGGTGGCGGTGGCGGTGGCGGTCAAGGTGGTTCTGGTGGAACTGGTGGAAACGGTGGTTCTGGTGGTACTGGTGGGCAAGGTAAATATAGTTCCGGTGTTGGATTCCTACATGATGGGTACCCAGCTTCTTGGGGTTGTAGTGCAAGTGAAGCTTACGCTGTCTCAAACTGTAATCAATATTTTGGTACTACACATTTTGCCACCCGTTCTGGTTCTTGTCGAGTTGATACTGATTCCTATTGGAACTGGAACTGCTATAGATGGAACTATACCAGTGGCGGTTCTGGTGGATCTGGCGGTAGCAGCGGTGGCGGCGGAGGATCCGGCGGTGCTGGTGGAAGAGGACAAGGATATAACCAAAGTAGGCATACAGGTTCTGGTGGTTCAAGTGGTTCAAGTGGCGGCTCAGGTTCTGGTGGTTCTAGCGGTGGAACAAACGCTGGCTCTGGTGGTTCTGGCGGTGCTCGTGGAACTGGTGGTGCTGGTGGAACTGGCGGTGACGGCGGTACTTTTGGTAACGCTGGTGCAGGCGGTAATAGTGGAAGCCCCGGATCGTCAGGCACCGGTGGAAACCCGGGAGGTAATGGAAACCATACAAACGGGTCAAGCGGTGGCGGAGGTTCTTCCGGCGGGTCCGGCGGAGGAGGTTCTAGCGGAGGACAAGCTGGATATTACATCACCAATCGTGGGTCCATAACATTCAACAATTCCGGTACAGTTGCCGGCAGATAATTATGAAATTTAAAATTAAAGAAGTTACTACAGATTCTGTAAAAGTAGAATTTGAAGATAGTTCTTGGGCAGTAGTTCCGATACAAAAAGGACAATCTAAATCAGCCATAATCACTGACATTGATACGTATGGCAACAAACGTGAGCCATTTGAAAAAGTCAATGATGTTCCAGTTACTGTATCCGATGAGTGGATTGACACAAGTGCAGTAGAACCAATAGAAGTTGATTACAAAGGAGCAAGACGTCAACATTACCCTTCAATAGGACATCAAATGGACTCTTTATATTGGGCACGTGAAGGTGACGACACTAACCTTAAAGCGGTTGATGTGCTTATTAAAGAAGTCAAAACAAAAATTCCAAAAGGTACAAGTTACAAAGAAGAAGAAATTGACAAATTATTAGATTAATTAATTTACACCCACATGCAAATTTATTTAAAAAACTTTTTATCTACTAATCAAGAAGTTTATAGATTAAAAGATTTATTAGCTACATGTAAAGCATCTGATTTAAACTTAATTTTTTTTAAAGATATTATTTTTAATAGACCTTTGGCAAAATATACTCAGCCTTCAATACATATGGTTGATACAAGGTATCCAATATTAGTCACCCCAAATGGTGATAAATACGATATTGTTGACGGTCATCATAGGTATTTAAAAATGAAATTAGAAAACAAGCAAGCATGTATAGCCTTTGTTATTGGTGCTAAAAATTTTACCCAGATTAAAGATTCTTTGAAAGATTATCCAAGAGTCTTAGCTGATTGTAATAGTTGTGGAGAATAATTATGGAATTAGCTGGACCAATAGCGAAGCTACCTTTGCCTGATGCTGTGTTTAAAAATCTTAAAGATGCAACTATAGGTAAGGATTTTTCAAGAAATTTAGCTGGTGTTTTAGAAGATCAGTACCTTGTTAATCACGAAGAATGTTCAGATTTTGTCGATTTTATAAAAACACAATCTCTTGAATATTTATGTGAACAACAAAATAGTTTAATTATTGCTCAAATTATTAGTAGTTTTCGTAATCAAACATGGGAAGATAAAAATAATTTTGATGTTAAAGAACATTTTGATTTGAATATTGATAGGATCTGGTTAAACAGTGGATCCAATACTTCATATTCTCCAGTACATATACATTCTGGAATATTTAGCTTTATTGTCTATGTAAGTATTCCTTATACTTTTGAAGAAGAGTGTAAATTAAATAACAACATAGAAGATAATAAAAATTTAAACGGTTGTACTGAATTTATTGATAATTTTTTTTATTCAAACATTAAAGTTGCAGTAGATAAATCAACAGAAGGTTCTTGTTTTTTATTCCCTGCATGGGTGCCACATGTGGTATATCCATTTAAAAGTGAAGGAAGACGAATAACAATTTCTGGGAATCTATATCTCACAACTAAAAATGTCGATTAAAATACCCATTATAGAATTACCGCCCGTAGACAGTATAGAAACAATATCCATACCTTTACCTACAGCAGACGTTCCTTCTTACACTCCTTTGGTTGTACCTCCAAGTGATTTACGAGAACCCGAGGGTACACAACCTGTAGAAACGGTGGAACCTCCAGCTCCTATTTTACAGCTGCCGGGGTTACCACCCGTACCGATACCTCCAGCTGAAGTTTTAGGTCCTACAGTGATTACAGCTGTTACAGCGGTAGCAGCTACAACTGTAGCAACTCCTATTATACAAGATATAAAAGAAAAAATAACAAAATTCTTAAATAATAAGATAAAGAAATGGAAAGAAAACCGGAAGAAAAAAAGGGACTCTTTACAAAGCTCAAAGAAAACATAGATGACCATGAAGAGCAGATGCAGATACTAGGTGCAA
>VTLG01002933.1_pt1 | contig 15203 bp, 25 predicted proteins | sample 4694571 | NCBI WGS metagenome assembly VTLG01 (sample SAMN12604809, study PRJNA352737) | marine metagenome | biome: ENVO:00000447; feature: ENVO:00000209|ENVO:00000569|ENVO:01000036; material: ENVO:00002151; isolation source: viral sequences binned using virsorter ...
CACTGTTCGTTCCAACGGCAGAACCCACGCCGACCACCAATTTGTCGGCGCTGTCGTCTAGGCCCACGTAGAAGTCTTTCGCGTTGCCGTTATAAACCAGCTTGGTATCTTCAGCCGTGCCGTCACCTATGGTGACCGCCGCCGCTGGAAACACCACAGCTTGGTTTTCGTCTATGGATACGGCAGGTGTAGTGCCAACCGCAGACCCCAATCCAATGACAAGGTCATCTGCGGAGTCATCTAGGCCAATGTAATAGTCCTGTGCGTTGCCGTCGAAAACGATCTTCGTGTCTTCCGCAGTACCGTCACCTATCCGTAGAGCGTCCGACACGTAGAGACTTGCAAAGGCGTCCACAACAGCCGCGCCAGATCCTGCGCCATCGCAGAACACAACAGCCGTGTGGCCGTTAGGAATGGTGATGTTCGCACCAGACCCTTGCGATATGATCGTAGAGTATGGGCCACTAGAACCAGAGTCCGTCGTTGCATTGATGAAGATGAAGTATGCCGTTGTATTATTGGGTGCTACGGTAACCGTATTGTTAGCCCCAAGTGCGCCCGTAAACTTAATAACACGAAACATACCGTCTTGAAGATTCTCGGTGCCTGCACCCGGAGATGCCTCTCGAACCGTTAGCGTGTGCGTAGTGCTGGATAGTCCAACAGCCTTGAATGACGCTACACGGTCTAAAAGGTCTAGGTTGTGATTAGTGGTCGTTCCCCAAGCACCGGACTGTTCACCAGAGCCAATCTTTTCAATGCCAAAGTTTGTTGTAAATGAAGATGCCATCGTACCGTCCTTATGCCGCTATCTGTGTCCAGGTAGGTGTTTGGGATGCATTAATTTCTGTAAACCCAGAGGTCTGTGAATCATCAATCAGATCCCAGATTAGTACAGTGTTAACCAAACCCGCAGCAGACACTCCTTCTACAGAAAAACTAAAGTTGATTTGTGTTAATCCTATCGCACTTGCCGCAGAAACTCCAGATGGAGAAAGAATAGAGCTTGTTATTAACGTCGGGTCTCCCACCGCACTTGCAGCAGATACACCTGAAACCACTGCGACTACCTGGGCCGTTACAGTAGGATCACCTACCGCGCTGGCAGCAGAGACACCCGTTACACTGAAGGATACGGGAAGACTTACCGTTTCGTCCCCTATCGCACTGGCGGCAGAAACACCGGTAACTACTACGGGGAGTGGACTGTTCCAAGCCCCAGAGTTCCAAGTACTTCTATTCCAGCCAGTGACTAGGGCCATTAACCAATCCTAATAATCGCAGCGGTTGCACTATTTGCGGGATATTGAATAGTGAAATCTCCCGCGCTGGAAGATTTGTCCGCATCAAAGTTAATGACCGCTACCGCTGGATTTGCTGCTGCCGTAGTTGTAGAACCTGTGCTTGCACCACTCAAAGTTGAATTATAGATCAAAGCGCCTCTAGCACTCGAAATCGTAGAAGAAGAAAACGTAGTGTCCGCGAAGTCTACAAAAGCAGTGGGAATCCCTCCTCCTCCTGGACCGCTTGAGGAACCATCGTCACCAAGCCCAATGGTTACACTAGACAAGGCGGCACCCCCCGCAGTGTAATTGGTGCCAGAGACTTCGTTACTGGTACTGTAGCCCGTAGTATCCGCATCTATGCTGGAGCTATTCGTAAACATAGCCACTTTAAAAGTGTCCGCGCTTATCGCACTTGAATCTCCGCGAGAGCTTGATGTCAAACGGTGAATACCCGCAAGTATCTCCCTCTTAAATGTTCCGCACATTGCGGAGGAACCAATAGCCATTACAACCTCCTTATGATCTCAGCCATGTCCTCATGGCCCTGTTGTTTCATCAGAGCCCAGATCGTAGTTCTCTCGCTCTGCGCCATTCTCTCCATGTAGAAGATCAGTATCTCTTTCAGGCGATCTCGGTGCGCCAAAGCCTGTTCTTTAATAACAGGCGGCGCTGTATCAGAAACAACCATGATCTTATTCATAGCCATCTCAGCCATCTCTTCAGGAGAATGACCTCTGTTCGTAGAAGTAAAGACGAACGGACTTGCAATCTCGGTTGTCGAATCACTATCAAACATTACTGAACATCCCGCCGTAGACGATCATACCGATACTGATCTCTGGTCTGAAGTCCCTCGCCCAAGTTTTTCACCCACTGCAACGACTCTTGAAATCTGTTGTTATAAAGTTGAAGGAGATCCGCCTCACCTTTCATAAAAGTGTAAGCCTCTACTAAGCTACCATAGAGAAGAGCCAACTCAGCATTATCACCAAGGTAACTGGTTCCACTTGTGGCTGTTGTTATAGATGTTGGGCGGTAGAAGTAATGAAGCTCCACCGTGTAGACTTGGTCCGGTGTAGGAGCTAATAGAAAGCTATCACTGTCCCAATCCGCATAATACACAGGCGTTCCCGTGGTTGCGGGGTTTGGAGTAAAGTCTTGAAGCATTGTAACTTGCTTATACAACAAGAATGTATTCTCGGAGCTACTGACCACACTTAAAGAGTTCTGAGAAAGGAAGTCGGAGGGTTTCGACAAATATTTATTACCCGCAGTCGTTGACCCCGAAGAGTTCTTTCTGAACACGTCTAGTTGCGCTTCTTTCAATATGCGCTCTTCCGCGTTCAGAATGAACCTCGACAACTGACTGACAAACGTTGTTTCGGTATTTTGCGTATAGTCCTGTATCGCTGTCTTCAGCGTAGTAAATGTATAAGCCATGTCACGCACTCACCGTAACAGGACCAGCGGATGCAACTCCGCCTCCTCCTGTCGTATTTCCAGAGGTTGCCGTCTCACCACTCGCAGAGAAAGTGTACGTGTTATCATTAACTTTAGTAATCGAATAACCGGATGCGGATTCCACGGTTGAAGCGGTAAATCCGTCAAAAGCCTCGACAGATCGAAACCGAACGGTATCCCCGGTAGAGCGCCCATGGCTAGGCTCTGTAACAGTAATTGTAGCGGTTCCACTGGTGCCAGATTGGAATGGATTAAACTTCAAAAGAACCGTAACAGCGGGTTCTGTCCTATCAGGTCTGGCATCCCTTAAAGCTTGTGGATCTGCCGGGGACCGGACCACCTCCAACTGTGGTTGCTTGGTCTCAAACTCGTCCTTACCAACAAGCATCCCGGTCCACTCTTTTCGCATATGTTTTAGCTTATATGCAAAACCAGAACGGTCCGATATGCCCATGGCGTACTTATTAGATGCGTATCTAGACATCAGGATACCGCACTTACAAAAGTATACGAAGGAACAAGGTTGATGTTAGCCTTATCTCGGTCCTCGTCTGCGGCCCGCTGAAACTCTTCCTCGTACAACCCTTTTAAAATTTGAATTCTATCCGGTGCTCTTTTCAAGGACATGTAGTACGCGAGACCGGCAGTGAGGCAAGGATAAAACCTAAAAGGTATATCCAGGGTATTCACAGAAGCATCCGCATCGTCTATGCGAACCAGTCGGTCATAGATAAAGATGTCGGTGCTATTTTCCGGAGCGGGCCATATCTTAACTATAGGCGTTATCTGACGGTCTACATAAAACTGTGTGGGCCGTCCGGTAGTAGACTTGTTTGCAATGGTCAGATAGTCGTCTCGGCTAACCCTGGTTATAGATATGTCCGAGTTGCTGCGCCTAACCACGCCCGACAAGATGTCTACGGTGGACTGAGGATCTTCAAGAGATGCCGTAGACGTGGTGGCCGTGGTTGCCCCGCTTGTCCCACCGGTTATGGTCTCTCCAGAGGAAAAGGTTCCGACAGGAACCGTTAAAGTTAAAGAGGTGGTGGTGGGTTTGGTAATAATAGATGCCGTAGCACCGCTTGTTCCGCCGGATATCGTCTCCGCAATCGAAAAACTTCCACTCGCGGAAACAGACATTGTTATGGCTCCCACCGGATAGTCTGTTATCCCGGAAGCCACCGTCTGACTTACCTGCTTTATGGTCCACCTGTTTAGACCTCGGTTAGCCCAATCTGCAAAAAGTAGGTTCAAAGACCTTCTGGCGGTCTTCGCATCGTACCCGGTGCGAAACTCTATTCCACACCTTTCAAAGGCTTCTTCTATGTACTCTGCTACATTCGGTTCAAAGTCCTTGGATCCGGAAACCGCCATTATTCACAGTCCATCTTCTAGTACTGTTTTAAACAGTAAATAACTACAGAATAGGTATCTCCGCTGCTATGTCCTACAGTAGTCAACTGAATGTCCCCGGTATTACCTCCGGAAGCGGCCACGTTAGGCAGTCCGCTAATGTCCGAATAATCTAGGGTATCCGAATAATCCGCAGGAAGTTCTACAGCAATTACATCTGTAGTGGCATCCCACAACAGTTTCACACCCATTCCAACCGTAGAGAAGACAACCTTTTCTATACGAACCTTGGAGCAAGAGGTGCCATCCTGCAATCCGGACAATTCGGACACATCCACTTTGACAACCGCAGATTCCCCGGTTCCATCACTTGTATTTGTGCAATAGATAACAGCGGATTTTGGTCCGTCAATTATCGTAGTAGCTGTTACAGCATCTGCCATATCCGGCTCCTTCTACATAAGCAGGGGAAGGAACATAGTCCTTCCCTCACTTAAATTACGCAACCTGAACGTATTCAATAATAAACGTAAAGGAGCCCGCCGTCGTTGCATCTACAGTGTTTGTAATGTTGCAGTAGATGGTACGCTCTGCCGAGGCATACTGAACAGAGGCCGGAGCCGTCGTTGCGTCTTGAGTTTGTAGAACAAGTGACGTGACCGTGACGTTGCCCACAACAACCGTGGTGCCGCCATCAAGAATTTCGTCGGTTTGAGCCGCAACAATCTGCGCTCCAGAACTTGAAGTTCCAACCTCATATCCAATGTCGCCGGTTCCAATAGTAGGGGCCGTGACACAGAAAATCTTAATGTCGGTGATAACCGTGTTTGCGGGTTGCGTAAACTCACCAATAGCTGGGCTATCTCCCGCCGTGGTGTTAACAGTAACGCCAGTAGCAAAGCCAACATGCTTGACGTACTTGTTCGTTACGATACCGGTTGAGGCAATGTCGAAAGTATTCGTTGCGGCACCCGTAGTTGAATTGACGTTGATTACCTCAAAGCCATTTTCCGAGCGAACGGGACCATTAAAAGTTGTGTTAGCCATCTAGCCTTCCTCCTTACGAAAGGTTTCGCCCTAGAGTCTTCGTAAGCGTCTGCTGGGCCAGTCGCTAGGGCTAAGTAAGTCCCAGATGAGACGAGAGGGGGTTGCCCCCCTCTCCATCCCAAAGTTAGGCTCCTGGCGAACCAAAAATGCCGCGAGGATCCGAGAACCCGAAAGCATAACGCTCACGAGCCTTGTACCGGACGTTTCCGGTATCGAAGTCACCTTCCATAGAAGTACGAATAGCGGACCGGTTGAACCCTTTGAGTCCATTCGGAGCATCCGTAATAATGAAGAAGGCGTCGGTGTCCGTGAGGAAGTGGTTCACGAAGTAACCTTCCGGCAGCATACCCATGCTACGAATAGCATTGATATCGTTGTCCGCCGTTCCCGTCCGATAAGCAGATTCCAGAAGCCGGTCTGCGGTGAACTGAAGTTCCTTGGGAACAATCATCTTCATACCACGAACGGCAACCTTCAATCCGCGCTCGTCCACGAAGCTTGCAATATCAATGAGAGACTGCTCAAGGCTGGTCTCATTGAGATCTGCTGCGGTGGAGAGTTCGTTACGGAAAGTGTTTCCACTAGCCAAAGGATGGTCAGTAGCGCAAAGCTCTTTTCCATCCCCACCAGTAACAGTGCTATCAAACGCATTGTTAAGAACTGATGCAGCCTTAACCTGTTTCGTTTGACTCATGCTACGGGCAAGAGCCCTTGTATAGCGACTAGCAAGCCGGTCATACAAGTTATCTTCAATGGCTTCCTCTGTGATTGAGAATGCCAGAGCAATCGTCTCCATGGTATAACGAGCAGTATATGCTTCCTGCGCGTCATCAAACGTTACCGCAGAGCCTTCCGACTTCGTCGGTGCGGCTCCAAATCCGGATAGCATGACCTCTTCTTCAAAGGCACGATCCGAAGTTTCCATGGAAAAAATCTGCTCATGCTCACGATCATATTGATCGTATTCCAAGCCAAACAGTGCGTTTAGGCCGGGTTCCAACTCTTTTACGAGTTGTGCTCTGCTAATAGCCATCTATCAACCCTCCTATACGCCAGTGGTTGAAGGAGTGCCCGCAGCAATGGACCCAACGGGTGCATTGAAGGGGTTATTCAACCGAACAACTGCGCCAATACCAGCAGCGGCAAAGTCTTCATTCATGGGATCCTCAAGCCAACCCATAACCCGAAGGGTCAAAGAATTGGTTGTTGCCAGAGTACTGATAGCCAGTCGGCCTAAAGAAAGACCTGTAGCATCAGTTCCGGTGATACCAGTCGAAAGACTTGCATTTAGAAAGACACTTGCTCTCGCATTTGCCTTGCTGGTCCATGAAGCATCCGTAGAAATAACGTAGAGTTGATTAGGATCATCTACGATGAATGCTTTTACCGGGTGGTTACTATCGGCACCAGATCCGGGCCAATAGTTACTAAACGTGGTTTTTCCAGTGACGCTAGAAACATACTCGCATCCTTGAAATACGCCCAAATGACTGACAGAGCCACCAGCAGCGTTAGCTGTGTGGTCAATATAACCAGAAGCAAGAGGAATAACCACCTGCCCATGGTAAATTTTGTCACTGTTGTCGGAGGCAATTTCGTAAGGAGTATATCCCGTAACACCAGTGGAATTAGTGGCACCGCCCAACTTACTTATCGGACGGAGACCAAAGCTTCCGTTAATGTTAGCCATGTCTCATCTGCTCCTCGCAGCGGTTTAAACAAAACCTAAGTGTTCTTAGGTCCTCCAAATGTAACGCGCGACTGACGCTCCGGTTTTTGGAGTGCCATCGAATGATGTTGGTTTTCCTTCATGAGATCATTGTCAACCGCCGTCATAGCATCTGAGTTCATTCGCTCAAAGTATTCACGACGTTCTTCTACAATCTCTGTTGGAATACGAGCCAACAACAATCCACCAACGCCAAAAACGCCTTCATAGCTTCCACTATCAACCGTTGGAGCTTCAAAGTCCGGGTATTCATCTTTTCGCACAAGTTCCCAGCCTTCCCGAAGACGGGCCGACAAGTTTTTGCGGTCATCGAAACCCCGAACCTCTGCACGAATCCAGCGGTGAACGTAGCCCTCTGGCGGAGGAGGTGCATCCAATAAGGATGGTGGTTTCCAAGGTTGCCGTCTGGGTTTAGCCGAACGGGTCTTAGATGCGCGAGGAGTTCTATCTAACTGGTTGTCGGACATCATCCTGCTCCTAGCGTTTTGTGTTTCGCGTACTCATTCAGAGGAACTCCCAACTTATTAGCGATTGCAACTTCGCTAGGAGATAGCCTCACTTGGGTTTTGCGTCCAGTGCTACTGGAACGAGTGGCAGATGCTACAGCCTGTTGAGGCCTTCGCGTATCTGAGGAGGAACCAGAGCCACCACTAAACTTATGTGGAAAAGCCTCTTTTATCCTCCGGTCTAGTTCAGAGTAGTACTCTGGGGACTCCGTGTCAAAGCCTTCTTCCTCCACAATCTTTTTGTGAATTCCAAAAGCCGCAAAAGTCATGGCCTCGTCGCTCCCGAACCATTCGTTCTTTTCCGCCCAAGCCTCGGCTTTGGGATCGGGACGATTAGGAACTTGAGCAGGTTGAGGGGGAGCCGCTTGTTGTGGTCGTTGTTGATACTGAGCCTGTTGTTGCTTGGCCGCTGCAACGCGCTCTTCTTCGATGGCGAGCCGCGCTAACTTCTTGTTCAACTCAACCTGTGCGGATGTGTCGTTAGTAGCGATTGCGGTTTCTAAGTCCTTTTCTATAGACTCTGCCTGAGTAGCAATCCGGTCTCCGTACTCCTCAACGTAACCTTTATCCAGACTCTGAACCCGGTCTTTAAGTTGCACGTTCTCTGCCTGGATGTTCTGTGCATAGTCTATAGCCGCCTTCTGCTGACGCTCTGCTTCGCGGACCTTATGCGTAAGCTTGTCGATCCGCTTCTTTACCTTCTTGCTATAAACCTCATGCTCTTCCGAATCTTCTTGATCCGCTTGATCTGCTTGAAGTTCTTCTGAAGGAGCTTCCTCCAGTTCTACCGTGACCTCTTCCCCTTCGTTAGGAATATCCACGATAAGGTCTTCATTCCTCTCAGCCATTGTCTTCTCCTAAATGTGCAGGATGTCTTCAGGATCCTGTATTACAGCGATTACTTCATCGTCGTTAAGAATACGAACCTCGCCACCGTCTATTTTAAAACGAGAACCCGCATACCGGCCAAACAGAACCCAGTCTTTTTCTTTACACCACGCTCCACTTGGAAATTTAGATTTGTCGTCGTAGGCCAGAGGGCCTGTCCGCAACACAAAACCACAAACAGTGGCTACTGCCTCTCGGTCTACCACGGCGTCCGGAAGTAATATACCACCCTCGGTCTTCCCCTTTCCTCTATATGGAAGAATAAGAAGACGCCACCCGGTGGGTGAGGGCATCCTATCTAGAACGTTCCCGTCTATCTTTTCCGGATCAAGAACCTTCTCCTCAATATTGACGTAAGCATCGCTCAAGGAGATCAGATTGTCTGTAGTCTCAGATTTTTCCATCATGAATCCGCCTTTTCTAGGATTTCTCTTAACTCCTGACCTATATAATCTAAAGATTCTACGTTGCCAACAAGTTGTTTGTACTCGTAGAAATCCTTGACCACACCGTCAGTCATCATCTCAGAAACCCTCAAGCGTCTCTCTTGAATGACCTTGAACAAATGTTCAGCTAAAAGAACTCCGTCCATCAGCACTTCCACCTGCGACGGGCCTGCCTAATACGGGAGTTTGGGTTATTTCTAGTCTTAGCAGAAGACTTCTTGAGTTGACCTAGTGATCTGGCGCAATAGCTTTTACGACGTTTTGCCGCCGCACTGCCTTTCTTAACTTTCCCCGTAACCGCCGTTTTTAACTTTGAACCCGGATTTGCCTTGCGATATGCGGCAACGCCTTTCTTAGTCATACCGGCCCCTGATTTAGTGGGCCTGTAATTGGCTCCCTTACCCCTGGTCGTCTTCCGTATGGGGTTGTCTCTCTTCCTAGCCATGTCACTCACCCTCAGAGTAAAGATTGTTGAAGGTTATAGCAGGATCCAGATACGACTCATGAGATTCCGCAGAATGCGTCCACTGAGACGGCATGAAGTCTGGGGCTCCTTCACCAGTCCGCCACAAGGCGGGGCTGGTTGCGCGAACCCTGTTGTTAGGTAACGCAACAATGTTACCGGTCCACGGTCCTGCATCTGTTAAATAGACAACATGCGACTGCTTATGTTGTGCAGGGTCATCCGATATGTCGCTATCGGTGTAATCGACGGTAAACAAGTACCTCCCTGGATAGAACTCGTTGTCTATCTTACAAAGCCAAGGAGATGAACTTACTCTGTCCATTACTATCACATTGTGTGTTCTAGACTCACAATCCCATGGTTGACATAGATGATCCTGCATAGGTTCCGGCCATTCTTCCAAAGGTATGTCCGCAACAAGAGCCTGAATAGGCATTCTAGCCCACATAGCGCCTCCGTGGACATTCTCTTCAGGTCCATCTTCACAGTCTATTTCGCATCCCGTGAACACAACCTGAAAACTCAGAGATCTGTCCGGAATGGTGTTTACAGCGAAAGCCATAGCATGGATAAATTCACCATGATACTGCGTGTGATTACACGTAAATTCTTTGCGTACCCAGCATTTGAAGTGCGGTACGTTACTTATCAAATAGGCCATCTACTTCCGTCGTCTGACCGCACCACCCTTAGCCATAGACTTCGTGCGTTTCCGCATCATGCCACCGCCCATCATCTTCTTGGCCTTAACCGCACCGCCTTTAGCCATAGACTTTGTACCCTTACGAGCCATGCCACCGCCCATCATCTTCTTGGCCGCGCCGCCTTTTGCATATCCTTTAGTTTTCTTAGCCATAATTAACCTCTCTTTGATTTTCCAGATTTCTTCTTAGCGAATGTCGCTACGTTCGTTGGTCTTGGTCCTTTGTTACTGACCGCCCTCTTGCGCTTTACCGCGCTGGCCTTTTCGCCCTTAGACATCTGACGCGCCTTTGCAATAGGAACGCACTTTGGGTATTTCCGTTTACTGCCCTTGGACTTTTTCCTACCGCACGGCTGGTACTTACCGTCTTTCTTAGGCGAACCTATATCCACCCACTGCTCACGGACCCATTTGCGTAAACTCATGGTCGTCGCCTACGAGGCCCCGCAGAACGACGTTTTTTCGACGCCTTGGTTTTCTTCTTTTTCTTCCCCCCAGGCGTTACCTTTCCACTACACACCGCACTAGCGTACATGTTGGCATAGGCACTTGGATAAACGTCAAACTTACGTTTCGCGGCAGCTTTACCTCTCGGACATAATTTCGCCATGTCAGTTCTTCTTGTCCTGTTGCCACGCACGGGCCTTAGACATCGCCCGATTTCCAAACCAAAAACTAATTATAGCACTGAATATTACGCCATCTGTTTCTTCACGCCAAGCCATGTCGATGGCTACCGTCCAATCTAAATCCTGGATGGCAATCATAGCATAGATCATGACCCCTTTTGTCGTTAAGTAGGCTAAGAGGAAAAGGTAAGTGACAACAGGACGGACGCTACCGCGCAACCCGTTGATAAAACCTCCAGCGTCAATAGACTTATCATGCTCATACAGTCCCTTCGTCTCTTCAATTTCAGCCTGAGCGTCCAATTCTGCAACTTTGAGCTTGGATATCTGATCTGCATACTTGGCTTTTGCCTCAAGCATCTTTATCTGATGCGCGTCCGCCTGCTTCTGCTTAAATATGCCTATGACTTCTGGAATTATAGAAGTTCCGAAACCCAGAAGACTGCCTAACAAGGATATCATTATATTACCGGTCCTTTCTCCGACCTCAGAACCTTCAAGTCAGTTCCGGCGGCTACAATACAGGTAATGTCATTAACGATCTTAGTGAGAGTCCACGCCCCATTTGGTCCAGCGTAAATCGTAAGAATAGACCCATCCGTGGAAACCCCTTTGAGAAGAGGCATTTCGTTAAACGTTTTTGCCAAAAACTTGGTCATAAGCTCCTTCTTGGCGCAACTCGGGATGGACGCAACTTCCTGTATGGATGGTTCATTAACAACAAGCTGGTGTTCTTGCTGACGTACTTCGACGGTAGACAAAGAATCAGTGGACTGGCAGGCCGATAACAGTAAAGTTAGAAGAACTACCGCACGGGGGACCATTACCCATCTCCGTTAATTATACCGCTTTGTTTATCTTTCATTGCCCGTCGCCACCGCCACGCCAAAAATCCTAAACTAGCGAGCAGTAGCAATATAGACAGGCCTGACTCTACAAGTCCTAGCCAGGATGCCGCTACGGCTACACCGCCGGGGGCAACGGTTATAAGGTCTTTCGGTTCCATTATTTGTTCTCCACGGGTGGGTGCTTGCCGTTGTGGGCGTGAGAGAGTTGATCTAACTGTTTCGTTATCCACTTTACGTCTTTTTGAAGTCCCTCAAGTTCTCTATGGAGAAGCTTTAGTTCATTCGGGCTGTTGATGCTTTTTAATGTGAGAACCTGATTTGCGATCTTTCCGCGTTCCTGCTCCGCATTATCAAGCCTCGCGTCAAACTTTTCGCGGTTATCTTCCGCGCTTTTGATATGATCTTCAAGATCGTTCATGACGCGGCTCAGGTTACTCTTCACCACGGCATAGCCACCGGCCACGGTAGCCAAGACCATAATCCCCTGTATTGCGTGACTCGCTCCAAGTTCCATAACTACCTCACCGCCGGTCCATGTGTTGCGGCCCACCACAGGAACCAAGCAATGCCACCGGCAACCGCTGCAACAGCCAAGCCTTTAGCGACTTCAATCAGGACCAGTTTTCGTTTCTCTGCGCGTTCCTCCGCCTCGATCTTATCTTGCCGTGCGCGTTCCTTCTTATCGGCGATCCGTTTCTCTCGTTCCTCCAGGATCTGATCCCAGGTACTCTTCTCGCCGCGAACGCTAGGCCACTTCCGGTTGATTTCATCTTTAAGATCAGAAATCTGTTGATCTAACTGTTTCTTCTCAATAACGGCAGCAGCAGCCGAACTGATACTATCGTCGCCGCCATCGTCAGCAGCGCGTTTCTGAAGAATACTCTTATTCTTCTGGCCTATAGAACTACCCGGCTCATGATTTTTATTTTTTTCGTGCTCGTCCTGTGCGCTGAAGACGCCGTCGAGCCCGTGGACAATCTCTTGAACTCCACGCGCACTCTTAACGAGCGTCTTGGTAGCTGCAATTGCGGCGGCTATGGTTAACGGGTCCATTAGCGTTTTCCGTTATTGGACATGTACGCCGTCATGCCCATGTATGCTCCCACCACGCCAGCCTGTCCGATGTAGAAAAGCCCAAACAGATCCGATAGGGCCTTAATTCGGCCATCAGGAAAGATCGGCAAGAATACCATCAACGTAAACCCAATCATGGAAATCATCGCTACCCAGGCCATTCGTCGCTGGGCATCCGCTTTCTCATGCTGATCACGGACTTCCGCTAACGCAAGCTCTTGATCGGAAACAACGCCATCGCCGTCCACGTCCAGGTCGTTGTGGTTGCTGTCTTTCTGTAGTTTTTTCTGAGACATCAGAAAACCTAACAGTATTTGTAACTACCGCCCCGGATTGCCTCTCCCATTCCACGATTCTTACCTTTGGAAACGGATGCCTTAGAAACGTTAGGCGTGGGCTCTTCTACCGGAGGGTTGTATGGAACAAACCCCTGATCTTTGATGACTTGTCCGTCGCGGACGCCTTTTTCTGACTTTGCCATAACAATTATCCTTGTTGTTTTAGTATTTCACGTTCTCTTGCAGCTAAGATACGGGCGGCGGCAATATCTTTGGTTGCCTGTACCCTATTTTGGCTATTTTCGGAGTTTTGAGCCGCTTTTTGTTGATCAAGCTGCAATCTTTGCTGATCCAAAGCGTTTTCCGCAGCATCTTGCTGTGCTCTAAGCTGTAAATCCTGCTCTTTCAAGGCAATTAACGGATCCGGTTGCCCCGCACCGCTAATTTGAGCACTCATTTGCTTAACTTGCTGCATACCTTCTGCGATAAGAGCCGCCACGCGGCCTTCCATTTGTTGTAAAACCTCTGGAGGTGGCTCTTGACCTTGAAATTGTTGAGAAACTTCTGCAAGGACTTGCTCCCTAGACTTGATGGATACGTGTTCCATAATATGTTTCTGCAAAGCCATGGCTACAGAGGGTATCTGAGCAACCATGCCCGATGAACCAAAGACCAAATGCGCCATTATGTGCGCGTCGTGGTTCTGTCCTTGGAATGCAACCAACGGCAAGTTGTCCAGGGACTCCGAGTTCTCCATTGCGGGGTCTTTGGGGGTAGGATCGTCCTTCCCTTCGGGCTTCAATATCGCGTCAACGTCCTTGACGCCCACCGCGTTGTACATTCTACGGTACGCTTCATGCATATTATGGAGATCTGGAGCCGATTGAGCCAACTGAAGCTCCGTCTGCGCCAGCGTCACCCGTTGTGCCATAGAGAAAATGTTGGGATCTGCCACAGGTATGACATCAACCCTGTCGTCAAAGTCCTCGGCCTTTACCGTGCGCTCCCCACCGACAACGTCATAGGGGTACTCTTGCGGTAAATATTGACCAAAGACCTTGGCAAGCAGCGAAAACTCTTCCTTCTGAGCGTAAAACAGGCGCTTATGGATGGCCGACATGACCTTTGCGCCCTGCTCAAGCATAGCAATGGTCGTTCCAACCGCCGCTTGCTGGTTTCCATCGCCAACTTGCAGGTTGGATACCGCCGCGAACCGCTGACCAGCCTCTACACAGAAACCCATCAACTGGAACAGCGTCTGATCGGCACCTTTGTACGGCAAAAGCATCAGTGAATCGCGAATGGCACCTCCAGGTGCGTCTACATCACGAAACTCACCCGGAGATAGCGGATCGTCGTCATTTCGTATCCGCAAGCCTCGCGCCTTAAAGCCTGCCGGTAGGTTCGAGAGGGTCCCCGCGTCGATAAGTTGACGCAACGCGGCGGTAGCCGTGCGGCTCAAACCACCAATCATGTGGATTAATCCAAGGCCATAGAACCCAAACCCAGGCAAAAACTTGAAGTGTACGAAATACTGGTTCTTTCTGTAGTTTGGATCGTCTTTCGTGTAATTCCTACGAACACTGAGCACCGCACCACTGTCCTCGGAAACCGTCACGATATAGGGAAGCTTGATACCCGTAGGCTCCCCGTCTTCGCCCATGTCTTCGTAACCGTCGAGATCTAAATCGACGTGGCACTCAAGGAGCGTTATCTCCTTGTCTACAATCGTCGGCTCTACACCCGTAATGTCGTCCATCTCTTCACGGACTTCAGAAGGCTCCGACTGCGACGGCGTTACCTCCACGTCGGCATAGAAACCAGCAAGCTGTTTCTTGCGTAACTCGTTCTCGGTAACTTGAATTATGTGCGTGACGTTTTCAGCCGTCTCCAGATCCGTCGCGATGTACGGAACAATCAACTGCTCCGCCGGGACAAACTTACTGACCGCCCTGCCAAGAAACTCGTCGTAATATACTTTCTTAAACGTAGACCCAGATAGCGGTAGATAGAAGAGCATCTGATCGAACTCAGGGGTGTACTCTTTCATCACCGAAGTAATCTGATAATTCATGAAGTGGCGAACGCGAGTGGCTTGATCTTCTTTCTCTTGAGTGACCTTACCTACAATCTCCGTGCGTACCGGACCACCGGCAGGCAACAATTCACCAAAAGCCTGAGCTTGAAACTGAGTAACGGCTTCGGCAAGGAGTGGATGCGTGACGCCCGTCGCACCACGGAAGGGCTCTGACCGTTCTTCGTACTGGAAACCAAGCAACTCAAGGCCGGTGCGATAGGCGTCTTCCCAATCCTTGCGACCTTCCTTGTTCGCCTCGTAGTCTTCTACAAGTTGAGACGACATTCTAGAGACAACGGAATCATCCAAGTTGTCTACAAGGTTCGCATAGAAGTCGCCCGTATCAGGGGCCGACATAACCGGATCAAAGTCAATAACGACGCCGCCGTCCTCCTCAAACTCAATCTTGAGT
>VTLG01006421.1_pt1 | contig 15203 bp, 20 predicted proteins | sample 4694571 | NCBI WGS metagenome assembly VTLG01 (sample SAMN12604809, study PRJNA352737) | marine metagenome | biome: ENVO:00000447; feature: ENVO:00000209|ENVO:00000569|ENVO:01000036; material: ENVO:00002151; isolation source: viral sequences binned using virsorter ...
ACTTGTTGTTTTTTGGATAACCAAAATTTCTGAGCCAAGTGATAGGCAAGTCATCAGTCGCTGACATCTTGAGCCGGTGATAGACAAGTCATCAGTCGCTGACGGCTGGTATAGATGCCTATATCCATTGGGCTATTTGGTATAATGCACTCATGGCAGGGGAGGTTCTCTGCCTACTCACAAGGTTCTAGATTTTTGGATATCCAAAAAAGCAAGGAAGTAAACATGCCTAAGTTCAAATTCAACAACACCTTCCACGGCCCCAACGGACCAAAGAAAGTGGAGTGTGAGGCTTCAGTCTCCGACCTCTTGCCCGTCGAGGATCTCGATGCGTTCCGGCGTGAAATGCTTGAGGCCGACACCAACCCAGACTACGACCCTGAAGTGCCACTGGTCGCTGGCGGCTACCTCGATGATCAGTCCAAGTGGTACGACGGCACGGGCGAGTGGCTGCTCTACCTGCTGGGCTTCGTGTCTGGCGGTGTGATGACTTGGCTCATCATCTATGCAGTGGGGAGGTTCCTGTGATCGTTTGGCAAGGACCATCTCGCATCGACCCTGAGCAGGAGGTTGTCTGCATTGTCACAGGGTTCACGGGCACGAGCAATCCCAAGACGGGTCAGATGCTCCAGTCGTGGATCCTGCATGCACATCATCATCCTGCTGCGGCTCTCAAGTCTGGGCATGACTACGCCATCTGTGGTCGCTGCCCTCATCGTCCTGATCCCATCACTGGCAAGCGTTCCTGCTATGTCAACATCATGGGTCCAAGTCAGGTTTGGAACAAGTACAAGCGGGGCGGGTACGAGAAGGTATGGCTACCAGAAGATGGACATCCAAAATTTCGTGGGCGTTCAATTCGCATCGGGTCGTACGGAGATCCAGCCGCAGTGCCGCTGTGGGTATGGGAGTCTATTTGTTACAATACTCATATGCACACGGGATACACACATCAATGGAGAGATTGCAATCCCGCATACGCGGCGTTTTGCATGGCATCCTGTGAGTCCGAGGCTGAGGTCGCTGAGGCCGAGGCTTTGGGGTATCGCTGCTTCCATGTGACCCCAGAAAATTTGGATATCCAAAATCACGTTCTCTGTCCAGCATCGGACGAGGCAGGCAAGAAGACCACCTGTGACTCTTGCGGCCTCTGTGCTGGCAACTATTCAGACCGCTCCGCACGCATTCCCCACGTTCGGATCACGGTACATGGCAGGGGTGCAAGGCTTTACAAGGAGAATCATCATCACGACCTTCGGTATTCATCGTCGGCTAGTCATGGTCAGAGCACTGGCGGGCTGGTCGATTCAAGAGAATCGTAAGTATTACAAGCGAGCCAAACATCTCGCCTCTCGTTTACTCAAAGAAGAGTCAGACTTACTGACAGAAAAGGAAATCAAATGGCTGGAATCAATCAGCAATCGTCGTTCGCACTAACTCTGGACGGAGTGCATGCACTCAAGGTCGCAGACCATCAAATCATGGGTGAACCATTCAACGAGATTGGATACGTCACAATCGAGGCGACCAACATCCATGACCTTCATCCAAAGCGTTTCACGGTTTGGTTTGACAATCGTGTCGATGAGGAGGGCCAGTCTGGCTTGACCATCGGCGACATCGCCCAGTTTGGTTTGTCGCTGGCCCAGTGGGCTGCTGACCGCAAGGGTGATTCCATCGACAAGGCAGAAGAAATGCTCAAGGAGGTCACCAATGCCTAACAGTCAATACACCCTTTCGTTCCAAGCACCACTCAAGGTCAACGAGGACATCGAGTATTTGGTTCGGGAACTCAATCACGAGAACCTGTCCAACGGCTCCATGCTCAAGACCAACAAGTCTGAGGTTCTCCGTCGCATCGTGACGGCTGGCCTCAACGCCGAGATCCGCAAGTTGCGTGACCGCAAGATTGCCGAACTCAACGCCGTGGTCGGTAACCAGTCCGATTTCAATGATCACGCTCAGAATTTGGATATCCAAAAACGCGGGGTCACCATCGTCAAATCTGACAATCTCAACCCAATGGCAGCACGCTACAACCAAGCCAAGGAGGCATATTCCAATGGTTGCAATGACTAACCCACCCAAACCCACCCCGTTCGATCCGGGCAACTGGGGCGACATCGTGGATGGCAAGACCATTCAAAACCTTCCCACTCCCACCCAGTATCCGCACACATACCGCGTCTTGCCTCATGGCACGTTCGTGGACATGGCGGAGCGGCTCCTTGAGTCTCACGGGTTCACCCTGTCCGAGCCAGTCCACTATGCGGCTGCTCCGGTCAAGAACCCCAAGATCAAGGACCACAAGAAGTACGGGAGGTTCCTGTCTTTGTACGGGATCTCTCGGCCTGACCTTCCCGACACGGGCGACCGTTGGTGGGAGTTTGCCTTGACCAACTCATACGACATGTCCACACGGGCTGGCGGTGCGTTGGGCGAGCGTGTCCGAGTCTGCTCCAACGGCATGACTCTGGGCAAGGTCGCTGGCAAGGTGTCCAAGAAGCACATGCGTGGCCTCGGCTCCGAGGACGATGGCTTCGAGTCTCTGTACAAGATGCTTGATGAGTGCATCAGCGGCATTACGTCAGTGGCAGAGGATCGTGTGCGGCGGGTGGAATGGATGAAGACTGTGGAGTGCGGCGATGACGATGCCAAGCACTGCATCATGGAGGCTGCTCGTGAGGGTGTCATCGGTGCTGCGGCGACAATGCGTGTCCTCGGACACTGGGAGACTCCAGAGCATCCGGAGTTCCGCGAACGCACTGTGGACTCGCTCTACAACGCCTTCACCTCCAACGACCGTGGTCGCAATGTGATCACGCAAGCGTCCCGCTTCGGGCGGCTCGACAAGATCCTCAATGATCGCTTCAATGCACCGACACTCGATCAAGAGTTGTCCGCATCTGAGTTCTGATTTTTGGATATCCAAATTTTGGTCTGCCACCCTCAGTTCGGCATGGGCTGGGGGTGGTGGGCCAGCAAGGAGATGAAATGTCTAGAGAACTAGCAAGAGCAGCCAATGATCGCATTCATGGATCGCTTGACTCCAAGCATGGCAAACGGTACGAGTGTGTTGATTGGCACGAGAAAAATTTTGACTGTAAGCCGTGGCAAGAGGCGAGCGGTTCTGAAGGCTACGGCGAGGCCATGACTGACTTCACCAAGGCCGTCAGCAAATCCGTGGGCAAGTGGATCAACGACGATCCTGACATGAAGAAGTTGCTTCAGCGTGTCGCCATCGGACCGAGGGAGCATGGTCTGTTCGACTCAGTAGATCAGGCACTGCGTATTCACGGCTGGACTTTTGTGCGGTACACCTGCGAATCCCTGTCGTGGTGGACTAACAGTGGGGGGCCAGTTCACGACCTGCCGTGGACAGACTTCGACATCTGCAACCATCAGGGCAACGATATGTCGATGGAGGAGTACGACGAATGTATGACTTTACTTCTGAAGGAGGTTGACCTATGAGGTTGCCACGAAATGATTGGTATGCGTGTACAAACAGCGGGTTCACTCGCGTCGGACAATGCACGCTTGAAATTGCACGTTCACAAGCACGACGCATGCTGGGCGAGCAGGAGTTCATTCTGTTCACTGCGTATCAACTGCCCCAACTCAAAAGCCGCGTGGAGCAAGCGTGGGCATACCACGTTGATTTGGAGGAGGAGCATACGGAGAACATGCGTCACGATGCCGAGACAGGCAGGGAGGATCCTGACGATGAGTGATTACGAACGCATCTACAACAAAGAGTGTGAGACGGTTCAAGGCGAACTCTTTGACTTCGACCACGTTGCAATCTCTCACGACAAATCTGAGTTGATCCTGCCAGAGGGCAAACTCAAACGCATCCACATCAATCAGCATGTCATCCGTGCCAACTCAAAGAATGAGGAACGCAAGCCCCCGATCACCGTCAAGACATCTGACGCGAATCACAAGGGCTGGTCGGTTGACATTCACGGTGTCAGTCAGGTCGTGTATCGGCCCGACAAGCCGCTCAATTGTGGTGCAAAAGTTTGGATGGAAACCACCGCAGCCATAACACTCAGCCTTATTCCAGAGTAGAATTTGGATATCCAAAATTTCCTTGTGGCCCCCACGGTTGGCTTAGTCCGCCGTGGGGGTTTTCTTTTTGGTACAATCCGCGTATGAGTTCGCAAGACAGGCTGGAGCAGGAGATGATCCAACTTGGCAAGGATCGCTACCGCCACAAGGTCAAGCGTGCCCAAGAGACAAAGATGGAAACCACCACTCCGGTCGGTCGCCATCTCCTCAGTGGTGCGGTCGTTGACCTTGAGAAAGGTATCGAGTCTTGGCTGTCGGCTGCTCATGCCAAGCCCGGACGCAGGCATCGGTCGGCTCCCTACATCGAGATGCTGCCTGCTGGTGTTGTCGCAACTATCACCGCGAGGTCGCTGCTGGATTCAATCAGCATGGAGAAAAAGATCACTCCCACAGCCGCCGCAATCGCTCGCCTCTTGGAGGATGAGTTGGTGTTTAGGGCAGTCGCTGAACAGGAGCCAGCCCTGTGGAAGCAGATGCACCGCGTCATTGATCGTCACAAATCTCAGAGAACCAAAAGCAAGTTCATCACACAAACACTGAAGTACCACGATATGGGCCTCAGTCGCTGGGATAAACGGGATGCAGTCGCTGTCGGCTTGACCCTGATCGAACTGATGCAGCAGTACACGGGCATCATCCAGATCGTCACCCGCAAAGATCACAGGGGAAAATCGTACACCTACGTTCAGCCAACTCAATCAGTATTGAAATGGATGAGGGATGGGCACGAGTCTGCTGAGATCATGTTTCCCGTCTGGCTGCCGTCTGTCGAAAGGCCCGTTGATTGGAACAATCCATTCATTGGCGGCTACGCTGCGATCAACATTCGCCACCGCCCGCTGGTCAAGACGCAGGATGCTGCCTACCTCGATGAACTGGGGGAAACCCCAATGACGGATGTGTATGGAGCAGTCAACACACTCCAGAGAGTCCCCGTTCGCTATCACACAACAGTCGCTGCCGCCTTGGACTGGGCTTGGAAAAAGGCTCTACCTGTCGGTGGTCTGCCCTCAATGGAGGACGCGGAACTTCCGAACAAACCAGTTGATATTGACACCAATCAAGAAGCAAGGAAGAGATGGCGGAAAGACGCTGCTCGCATCCACTTCGACAATGAGCGTCAGAAGTCCAAGAGATTGCAAGTAATGAAGACCTTGCAGGTCATGGAGCGGTTCAAAAATAATCGTGTCTACTTCCCCGGCAATCTGGACTTCAGGGGCCGCTGGTATTACATACCTCATTATTGGCAACCACAGGGACCGTCGTGGACGAAGGCGACTCTCAGGTTTGAAGACGGGGCCAAAATCACAGATTCAGGCGTTAGGTGGCTCTACATCAATGCAGCCAACAAGTGGGGGATGGATAAAAAATCCTTTACTGAACGACATGCTTGGACTGAAGCCAATATCGAGATGATTAAGGCGGTCGGTACAGAGCCAACGTCAAATATGGATTGGACAAAAGCAGACGATCCGTTCGGGTTTGTGGCGGCTTGTCACGAAATTTCAGAATTGCACTTGCAGGGATCTTCGTTCCGCACTACTCTCCCCGTCGCACTTGACGCGACAACACAAGGTTTGCAGATTTACGCAATGCTGCTGAAGGATCCCGTATCCGCCCTGTCTACAAACGTGCTTCCGCACCACGAGCCATCTGATACTTATCAGTTGGTGGCTGATCGCGTTATTCAGAAACTCCAAGAGAGTTCTGACTCATACGCAAAGAAGTGGTTGGAGTTTGGCATCACCCGTTCATGTACAAAGCGGCAGACGATGACTCTGTGCTATGGCTCCACCTTCTACTCCTGTCAGTCTTACACCGCAGAGTGGTTCTACAAAGAGTTGAAAGCAGGAAGAGACAATCCCTTTGGTGAAGAGACATACGCTCCTTGCAACTTCTTGTCTGCTTTGATCTGGGATGCAATCAACGAAGTTGTTGGTGCTGCTCATACTTGCATGGAGTGGCTCAGAGACTGCACCAAAGTTCTCCTTGAGTATGACGTAACTCCACGATGGACTACACCTCTCGGGTTTCCCGTCAAGATGCGGTACGAAAACTACGACTCACAAACTGTCAAAACCATTGTGGCTGGGAATGTCCGAAGACATCGCATCAATGTTGAGAATGGAGAAACAAGTAAGCGAAAGACCGTGAATGGTATTTGTGCAAACCTTGTTCACTCTTTAGATGGCATTGGTGGCATACTTGGACTGACGGTGTTGAAGTGTTTGGAGCGAGATGTCAAGAATATCTTTGGTGTTCACGACTCTGCCTCTGTTCTCGCTACAGACTGTGACCTGTTTAACGAAGCGGTGCGTGAAGCCACCGTTGAAATCTTTGCAGATGATATGCTTGGAAAAATCGAACAAATGTTCTTGACCATGTTGCCATCTGGTGTACACTTACCTTCCGCTCCCCAACGTGGGGACTTGGATATCACCAAGGTGTTAGAATCACCTTACTACTGGAATTGAAAGGATTCCCTATGCGACGTACTCTTACCAAGTACACAACCAGCGTGGGCATTGCCCGTTACCCGCATCTGTCTGAACCGGACACCAAGTTCGACGAAGACGGCGTTTACACAACTCAACTGATTCTCGATGCTAGTGCTGTTGAAGAGTTGGAAGGCTTGATCGAAACCGCCAAGAACGAGTTGGCTGACGAGATCCGATCTCAAAGGCCCAACACCAAGTTCAAAGATGGTGCAAGCCCAATCATGGATCACGACGAAGACGCAACCAAGCGAATCGTCAAGTTCAAACTGAAAGCCAAGGGTGGCAAAGGTTCCGAGACTTGGGACCAAAAGCCAGCCATCTTCGATGCCAAGGCAAAGCCCTTCACCGGCAGCGAGAACATCGGCGGCGGCAGCAAGATCAAAGTGTCCTGCGAGATCGTCCCCTACCACACTGCATTGGCTGGCCTCGGTGTCTCACTCCGACTCAAGGCTGTGCAAGTGATCGACCTCGTGGAGTTCACCGGCAAGACTGGTGATGCTTCGGCTCACGGCTTCGCAGCAGAAGAAGGATTCGACTCAAGTAGCGTGGAGACTCAGACCTCCCATGCTGCCGACGACGACATCCCCTTCTGATCAGATATCCTTTCTTCTCCGTCCAGACAGCCTCCTTTTAGTCTGGATACCAGTGGATCCTGTCCCTGCCTCAAGACCCCGTGTTACGAGGCAGGGTAGGGTCTACTACGCGAAGAAATACACAGCATTCCGAAAACAAGTGGAGACTTTGAAGGATGCCTCGACACTGCCAGACATGCTGCCCTTCAGTGGGTGGCTGACCATGTTCGCCAGTTTTTACTTGCCTTCTCCCAAGAAGACAAATAGGTTGGCCCCCCGTGGTGACGTTGACAATTACTTCAAGACCCTCGACTCGTTCAATCGGTTCCTGTGGTACGACGATGATCAAATCGTTTGTTCAACCACAACAAAGCAATACGGGGACACCCCCGGCATCCTGATTGGAGTGAAAGAAGTTGAGCGAATTCCTCAGACACGAGCCTTGCCCCAAGTGTGGGAGTAAGGACAACCTTGCCCGTTACAGTGATGGGCACGCTTACTGCTTTGGCTGCGAGTACTACGAACATGCAGACGGGCAGGAACGACAACCAGTGGAGAAACCTAAAGTGGCAAACCTAATCAAGTATGAGATCAAGCATCTCAAGCAGAGAAAAATAGATGAAGACACATGTAAGAAGTGGGATTATGGAGTGGGTAAGTTCAACGGGCAGGCTTGTCACGTTGCCAATTACCGCGACAGTGAAGGCAATGTTGTTGCTCAGAAACTGCGGTTTCGTGACAAGTCTTTTGTCTGGCTGGGAGAAACGACGAAAGTTGGACTATATGGTTCGCACCTATGGCGGAACGAGGGGAAGATGGTCGTGGTCACCGAAGGGGAACTTGATGCACTGTCCGTCAACCAAGCCTTTGGACTTAAGTACCCATGTGTCTCGATTCCTAATGGTTGCAAGTCCGCCAAGCGACTCATCGCCAAGAACATCGACTGGCTCGAAACTTTTGAAACTGTTGTGCTGTGCTTTGACCAAGATGAGCAAGGCCGTGCGGCTGCCAAGGAGGCGGCGGAAGTCCTAAGCCCCGGCAAGGTCAAGATCGTTACATCACTCGGATTCAAAGACGCAAACGAAGCGTTGATGAATGGCAACTCCAAGGCAATCGTTGACGGAATCTACGGAGCCAAGACCTATCGACCTGACGGTGTGGTGGATGGTGCTGACTGCTGGGATCTGATCACCGAAGAACGCAACATCAAGTCTGTGTCCTACCCGTGGGCTGGACTCAACGAGAAGTTGTTTGGCATGCGTGGCGGCGAGTTGGTGACCCTGACCGCAGGCACGGGTGTTGGTAAGTCATCGGTTGCCCGTGAACTCGCGTACCACCTGATGGGCGTGGGTGAGAAGGTGGGCTACATCGCCCTTGAAGAATCCATCCGTAAGACATCCGAATGTCTGATGGGCATCCACATGGCAAAGCCCCCACACCTGTGGGACGAGAGCATTACGTTGGAGATGAAGCGTGAGGCTTTTGAGAACACTGTCGGCTCGGGCAAGTGTGTGATGTACGACCACTGGGGATCTATTGACCCGAGTAATCTTCTGAATCAAGTGCGGTACATGGCCCGTGCGATGGACTGCAACTTCATCTTTATTGATCACCTTTCCATCGTGGTGTCTGCTCTGAGCGAAGGCGACGAGCGTCGGATGATCGACAACACCATGACCAAGTTGCGGAGCCTGATCGAAGAGACTGGTGTCCACCTGTGCCTGATCTCACACCTCCGCCGTCCAGAGGGCCGGTCACACGAAGAGGGTGGTTCTACTTCTCTTGCCCAACTCCGTGGCTCTCACGCCATCGCACAACTCTCTGACGCAGTGATCGGCTGCGAGCGGAACCAGCAGGACGATACGAACGCCAACCACTTGACCTTGCGTGTCCTGAAGAATCGTTATGCTGGGGACACGGGCGAAGCCTGCACTCTGGAGTACGGTCGTGAAAACGGGCGACTTCTTGAGTGGGTTCCACCCGACATCGTTGAGGTTCCGAATGGCGAGTAAGCGTTACGAACGCATCAGGAATATGGGCTTCAGCCGCTGCCGAAAAGGGCTGGAGTTCCATCCTCCTGTTGACATGAAGACGATTGAAGATGTCGAGGGTGCGAAGGGTGCGGAGTATTGCGATATGCCTTGGGAGGGCGAGCCGTACTCATACACCAAGGTTGCTGAACACATCAGTGAGCAGGAAGGACGGCCCATCACGAGGCAGCGTGTCGAGCAAATCGAAAAGTTTAGCCTGATCCCACGGCTCAAGTTGGGTTTGGTTAAGATTCCAGAGATTCGTGACATGCTGATTGAGATGGGATATGGAGAACAAGTAAAGGAGATTCTGAAGTATGCCGAAGAGAATAATCTTTGACATAGAAACGAATGCAATCAAGGACTTCAACACACTGTGTGGCCTGAAGACTTGCCATTGCATTGCCATGAGCATTGACGGTGAAGACCCCGTGATCATGGAAAACGGTGACGCACTGCAACTCATGCAGGAAGCAGAGATGCTGATCGGGCACAATATTATGAAGTTCGATCTTCGTGCCCTCAAGCGTCTGTATCCCGACTTCAACTACAAAGGCGAAGTGCGAGACACTCTGGTGATGAGCCGTTTGTTGTTTGGGGATCTGATGTCAACTGACCACCAAGCGATTGAGTTCCCTCGCAAACTCATGGGTAGTCACTCACTCAAAGCATGGGGTGTCAGGCTGGGCATCCACAAGGGTGACTTTGCAGAGGACGGGGACTGGTCGGTCTTTACGCCGGAGATGGCTGAGTACTGCAAACAGGACGTAGCGGTGACCGCTGCTCTCTGGAAGCGGATTCAAGAGGAGGATCCTGACTTCCGCCCCACCCAACTGGAACACGACTTCGCGGCAATCATTCACGCACAAGAGATCAACGGATTCGTGTTCGACGGAGAAAGGGCTAGAGCCTTACACTCCACGCTGCTCGATGAGAAGTGCCGCATCAAAGAGCAACTTCAAGAAGTCTTCCCCCCAGCCATTATCCAGTTGAAGACAAAGACAAAAGAAGTACCGTTCAATCCGGGCAGTAGAAAGCAAATCGCGGAGAGACTGATTGAGAAGTATGGGTGGGAACCCGCTGACTACACCGAATCCGGACAACCCAAGGTAGACGAATCTGTATTAACGTCCCTCCACTACCCCGAGGCCAAGTTGGTTGCCAGATACTTGCTTGTCAACAAGCGTCTGGGCCAACTGGCTGAGGGGGAGAACGCATGGCTCAAGTTGGAGAAAGGGGGGAGGATCCACGGCTCTGTGAACCCATGTGGTTGCGTCTCTACGCGATGCACACACAGCAAGCCCAACATGTCTCAAGTCCCCAGCGTAGGCTCCCCGTGGGGGAAGGAGTGTCGTGAACTCTTCACGGTGGAGCCGGGAAACGTGTTGGTGGGTGCAGATATGAGTGGGTTAGAGTTGCGTATGCTGGCTCACTATGTTCACCCGTACGATCAAGGACGCTACATTGCGGAGATCCTGAATGGCGACATCCACTCGGCTAATCAAGAGGCGGCGGGTTTGGACACGAGAAACCAAGCAAAGACCTTCATCTATGCGTTCCTGTATGGGGCTGGTGATGAAAAGATTGGTTCCATTGTTGGCGGTGGGCGTACTGCTGGTCGCCGCATCAAAAGGCACTTTCTTCAAAGAATGCCCGGTATTCAAAAACTACAGCAAGCCATCAAGACTGCGATTCGGCAACGTCCGCATCTGGTGGCCCTTGACGGACGGAAGTTGAAGATCAGGTCAGAGCATTCTGCCTTGAACCTTCTACTCCAGTCGGCTGGGTCAATCGCCATGAAGAAAGCCACAGTCAATTTGTGGTTCTACATCAATCGCATACCCAGCATCAAGGCAAAGCAGGTGGCTCATGTTCACGACGAGATGCAGATTGAGTGCCGCGAAAGTCAAGGGCACGAGGTTGGCACTTTGGCTGTTGATGCTATGCGAGATGCCGGAGAAGACCTCGGGGTCAAGTGCCCTCTGACAGGCGAGTACAAGATCGGTTACAATTGGGCTGAGACACACTGATGGAACTACCCGAAGATAACGAACTGTTTGATGTCCCCGCAGAAGCCATGATCAAGGAACTGCAAAGTCGATTTGATGAGATGGTCTTTCTTGGGGCAATGCACCGTACGAAAAGCAGTGAGGACATTACGGTTGCGTTTGCAGGTTCCTATCATGCAGTCATCGGCCTGATCGAAATCGGCAAACTGGCATCAAAAGCAGGCGGAGCACTATCTGACGATGAAGACCCTGTTGGTTGATGGTGATGTAGTCCTGTACGAAGTGACCACCACTGTGGAAGAGGCTATCTGCTGGGGTGATGACTTCTGGACTCTCCATGCCGACATGAAGGTGGCACGGGGCAAACTCAACGCCAACCTCGCAGCACTCAAAGCGACACTCAAAGCCGACAACATGATCATTGCTCTTAGCGATGTGGGCAACAACTTCCGCAAGAACCTGTCTCCTGACTACAAGAAGCACCGCAAGAAAAAGCGTAAGCCAGTCATTTACTACGAACTCCGTGAGTTCTGTGAAGATGTCTACGAGTGTGTTTGCTGGGACAATCTGGAGGCCGATGATGTCCTTGGCCTGCTGTCTGACTCGTATGTCAGTTCAACAATTGTGACCATCGACAAAGACTTGCGGACCATCGCGGGAAACCATTACAACCCAATGAGACCAGAAGAGGGCGAAATATGGGTGGATGGTAAAGAAGCAGATTTCAACTTCTACAAGCAAACCCTGATGGGGGATCTGGTGGATGGCTACAAAGGCTGTCCCGGTATTGGCCCCAAGACGGCTGAACGCCTGCTCAAAGAGCACGGCTCCTCGTGGGAAACAGTCCGTGACGCATACCTAAACGCTGGCGAGACAGAGGATTACGCTCTCCTTCAGGCTCGCATGGCTCGGATTCTCCGTCCCGGCGAGTACAATGAGCGAACTGGAGAACCAATCCTATGGCAACCGTAAACCGTACTGAACTACTGCAACTCCATTCTGAGGTCTGTAACAAGGCCAGACGGCTTATGGAACGCAAAAACCATGACTATAGCGGCGGGGACAACCAAGAAGATCCATTTCTCAACTTCACAAGGGTAGAAAAGTTAGGAATCACCACAACAGAGCAGGGCTTTCTGGTCCGTATGACCGATAAAGTCAGCAGGCTCATCACCTTCTGTCAGACCGGAACCTTCAAGGTGGAGGACGAAAAACTTGAAGATACCATTACTGACCTGATTAACTACTCCATCCTCCTGTACGCCTACTCTATGGGCACTAATAAGGACACCTCTACGGAATGAACGACAACGAAGTACCGTCAGAATTTCAGTCACAAAACTGGCCCAACATCCCAGAGGCCATTGTGACTCGACTTAACGAATGTTTTCCTGAACGATCCGCAGACCTTACTTGGGATGAAAAGCAGGTTTGGTTTGCCTCCGGTCAACGGAGTGTGGTTCGCTTCATCAACCAACTGTTCTTGGATCAAAATGAGAACATCCTTAAAAAGGAGTAACCTATGTGTGTAGGCGGCGGCGGAAGCAGAAATCTATTTACCCCTACCCCATTAACTCCGATTGCTCCTCCCCCACCCCCCGAGCAAATCGACTTGATGGGTGTCCCAGTTCTGGCAGCAATGGAAAACATGGTTCGCAATCGACCTAAAAACCAAGCACAGGTACGGCGTAAGGGCATGATGGGCGGTAGATCCATGATGACAATTCCGAAGAGACAATACTGATGTACTCCTCCGGCACGACAAAAGCACAGTATGAGCGACTGGCGGCAACCCGATATTCTTACTTGGATCGCGGTCGTGACTCGTCACGCTTAACCAACCCGACCCTACTGCCTGATGAAGGCAACAATTCTGCAACTAAGTTTACGACCCCGTATCAATCTGTTGGTGCGAGGGGTGTGAACAACTTGGCCTCTGCCCTTCTCCTTTCTCTACTCCCTCCCAACGCACCCTTTTTCCGACTAGTACTCGATGAGGCTGAGGAGAGAAAACTTGAGGGCATTGATCCAAAGATACGCTCTGAGGTTGAAGACTCTCTCTCCCAGATTGAGCGATCCATCAGCAAGGAAATTGAGTCAAGCAATATGCGAGTCTCCTTGTTTGAGGCGTTGAAGCACTTGATTGTTACAGGCAATGTTTTGATTTACATGCCCGAGGATTTGCCAGTTCGCGTCTGCCGCCTTGATCGCTTTGTAGTGAAACGGTGTCCACAGGGGTATGCACGTTGCATCATTCTCAAAGAAACAATTCACCCCACTATGTTGCCTCCGGCTATTCGTGAAAAGGTCATGGCGGGTATGGACGCTTCGCAAGAGAATGTGGAGATGTACACAAAGCAAGAAGCGATTGATGTTGATACGGTTGAAGTTACTCAAGAAGTTGGCGGCGTGCCAATCCCAGAAGTAACGCAGCAGTTCAAAAAGACTGAAGCCCCCTTCCTCGCACTTCGCATGATTCGCGTTGATGGCGAAGATTATGGTCGTGGTTATGTCGAACAGTACTACGGCGATTTGTCGAGTCTTGAAGGTCTTACCAAGGCGATTGTTGAGGGATCAGCAGCCGCAGCAAAAATTCTGTTCTTGGTAAACCCTAACGGCACAACTCGTGCTCGGACACTTGCAGAGTCACCCAACGGTGCAATTAGAGAAGGATCGGCAAATGATGTCAGTGTATTGCAAACGCAGAAAGCGGCGGATTTCAGCATTGCTTTCAATGCCCTCAAACAAATTGAAGATCGCCTTTCGTATGCGTTCCTCCTCACCGAATCAACTATACGCAATGCGGATCGGGTTACGGCTGAAGAAGTAAGGCTCGTTACCCAGTCCATTGAAAAACAACTTGGCGGAATCTATTCCGTTCTTTCTCAAGACTTCCAACTCCCCATGCTGCGGCGTGTGATGATGCAGATGTCTAAATCGAAGAAACTACCTAAGTTGCCTACAGATATGATCTCACCAGCCATTATCACCGGAGTCGAGGCTTTGGGGCGTGGATCTGATCTGAATCGTCTTGATCTATACTTGGCAGGTATTGCACAAATGCTTGGGCCACAAGCCCTCCAAGAATATGTCAATGTCCCTGAATATCTAAGCCGTCGTGCTGCATCGCTTGGTATTGACCGTAAGGGTCTGGTGCGTACCGAGGAAGAACTTGCCCAACAAAGACAACAGGCGATGATGGCACAAATGGCCCAGCAGGCAGGCCCACAGATGTTGGCTAACTCTGCTGCACAAACTACAACAGAAGAAAATACTGAACAATGAGTGACCATCAATCCGTAAATATCATCCCCGACAGTATCGCTGAAAACCCCTCGCTTGAGGACGAAGCAGCAGCAATGGAGCAACAACTAGGTGAGCCGCAAGCCCCGCAAGAAGGCCAAGTTGAACAATACGCCGACGAACGACCCGGATGGCTCCCTGAGAAGTTCGAGTCGCCGGAAGCACTTGCGGCAGCCTACCAATCACTCCAATCCGAATACTCCAGACTCCGGGCCGAACCGGAAGGGGTAGAAGATGAGGAAGGCCCGATTCAGATTGTACCTTTATCTGAAGAAGACATGATGCCGTTTACCCAAGAGTTTGAGCAAACCGGCGACTTGTCTGATTCATCGCGTGACGCTATTGCCCAACGTGGTATTCCCCGTGAGATGGTAGATCGTTACGTTGAAGGCATGCAGGCCCAAACTCAAATGGAGATGATGGCGGTTTACAACTCAGTCGGCGGTGAAGACAACTACAACGCCATGATTGGGTGGGCTGCGGAAAACCTGTCAAATGAAGATGTTGAAACCTTCAATGAGATTGTTATGACTGGTAACAGCAACTCTGTAATGTTTGCCGTAAACAGCATCAAATCTCGATGGGAAGCGTCTGGTCAGATGCCACAACCACAACTTTTGCAGGGCGACACTGGATATCAAGGTGCATCGGAGTCGTTCCAATCGCTTGCTCAAGTCACAGAAGCAATGCGAGATCCTCGATACAAGACAGATCCTG
>VTLG01014215.1_pt1 | contig 15199 bp, 17 predicted proteins | sample 4694571 | NCBI WGS metagenome assembly VTLG01 (sample SAMN12604809, study PRJNA352737) | marine metagenome | biome: ENVO:00000447; feature: ENVO:00000209|ENVO:00000569|ENVO:01000036; material: ENVO:00002151; isolation source: viral sequences binned using virsorter ...
ACATGACAACAAATGACGTTGGCTTAGACCAAAAAGAAATTAAGCAATTCTCTTTCTTAAGAGCATTAAATGCTTTAGCAAACCCAACAGATCGCGCTGCACAAGAAGCAGCAGCTTTCGAGAGAGAGGTATCTGATGCAGCTTCTAAAAAATATGAGAAGCCAGCAAACGGAATCCTTGTTCCTAACGAAGTCCTTAGAAGAGACTTAAACGTAGGTACAGCAACTGCTGGTGGTAACTTAGTTCCTACAGAACTACTTGCTGGATCATTTATTGACATTCTTCGTAAGAGAATGGCAGTTATGGCTACTAACCCAACAATGCTTACTGGATTGTCTGGAAACGTATCAATACCCAGAATGACATCTACATCAACTGCGTATTTCGTAGGTGAGTCTGGCGCTCCAACTGAGAGCCAACAGGCGTTTGACCAGGTGAACATGACACCTAAGACGATTGGCGCATTCGTTGACTACTCTAGAAGACTTTTACTTCAATCTTCTATAGATGTTGAAGCTATGATCCGGGACGATATAGCTAAAGTTATTGCCACAAAGCTAGATAACGCAGCGATTTATGGCTCTGGTAGTTCTAACGAGCCACTAGGTATTAAAGATACAACTGGTGTAGGTACACAGACAATTACTACATTCGGTACATTTGCTGAGTACATCGGAATGGAGACAGACGTTGCAGCAGCAAACGCTGATGTAGCGAATATGTACTACCTAATTAACGCTTCTGCAAGAGGTGCGTTGAAGTCAACAGAGAAGACAAGCACATCAACTGCTAACTTCGTGTTCGAGAACAACGAAATCAATGGCTATCCAGCTATTGTTTCTAACCAGTTAGCAAACAACGATGTACTCTTCGGAGACTTCTCACAGTTTGTGATTGGTATGTGGTCTGGTTTAGATCTAACTGTAGATCCATACGCAAACGCAACAAGCGGTAGTGTAAGAATCATTGCATTACAGGATGTTGACTTTGCTGTTAAGCAACCAACTGCGTTCTGCTTCGGAACATAATATGAAGGTTAAATTGCTAAGAGCAACAATGATAGCTGGCACTCCTACGAGTGCTGGCACTATCGTTGATGTTAAAGAGCAAACTGGTCAGTATTTGATAGCAGTAGAGAAAGCTGAATTAGCTGTTGAGGTTTGTGAAGCTCCTATTGCCAGTACAGAATCAGTTGTCGAGCAAGAGCCTACCAATAGTGACGAAGTTGACTTTTCTCAAATGACTAAAGCGCAACTAGAAGCTTATGGCCGTACTCTTGGGATAGAACTCGATAAAAGACAAAACAAAACTACTCTAATTGCTGAATTAGAGAAGTATCTTTCTTAGGAGGTAACTTAAAATGTCTGTTATTCAACAGAACTTAGACAAACTAACTATTACTGCTGGTGTTGCTACTGCTGCTGTAACTAGCACAGCTACATCTAGTGCTATAGATCTTCTCGAATATGATGGAGATGTATTGCTAATCCTAGATTCTGCTGCTGGTGGCGGTTCTAGCCCAACATTAGACATTAAGTTAACTGAGTCTGACGCTAGTAGTGGTACTTATACAGACCTCTCAGGAGCTACTTTTACACAGGTTACAGGTTCTGCGTCAATGCAAACACTTGTAATTAATAAGGACACTTCTAAGCGTTATGTAAAGATTGTACAAACAATTGGTGGATCATCACCAACATTTACTTTTAGCATCAACCTAGTTGGTGTAAAAAAATACAGCTAAATACATAGCCCTCTATATGAGGGCTTTTTCTCATGGCATTTACCGAAAACTTAGACAATTTTTTTACAGATTTTGGAAATTCTGTTGTAAGTAGCGGTATTAATTACAAGGGTATTTTAGAACAACCAGATGAGCTAATAGCTGATGGAGTTGTTTTAACTACTGATTATGAACTTATAGCAAAAAATAGTGAATTAGGATCTTTAGCTTTTGACAGTCAAATAAAAATTGATAATAACAGCTATAAGGTAAGAAATGTTAGAAAAATAGATGATGGAATTTTATGTAAAATATCATTAACAAAGGTGTGATATGACTACGAAAAGAGAACGAATTTTAGCGCAGATTAAAACAAATCTTAATGGAACTACAGGTGTTGAAGATAGAATTTATAGATCTAGAGTTGAGGCATTGACTAGGGCAGAAACTCCAGCAATAATCGTAGAACCAATAAGTGATACTCCTCAAGATACACAAAGTTTTAACGATAAAATCAAGTGGGAATTTAAAGTAAGAGTATCTGTAATAGTAAGGGGATCTATACCTGATAATATTGCAGATCCAACAATTGAAAGTTTACATACAAAAGTCTTAAATGATCCTTCTTTGGGTGGTTTAGCTTTTGATGTACGCCCATCAACAACATCATTTGAAATTTTAGAAGCAGATCAACCAGCAGGTGTTATATCTTGTGAGTTCGATATTGAATATCGCACTGGATATAACAGTTTAACTACATAATCATTGTAGAATATGAACCCTAACAACCCTCAACTATTATTATGAGTAATGAACACCAAGGTGTAGGTGGAACTTTTCTTATTGATCCAGAAACAGGAGAAGTTACACTAATTCAACAAACAACCGATCCTGAGAAACCAAACGAGGTAAAAACTGATGGCATTGCTGACAAGAAAAAGAGTAATTCTAATAGAAGCCGAAAGTAGCTACGGCACAGACCCTGGTATGGCTTCTGCTGATGCTGTTCTTGTAAGAGATCTTTCTATAACACCACAATCAAGTGATGTTGTAAGTAGAGAACTTATAAGACCATATCTAGGAGCATCGGAGCAGCTTCTAGCAAACACTAGAGTTGAGTGTACATTTGCTGTTGAATTAGCTGGATCTGGCGCAGCAGGTACTGCGCCCAGGTACGGAGATGCTCTTAAGGCGTGCGGCCTTGGAGAGACAGTTGTTGGAAGCACTTCAGTGACTTATGCACCGGTATCAACTGCTTTTTCAAGTGTTACTATTCACTACAATATAGATGGTGTAAGACATAAAGTTACTGGTGCAAGAGGGACTGTAGAATTGTCAGCCGAGGTTGGTCAAATTCCGGTACTAAATTTTTCAATGCAGGGCATATATGTAGCTCCTGACGATAGTGCTTTACCGACAGTTACATATGGTAATCAAGATGAACCTCTTATCTTTAAAAATGGAAACACATCTAGTTTTCAATTATTGTCATATGCCGGTGCATTGCAATCTATAAATTTTGATTTAGGTAATGAACTAATTTATCAAGAACTTGTAGGAGGTACAAAACAAGTTCTTTTAGTAGATAGACAGGCTAATGGTTCTGTAACGATTGAAGCTCCGACAATCGCACAAAAAGATTTCTTTGCCGCTGCTCTTTCAGATACATCATTAGGTAATTTACAGTTTACTCACGGAACTGCCGCTGGAAACATAGTTCAATTTACATCAACGAAAGTTGACATTGGAGATGTAAATTATGGTGATATTGATGGTATCGCTAGTTTAGAAATTCCATATACATTAGTACCAAGCACATCTGGTAATGATGAGTTCTCGCTTATCTACACTTAACTATTGTTGACTTTACCGCTACAGTGTAGAAGTATATTTATTTCTACACTTTATGGCTTTTGTAAGAAAAAAGGACAAAACATTTAAATGGCCTGTTGTTGTTCGTGAACCAAGCGCTACTGATGCTGGGGTTTTTGAAGAAAGCGAGTTTATTGCTATTTTTAAAAGATTAAAAGTTAGTGAGTATCAAAAAGCAATAGAAGAAAAAACAGAATTTGAAATGATGAAAATGATGCTTGTCGGATGGGAAGAGATGAAAGAAGAAGATGGTCAAGACATTCCTTTTACTAACCAAAACTTAAAAGATATGATGGAGGACTCTTATTGGTTAAAAGCAGTATCTAGTTCTTACACTGCATCATTGCTTGATGAAAAAGTAAAAAACTAAAAGAGGCAGTTCACCATTGGTTAGGTACAGGAAAAGAAGTAATTGATCAAACGCATGATGACGCAAAGGCATTTGGTTTAGAACTGCCAAAAAAAGAAAAAAAAGAAGAGTATTTTGAGGTTTTAGAAGATAATTGGGATGCTGTAATGCTTTTCTGTAATATGCAGACACAATGGAGTACTTCTTTTGGTGGTTTAGTAGGATTAAAGTATGAGATACTTCTTATGCAAGGAGGTATGTTTGACCTTTACAATATTACAGAAAGGTCTAAAATCTTAGAAGAGATCCAAATTATGGAAGCTACTGCCTTGAAAGAACTAAATAAGGAAAGCAAATAAGATGGCAGATACAGTAACAGTAGTTGGTATAAAATTTCAAGCTGGTGGTGATGCACAAGTAGCTAAAGCTTTTAAAAGATTAGGAAGAGAGGCTGGTGTATTAAAAAAGAATTTTGGAAGTTTAAGTGATAAACAATTACAAAAGGTAAAAACCCAATTATTAGCTGTTAATAAAGCAACTGGAAATAGTATTAACAGTATGCAAGCGCAAAAAACTGCTTTGCAGGGTTTGCGTAATATGGCAGACGTAACTGGTAATGAATTTAAACAATTAACTAAAGATATAGCATTATTAGATCAAAAGATGAAACAAGCATCTGCTGGCGGTGGTGCTGGTGGATTAAAAGGTAGATTAAAAGGTCTTGCCAAAGGTGCTGGAGCTATTGCTGCTGGTGGTATTTTTGGAGGGGCAGAGGGTGCTGTTGGTGGTGCAATTGGTCTTAAAGTTGGAGGCCCTGCTGGTGCTGCTGTTGGTGCTGCAATTGGCGCACAAGTTGGGATGGTTAGACAACAAATATCAGCTTTAGCTGAATATTCTGCTGCACTTGGTTTACAGAGAAAAGCACTTAAATTGGTTATTGGTGATACAGCACAATTTAATAAATCACAAGAGTTTCTACTAAAAACATCAAGAGAATTAGCAATACCACAGGATGTCATTACAAGACAATTTACATCTTTAACAGCTTCTGTTGTTGGTGCTGGACAGTCAGTATCTGATGCAGAAGAGGTATTTGCTGCGATTGCTGCTGGTATTAGAGGTACAGGTGGAAATCTTGAGGACATGAAAGCGGCCATGCGAGCGACTAGCCAGGTGTTCTCAAAAGGCAAGGTAAGTGCCGAAGAATTGAGACAACAACTCGGTGAAAGGCTTCCTGGCGCATTTACTTTATTTGCTGAATCTATGGATAAGACCCCAGCAGAATTAGACAAAGCATTAGAGCAAGGTAAGGTCACTCTTGATGACTTTATGAAGTTTGCTGAGAAATTATTTGCAACTTATGGAGAAAATGCAAAAATTCTTGCAAAAGGCCCAGAAGCTGCTGGAGATAGATTAAGAACTGCGATGTCAGAATTAAAAGATAATATTGGTGGACTTCTTTTACCGGTAGGATCTCAATTTCAAGAAGTATTTTCTTCTATTGTTGAGGATATTAATAAAGCAATATCTGCACTAAAAAGATTTTTTGGAATTGGAAAAGAAAATCAACAAAAAAATCTAGAGGATATTTTTAGAAAAGCTAATGAAAAAGTTACAAGAATGATTAGAAGAGGACAAACAGGTAAAACTCTTGATCGTGCTTTACAACAAAGGAATACAGCGTTAGCTAACTTAAATACTTTTTATGAGGAAAATCCATCTGATGATGGAACTGGAACAGGAGATGGAACAGGAGATGGAACAGGAGATGGAGACAAAAAATTAGGTGGGATTGCACAAGGCGCACAAAAATATTTCAACACAATTAAAAGTTTTGCAGAAGAAACTGGTGATGCTGTTGCTAAAGCATTTCAAGGAATGGAAGATGCTCTAGTTAAGTTTGTTATGACAGGTAAACTTAATTTCTCAGATTTAGCAAGATCAATAATTGCAGATATGGCAAGAATAGCTATCAGGTCATTAATTCTTAAACCTTTACTCAGTATGTTTGGTATTGGGGGAGGCGGTGGTGTCTCAGCCGCAGCAACAGGTGGTGAAGTAACGATGGCTAGTTTTAACAAGTTAGGGAATGCATTTGCTAGTAACGGAATAGTTCCATATCGCAAAGGTGGGATTGTTAATTCACCAACAATGTTCCAATACGGAGGATCTCAACTTGGCATTATGGGAGAAGCTGGCCCGGAAAGTATCATGCCTTTGAAGCGTGGTAAAGACGGAAAACTTGGGGTTATTGCTCATGGTGGAGGCGCTGGTAATATAACTGTAAATGTTGATGCATCAGGTTCTAATGTTGAAGGAGATGAGGCTGAAGGCAAACAGCTTGGTTTAGCAATCTCAGCAGCAGTGCAGAATGAGATAATACAACAACAAAGACCAGGAGGATTATTAGCATGAGTGTTCCAGCATTTCCAACATCTCCCCAACCAAGTTACCCTGTTAAAAAGGTATCTAAACCTAATACTAGAATTGTAAGATTTGCTGATGGCTATGAACATCGCATACATTTAGGAATTGCTGCACATCAAAATCCTAAAGTATTTAACTTTGTTTGGAAAAATATCACAGAAACAGAATCAGATACGATTGAGACTTTTCTAGACGCTCGTGCTTTAGATAATGATCCTTTTACATATACTCCACATAATGAGGCATCTTCTATGACTTTTGTATGTGAACAGTGGAGTAAAGATATGAGTTTTCCTAATAGAGCAACTATACAAGCTACTTTCAGACAAGTCTTTGAGCCTACAACATAATGACAACTGTTTGGTCTGCTGGTGCAAGTTTAAGTCTTAATCAAGTTGTTGCTCCAACTGATTCAAGAAGAAATGACGGTTTATTTTTTAAAGTAACTCAAGCAGGTACAACAGGATCAAGTGAACCAAGTTGGGGTAAAATAATCGGTCAGACTGTTTATGATAATACTGTAAGATATGTTTCTTTTAGCAGTACATTTAGCGATGTTCAGTCCTTAAATCCATCAGCAATAATTGAATTATTTATTTTAACTCTTAAAGAAGGTATTCATTATCCCTCGGGTAACCCTTCATCAGCTACAGAAAAGTATTATTTTCATGCTGGAAGTAGTTTGAATGCGAATGGACAAATAAGATGGCAAGGACAAGATTATCTTAGATTTCCTGTTGAGGCTACAGGTTTTGCTTTTCAAAGAGGACAGTTGCCAAGACCAAAACTTATTGTGAGTAATGCTACAGGTCTAATTTCTGCAATTTTATTAACTGTGAATGAAACTACAACAGGTAATGATCTTACAGGTGCAACAATAACTAGAATAAGAACTTTGGCAAAATTTCTTGATGCTTCTAATTTTGCTGATGGACAAAATTCAACTGCTGATCCAACAGCAGAGTTTCCAAGAGAAATATATGGTATAGATCGTAAGTCAGCAGAAAATAGAGAAGTTGTTGAATTTGAACTTGCTGCACCAACAGATCTTATGGGAATAAAAATCCCTAAACGCACTGCAACTCGTGATGAATTTCCAGCTTTAGGTACTTTTTCATAATGAATTGGCAAAAAGAAGCATTATCACACGCTAAAGATCAAGAGCCTAAAGAAGCCGTAGGACTTGTATTAAATATTAGAGGTAAATTAAAATATTATCCCTGTAACAATCTTGCTATAACTGATCATCAATGTTTTATTTTAGATCCAGAAGACTATCTGAAAGCTGATAATGCAGGTGATATTGTAGGAATATTTCATAGTCATCCTATTAACCCACCTACACCTAGTCAAGCAGATAAAGTTAGTTGTGAAGCAAGTGGTTTGCCTTGGTATATTGTTAATCCTACATCACAAGAATGGTCTTACTTAGAGCCATGCGGATATAAGCCACCACTTCTTGGTCGGCAATGGGTCTGGGGTGTAACTGATTGTTGGAGTTTAGTAAGAGATTGGTATAAAGAAAATAAAAATATAAATTTAAGGGATTGGAAAAGACCACTAACACCACAAGAATTTAATGACAAACCATTATTTGAGCAATGTGCAGATGATACAAACTTTAGAGAACTACAGAATAATGAAAGACTTGAAGATGGAGATGTTTTATTAATGAGTATTATGTATCCAACTCTTAATCATGTAGCATTATTTTTTCAAGGTGATGTTATTCATCATTTAACCGATAGACTATCTTGTAGAGAGCCTTACTCTGAATGGTTGTTAAAATGTACAGGAAAGAGGTATCGTTATGTCTCGTAAAATAAAGCTATACGGCAAATTAGCAGAATTTGTAGGTTTTAAGGAATTTGATGTTGAGATAAAAAGTGTTGCACAAGCTGTAAGTTTTTTAATTAATAATTTTCCACATTTAGAAAGTTATATGTCTCCTAATTATTATCAAGTTAAAGTTGGTAATTACGATATTATAGAAGATGAAATTCATTATCCAACTGGAAAGGATGATATTCATTTTGTTCCAGTTATTACTGGTGCTGGTCGAGGGTTTGGAAAGATATTATTAGGTGCTGCTTTAATTGGTTTAGCATTTATGTTACCAGGTGGTTTAGCAGCAAAAATAGGGCCAGGTGGCATATTAAAAGGTGGGATAACTGGAGGTTTTTTGGGTAAAGCTATGGTTGGTATTGGTGCTTCTTTAGTATTAAGTGGAGTATCTGATATGTTATTTCCAATGCCAGAAGATGATTTTTCAGAAGATCCACGTTTATCTTTTAATTTTAGTGGTCTGCAAAATACGAGTCGTGCTGGAACAAGCGTTCCAATAGTGTACGGTGAGATTATGACAGGTAGTATTGCTATCAGTGCAGCAGTTGACACCAATCAAGTGGAGGCATAGTCATGACAAATAATTCTAAGATTATTAGAGGTTCAGGTGGATTAGTTGGAGGAGGAGGAGGAAGCAGAAAACCACAGGTTGATCCAGATACTTTACATAGCCGTCAATTCGCTACGGTACAAGACCTAATTTCTGAAGGTGAAATTGAAGGTTTTTCTACCCCTTCAATAGCAGGTATTACTGATAAAACATCAACTGCTTATACTAATGCAGCTTTGAAAGATGTTTTTCTAAACGATACACCTGTTTTAAGTTCTAATGCTAATAATTCTAATCCAGCAGCTACTGATTTTAATTTTAAAGATGTTACTTTTAAATTTAAAGAGGGTACAAGTAATCAAACTGCTGTTACTGGAATGCCTATTACAATTGCTAGTCCTCTAGCAGTTTCAACAGCAAGTGTTACTAAATCATCAGGAGTTGGAATAACAAAAACTATTAGTCAATCTTGTGATGCTGTAATAGTGACTTTAACTTGGCCTGAGTTGCAATTCCAAAATGACAAAGGTGATATTCTTGGAACTACAGTACAATATAAAATTTCTCATAAATATAGTGGTCAATCATCTTTCACAGAGAGAGTAAATACAACGGTTTCTGGAAGATCTGCTGATCCTTACTCAAGAGAACACAGAATAGATTTGGCTGGAGCTAGTTTTCCTGTAGATATAAGAGTTGAAAGAATTACTGATGATGCTGATGTCAGTGGTTTTATGAGAGATACTTTTCAATTTTCTTTTATACAAAGAGTTATAGACAGATCAGAAACTTATCCAAATAGTGCATATACAGCATTAAGATTTGACAGTAAGATTTTTAGTTCTATTCCTAAAAGGGTTTATAAAATAAGAGGAATCAAAGTAAGAATACCAGGAGCTGGAGCAAATAGTTCTGGCACACCATCTGTAGTTAAAAATCAAGCAGATGCCACTGCTTTAGGTTTAGGTACTGTATCAAGTTTTGGATTTATACATTATCCAAATGGTTATATTTTTAACGGAACGATGCAAGCTGCAACATGGACAACTTGCCCTGCGATGATACTTCTCGACCTTCTAACAAACCAAAGATATGGCCTGGGCAATCATTTAGCGCCTGACTATAGTACTGCAAGTCCAAGTGATTCAGATTTATTTGCAAATCTTGATTTGTTTAGTTTTTTTGCAGCATCTAAATTTGCAAATGTATTAGTTGATGATGGTTCAAACAGCAATACTAATGAACCAAGGTTTTCTTGTAATGTTAATATTCAAAGTCCAAAAGAAGCATTTTCAGCAATAAACGAGCTAGCTGGAGTAATGAGGTGTATGCCTATATGGTCTGCCGGAAGTATCAGTCTTGCTCGTGATGAAGCAGTATCATCTCCAACTTATCTTTTTAATCTCTCAAACGTAGGAGAGGAAGGTTTTAATTATCAAGGTAGTAGTTTTAAACAACGTCATTCTGTAGTAGTTGTTAGTTACTTTAATATGGACTCAAAAGAAATTGACAGCGAGGTTGTAGAAAGCTCAACGGCAAAAACAAAGTTTGGAACTTCTGTAAAAAAAGTACAGGCATTTGCTTGTACTTCTCGTAATCAAGCTGCCAGATTAGGCCGTGCAATACTTTTTGCGGAGGAACATGAGACAGAAACAGTTTCATTTACAACTTCTATTGATTCTGGATTAGTTGTTAGACCAGGTGCAGTTATTGAGGTTAACGATCCAGTTAGAGCAGGGGCCAGAAGAGGTGGTCGTGTTGTAGCTGCAACAACAACTTCTATTACAATAGATGCAAAAGATTCAACATTACTTACACATACATCTGGTGGGGTTACTTCAGGTCCCGGTTTATCTAGTATTTTAAAAATTTTAGTTACTATGCCTGATGGAACTGTGGAGACAAGAAATGTGTCAAGCGAATCTAATGGTGTTTTATCTTTAAATTCAGCACTCTCAGCAGTTCCAAATGTAGGTGCGCCTTATTTGCTTACAAGTGATACATTGCAACCACAGTTATTTAGAGTTGTAGAAGTTCAAGAACAAGATGGTATCAATTACTCAATTACAGGTTTAAAATATGTTGAAGGAAAATATCCATATATTGAGTCAAATCTAGCTTTACATGATAGAAATATTTCTCTATTAACCCTTGCATTAGGCCCACCATCAAATTTATCATCAGAGGAAACAGTAGTTGTTATTAATGGTATTGCAAGGGCTAGGTTAGTTGTTAGTTGGCAAGAACCTACAAAATCATTTTTTGCTGATGACGGGACAACTTATGAGAAACCACAAGGTCCGTCTTCTTATCAGGTAAATCATAGGATTATATCGGAAAATGGTAATGTAGGTAATTTTATATCCACGAATGTCGTAAGTAATGATTTTGAGATTATGGATACGACAAAAGGAACTATTGAATTTGAAATTTATTCTGTAAGTGGAAGCGGTAGATTATCAGCATCACCATTAGCTGGCACTATATCTACTGAGGGTAAATCAAGTGTTCCTGATGACGTTTTAAATTTAGCTATTGAGGTTATTGATGAGAGACTAGCAAGATTAACTTTTACTCAATCTACTTCTGTTGACGTTCTTTATGGTGGTTCTGTATTCGTAAGACATACTGCTGAGACTGGTAATGCTGCTACTTTTGCATCAGGGCAGAACATTGTAGAAGCAGCACCTGGTAATGCTACTGAGATAATTGTTCCAGCTTTAGCAGGTACTTATCTTGTAAAATTTCAAGATGACACAGGTAATTTTAGTCCTACGGCAGCAAGAGTTGCCTTAACAACAGTCGATATTTTTGACGAATTTTTAGTAAAACTAGATGAAGAACATAATGACTCACCGCCTTTTAACAATACTACCTCGAGTTTATTTAGTAATACTGAATACAGTACAGCAAGAGGTGGCTTAATAATTTCTAATACTGGAACTGTATTATCAGGAACTTATAGCCAATCAGGTACAACTATTACTTGCAGCATAACTTCTCATGGTTTAGTTGTTGGTCAAACAAAACAATTTACTTTTGGTTTTGTTAATAGGCGAAGTCCTAGAAGTGGCAATTATGTTATAGCTTCTGTGACAAATGCAAATAGCTTTACAGTTGTAACCACTGAAAGTGCTACATTGTCAGGCACTGTTACTGTAGCAAAAGGATTAAATGGAACTTATGATTTCCCAAGCACTTTAGATTTAGAGGGTACTTATAATTTATCGTTGAAAAGACTTATAAGGGGTGCTGGTTTTTATCCATCAGCTTTATGGGATGACAGAGTTGGACTTGTTAATGATTTTCCTGATTGGGATGGAACTTTAGCAGAAAATGCAGTTGGTAAGGTATTTGTAAAAACAACAACTGATAATCCAAGTAGTGGTTCAGCTACATATACAAATTTTGCAGAATTTTCCAATGGATCATTTACAGGCAGAGGATTTAAATTTCAAGCTTTATTAGAAACTACCGATACTGCACAAAATGTAGTTATTCAAGAAGTTGGTTATAGGGCAGAAATGCCAGTGAGATCTGAGCAGTCTGATGAATTATCAAGTGATACTAATAATGATGGAACAGGATCTGCAACCTCAGTTAATATTACTTTTCAAAATGCATTTTTTGTCGGAACAACTTCTATTACAGGTATTCCAAAACCTATAGTTAATATTTCTGCACAAAACATGGCAACTGGTGATTTTTTTGAATTAACTAATATTAGTGGTACTGGATTTACAGTTCACTTTAAAAATGCAGCAGGTGCAACACAAATTAGGAAATTTAACTATTTAGCTGTTGGTTATGGTAAAAAAGTGTAGAATAAGATTAATTTTTTGTTGTTTGTATGGGTTTATCAGTTGCAAACTTTATTATTGAAAATGCGTCAGGGCAAGCTGTAAGGCAAGATATAGAAGCTTGTTTTTTAGCATTACAAGGTTTAAACGCTGAAAGTGGAAGTGATTTAGGTGATAGTCAAACTGTGCAAGGGATGTTGTTTTTAAGAAGTGATACGAAAGAATTAAAAATAAAAAAATCAACATCTGGTTTTACAACTGTTGGAAATATAGATCAACCAAATTTAGGTTTACTTCCAAAAACAGGTGGTACTTTAACAGGTCAACTTTTAGCTGATGATGCTGGTACTGCTGCTGCACCAGCTTTAGGTTTTGATACTGATACTGATACTGGATTATTTAGAAGTGCAGCTAATGAATTAGCTGTCTCTACAGGTGGTACAGAAAGGTGGACTTTTTTATCTGATGGTAGTTTGTCTACTCATAATACTGGTATTGGCAATTTAACAAATCGCGGTGCTTCATTTTATGTAAATGGTGATAATTTTAATGGATTATCTCTTGTAAAAAATCAATATAACTGGGGTACTCCTTTATTTGTTCAGCTTTTAAATGCCACATCATCTTCTCACGGTGGCCCTGCTTATAATACTACAAATTTCCCTGGTGGTTATAGAAATATTTTAGAAATACAATGGAATACTGGTACATCTGGAACAGGAACAGCACTCGGAGGAATTGCTGTTAATGGTACTACAACAAATTATGCAACAAGCTCAGATTACAGATTAAAAGAAAATGCTGTTAATATTTCAGATGGTATTACAAGATTGAAAACTTTAAAACCGTATAGATTTAATTGGAAATCTGACAGTTCAAAAACAGTTGACGGTTTTTTTGCACATGAAGTAACGGCAGTACCAGAAGCTATAATAGGTACAAAAGACCAAGTTGAACCAGCAGATGATGATATGCGTGGTGTTAAAAAAGGTGATCCTGTTTATCAATCTATAGATGAATCGAAATTAGTTCCTTTAATTGTGGCAGCATTGCAAGAAGCAGTTGTTAAGATAGAAACATTAGAAACCAAAGTCGCTGCACTGGAGGGAAGTTAATGGCAATAGAACCAGGAACATATAATTTCACAGTACAAAGGAGAGCAGATCATTCGATTCCTATAGTTTTCAAAGATGGTAATAATAATCCAATAAATCTGACAGGATTTACTGTTGCAGCACAGGTTTGGGAAGAAACACGCACTACAAAATATGCAGATTTTACTACAACTTATACAGATAGAGCAGCAGGTTCTATAAGTATCACTCTTACTGATGAACAAACTGCTACTTTTGCGCCAAATACTTTAGCTTATGACGTTTTGTTAGTTGATGGAAACGGCTTGAGGGAATATTATTTAGAGGGTACAATAACTGTAAGTGAAGGTTACACAACAGCATGACCTCTGTAAACATCACGACTTCTAAAAATACAGTTACTGTTAATGGAGAGACTTCTGTTGTCACAGTAGCAACCCAAGGCCCACAGGGAGCCTCCACTGCTATTGATTCAAGCAGTGCAGTGGACAATTCAATAGTGTACTATCACCAATCTAGTGGTACATTTAAAGCAGATGCAACTACTACCAAACTTACACTCGTAGACGGAGGAAATTTCTGACATGGCAAACACAATCAGAATTAAAAGATCAACGGGGTCATCAAACCCTGGATCGTTAGAAAATGCTGAACTTGCTTTTAGAGAAGGTGATGAAGTTCTCGTTTATGGTAAAGGTACTGGCGGTGCTGGAGGATCGGCTACAAGCATAATTGAAATAGGAGGCACTGGAGCGTTTGTTAGTAAAACTGCGACACAAAATGCAAATATTGTTTTAGCTGGTCCTACAACTGGAAGTGCTGCTGCTCCTACATTTAGAAGTTTGGTTGCTGCTGATATTCCTTCCATTGCTCATACAAAAATATCTGATTTTGATGCAGGTGTACAAGTAAATAGAGTAGATGAATTAGCAAGTGCAACAAACCCAGTAACAGGAGTTACACCCACAGCCGATGCTCATTTTGCAACGAAAGGATATGTAGATGGTGTTAGTCAGGGATTAGATATTAAGGAAGCTGTAAAAGTAGCGACAACAGCGAATATTACTTTATCTGGTACGCAAACTATTGATGGTGTGGCGGTATCTGCTGATGAAAGAGTACTTGTTAAAGATCAAAGTACAGCAAGTCAAAATGGACTGTATCTTTGCAAAGCAAGTACATGGGCAAGGACAGATGATTTAGCTGCTGGTGATGATGCTTCTTCTGTATTTGTATTTGTAGATCAAGGAACAGTTAATGCTGATAATGGATTTGTTTGTAGTACAAATAAGGGATCTGCGGTTGTTGGCACAAATAACTTGGCCTTTACACAATTTTCTGGTGCTGGTCAAATTACGGCTGGAGATGGCCTTGATAAATCAGGAAATACTTTATCTCTTGACCTAAAATCTAATGGCGGTCTTGTCATTGAATCTACTGAATTAGCTGTTGATTTAGCTGCAAGTTCTATAACAGGTACTCTTGCTATTAGTGACGGTGGAACGGGTGCTACAAGTGCAAGTGCAGCTAGAACAGCTT
>VTLG01004696.1_pt1 | contig 15198 bp, 13 predicted proteins | sample 4694571 | NCBI WGS metagenome assembly VTLG01 (sample SAMN12604809, study PRJNA352737) | marine metagenome | biome: ENVO:00000447; feature: ENVO:00000209|ENVO:00000569|ENVO:01000036; material: ENVO:00002151; isolation source: viral sequences binned using virsorter ...
AGAATTTGTTATGAATGCTAAAGCCGTAAGAGGTATGGGTGGTGGCGATCGTAAAAAAGGAGCAAGTCGTATGTATGCAATGATGAAACAATTTGAAGGAAGAGCATAATGGCAACGGACACACAAAACATAATTCAAAGGGAAGCCCCCGAAATAGAAGCCTATAAAATAGGCTTGATGGAACAAGCAAAAGATTTAGCAGGGAAAGCTCCTTCTGCTGAACAGATTGAACTTTTAAAGAAAAGACAACTAGGATTAAGTGATTTACAAAAAACAGGATTAAGCCAATTACAATCACAGATAGATGCAGGAGCAGGTATAGGTGGATATGAACAATATTTAACAGATGCTGATGCTACTTTAGATGATGCTATCGCTGCTTCAGGTTTATCTACTGGAGCATATGATACATCTATGACGCAAGATTATATGAATCCTTATCAACAAGCTGTAACTCAATCGGCTATTGATCAAATGAACAAACAATATGGAGTGCAGAAAACAGGTAGAGATGCTCAAGCTTTTCAATCAGGAGCATTTGGTGGTTCACGGTCTGGTGTTTTAGAAGCATTGGCTCAAGGCGAATTAGCTGATGTTTCAAGTAAAAGAATATTTGAAGATTTAGCCAGAAACTATAGTCAAGCTCAAGCAGCTTCTATGGGGGCTTTTGAAAACCAACAAAGACGTCAAGCTGCTCAAGGGTCTTTTCTTTCTGATGCTGCTTTGAAACAAGCAGGATTAGGAGAGTTAGCACAAAAGCAAGGTATGGCAGACATAGATACAATGTTTAAAGCAGGTCAAGTAAGTCAAGTACAAAGGGAAGCAGATGAATTGGCAAGGTTAGAAGGTGAAAGATTTGCTTATTTAGAGCCACAACAAAGGTTAAGTTATTATGGTGATATATTAAGAGGTGCTCCAAGCACACAACAACAAACATTAGTTGGAGGAGGTGCAGCAGAAGTTCCTTTATGGCAACAACTAGCAGGAGCAGGTATAACAGGATTGGGAATATATCAAGGAACTAAAGGTTTATTTGGGTAGGTGCTATTATGAATGTTTTGCAAAGAAATATGTTTAAAGGTCAAATGCCTCAAGTGTCTGCAGATGGGGTAGGTATTACTTCAGGGTTAGAAGAAGAACAAGCTATGGCTTCAACTGAAGCTCTTGGTGGTATAGCAAGTGGCGTTGAAACATTATTCCAAAACATTGACGGTGCAGAAAATCCAAAAGAAATTATGGATGCTATTAGAGGCGACGAAGCTACAGTTGAAGAACGCAAAACAGAGTTGGCTCAATTAGTAGGTAAAGACGACGCTTTTAAAACACCAGAGTCTGTTTTGACAATGGTTCAACCTTTAATGACAATTATACAATCTTCAGGTGGTATCTCAGATTTAGACACAGAAACAGATGAAACAGCTACAGATGAAACAGCTATGGTGGCAGAAGGCGAGGGAATTGCTTCTAATATAGACGAAGGAAACCAAATGGAAGCTCTGTCAAGAATGATGAATAATGAACCTACTACTATGTTATACGATGGAACTAGTCCAGGTGGTAATCCCACAATATCTGGTTTACAAGCTATGCAAAAGATGTATACATCTCCTTTAGGGGTACTTTCTTTGGCTGAAAAGTTAGCTCCAAAAGTCCCGAAATTAGCAGATTTTACAAAACAGTATGTTGACAAACCAAGTGCTTATGAGGAATATGCTAAAATAGCTCCTTGGCAATTAGTTAGCGAGTTTGGAAGAGCTCTTGGTACAACGGCAGGGAAAAATCCTTTTGATGCTATTATGAAAGCTTCTATGGATCCAAGAGTACAAAAAGCTACCGATCCTTTAATGCAGTTAAGATTATTACAAGCAAAAGAAAAAACAGACCGCGAAAGTAAAGCTGTTGACAAATTTGTAGAAGCTAAAAAAGATGCTGAAGCTCAAAGAACAAAATTATATACATCTATTCTTCCTACTCTTGCAGGAAAAGAAAATAAGTTTCAAGAAATGAAAGACGGTACTGTTTTAAAAATAGATACAAGCGGAAATGCTTCTGTGTTCAAACAAGGAACTGCACCTACAAGAATTGTAGGAAGCAGCTTGTTACAGTACAATGCCAATGATAAAACTTGGGGCGTTGCTCATACCACTCCAGGAAGTAATATCAAGCTCTACACAGGGGCAGATGGTAATCAGTACGCTATTGATTATGGTAATCCTAAAAAAGACGGCAGTCATCATATTACACTATTGTCTGGTAGTAAATCTGAAGCTGACAAACTTTCAGAGAATTTAATGTTTATTAACACAGGTGATGGGGGAGGGTTTACTATTGATAAACGAAATCCAACCATTGAACGTGATGACGGGACAACAGGACCGAACATATTATTTGACATAAAGGGTAGAGATAAAACATCTAGTCAATCTACTGACGCAGGAGTACTCATTGTAAATGAGTCTAACCCAGAAAAGTCGTTTATAATTCCTGGAACTGAAAAAGAAGGTTGGGAAAAAATAGGTTCCGACAGAATGGGATTTGCTTTATATAACAAATATGATGGTAGTATAAAAGATATCCCAGGAATGAAACCTATTGGACCGGAATGGCAAGAAAAAATGAACGAATTTGTTCGAGCAAGTAGGGTAGTAAATAATCCTAGCAAATATGGAAAGTTGACTCTACAGGCAGAACAAATAAAGTATAATATTTTAGCCAATGAGTTAATGCCAAAAGATGATGAGTTCACAAAACTTGTAAACAGAGAGGCAGAGAATTTTAGAAATAAACTTATTAAATCTTCTGGTATTGACGGTGGAAGTATTGATATTGATAATAAAGTAGAACAGTTTAAATCAACATTAAACATGGCAAGATTAAAGAAAATGACTACGTCTTCGAGTATGTTTGATCATCAAAAAGATCTTAAAAATGTATATGCCACTATGTTAAAAGATCTTGTACAAGATACAAATAAACGAGTGAGAGATAGTCAAGCACTTTCAACCAAAGCTAAACTTATGAAAGAAATTTCAAAACACACAAGAACTGGTGCTACTGCTCCATTTAGATTAGGGGTAGCTAAAATCTTAGAAGACTTTGGTATTGCTGATAAAGTTATTTCAGCATTAGATATAAGCAGAGAAGATTATAACTCTTGGATAGGTGGAACAATCGGTAGTTTAGAAATGGCTAGTAAGATAGGCGATCAATTTGCTGTGGAGTTTGCCTCAAGTTTCCCTGGAAACTTAAACCAATCAGAAGTTGACTTAATCAAAAATGCTGGACTTAATTTAAGCACGACTCGTGAGGGTATTGCACTCATGGAGAAAATATTTGATGCTGCGGCTCTAAGAGATAAACAAGAACAAAAAATTATTAATGATTACATGAAGAACCCAGAGAATATTAACAAAACGGTTATGGAACAACACTCCGAAATTCAAGGTCTTATTATGAAGAACACAGAAGATAATCCAATAGTTAGTCCTGAAATGATACAAGCTATCTCTGGAAAAGATCCAAAAAACACAGAATTCGTCTTTACAATAGCAGGAGGAGATCAAAAGCAACAATTTGATTGGAATACAGACAGAGACAGAAGATGGAACATAGTACACGGAAGTGGAGCAACGACACCAGAGGAATTTTTAACTAAAGGAAGTGCTGCGGCTCAAGCCTATGCTGTAGAAAAATATGGAGCAAATGCTTCCTGGAAAGACTCTCAATTAAAAGCTCTATTTAATAGGTATTATCCTTTACAAAAAATTACCAATCCACGATTTAAATCTTCGGGAGCTAAATAATGTCAGACTATTTTGATGGAGATCCAATACCAGAAGGGGCAGACAGCAATGCTTCTTCAAATTATTTTAAAACGGATATTAAGCCTATAATAAATGTAGGGGAAAAAGTTGATCCTGTTCTCACAACAGGAAAAGGAAAAGACACTTCTTTAATCCCCATAGAAGGAAGTAGTTGGCTTGATTTATTAAACAACATGGCAAAAGTTCAAGGTTTGACCTTGAGCCCTTTAGCTACTGCTGTAAGAGAAGAAAAAGGTGAAGGACCTCTTTTATCTAAAGAAATCAGTAAGTTTAGTAGAACAATGGACTTAATGAAAGATGAGAGTGATAGAATAGAAAATGTTCTAAAAGATCTTTATGGTAAAACTTATGCTGGAAAAGAAGAAGTAGGGGGTATAAGTGGTTGGGTTCGAGATGGATTAGCCAGAAGAAATAAATTTCATGATCGTCATGCTTATTTTAAAAAACACTACCCCGAGGGAAAATATTTTAGAACAAATGTTGGGGGTACTAAAACAGAGGAACTTTATCAATTAACAGAAGGTGGTCTTGTACATAGGGTTGATCCTGATGGAGGATTTAGTGATTTTTCAGGAGATTTTGCAGATTTTTTAGGTACAGTTGCTACTTTTTCCACAGCAGGAAGTGTAGTTGGTTCTTTTTTTAGTCCTTTTCTTGGAACAGCAGGAGGAGCATTAGCAGGTCAAATGATAGATGACTATCTGACTGATGAAGGAGTAGAAATAGAAGGGGGCAAAGAATTTTGGCAAACTTATTCTAATGACAAAGCTCTACAAGCCACTCTTGAAGGTGCTATAAATAAAGTTCTTCCAGGATTAGGAAGATTCCTAGTAGGTAAAATGAGAAATGAAGGAGGTGTTCCTTTTAATTTTATGGTCGGTAAAACTCAACCCACAGCATTAGCTGCTCAAAAATATGCACAAAAATCTAATTTACCTTTATTAAGTATTGCTCAATTAACTGACAATAAAGTTATCAAACGTCTTAGCTCTCAGCTCGCTGGAACTTCTGATGCTCTCACCAAAAACATAGATAAACAAAAATTAGCTCTTTATAACAAACTTAAAAAAGAAATAGGGGGAGATTTTAACAATGTGAGTCAAGAAAAGTTAATAGCTTATCTAGATTTGAAAAAGAAATACTTAATAGATCAAACTGTAGAGATTATCAAAAAATCAAGGCTCAAAGATCAAGGCTTCGAAGGAGAAGATCAAATAGGCAAGGTAGATTTTCGAGAGTTATTATCAGATATAAACCTTTTTAAAGAAGGGTATGACACACTTATAGAAAATAAATTTAAACTGGCTATGCAGACTGCCAAGAAAAATAAAGTAGTTTTTAATTTAAAAGATATAGTAAAAACAGCGGAAGACATACTTTCTGATGTTCCAATCAAAATGAAAGAAAAAGGAGTTGGTGGAACAAATATTTACCAACGAATAGGGGGAGAATTACAAGGAGATATAAAAAATTTATTAACCCAATTACGAGCGGCTGATCCAAATGTAGGAACAATAGCAGTAGAAACATTTGGTACTAAAAGAACATATGATGCTCTTAAACAAATGTTAACAATTAGAAATAAATTAAGCGAAATAGCAGGTGAGTCAGGCGACAAAAACGCTATTGCAATGATAAAAGCGATAGACAATACTCTTGAGACTCCGATGAATGGTGGCAAGGACTTTATGAAACATTTAACTGATGCAAGAAAGTTAGTTAAAGACAAATCAGATGTGGTTAATTATTCAAGCCTTTCGACATTATTTGATCGTACAGCAGGAATTAATATTGATAAAACAATGAAGGCTCTTTATGCAGGAAAAATAGATGCTGAAGATATTAATATATTAGCTAAATTTATGAATATTTCTGAAGGGGTAACTAACCAATCTAGTAAGCAAAGTATTCAGAAAACCACTCAAAAAACAATGCAAAAGCTCCAAGATGGTTTTATTCAGTTCACTTTACAAAATAAAGAAACGGCAGGAAAAGTTTTACAAGATCTTATGAGAGATAACCCTAAACTTTTTGAAAAACTTGTTCCTCATGCAGGAACCAGACAAGCGTTGAAAGATTTGTCAATAAAACACGCTCAATTAAATAGTAGTGGAGCTCAACAGGCACTAACACAAGCTATGAATAATTCTGAGTATGCCTTTGAAACATTAGCAAGATCGACACAAAAAGAAATAATGCAAATGATTGCAGATAAAGGCGGTATTAATTCAAAGTTTGCAAATGAAATAAGAAGAGCTATTCTTAAAAAAATAGCGACAAAAGGCAACATGGCTGATGCAGCAGAGGGTACTGGAGAAGTTATTTTAGATACAAATGCTTTCGCTTCAGAATTAGCTAAACTTACATCCGGTTTGGGAGACTATGCAAAATTTAAAGGTTTGTTTCCCCCTAAATATGTTAAAGCATTAAACGACAGACGTTTATATTCTTTTTTTACAGCACAAGGTCCAGACGCAGGAGCAGAAATAGCAACAGGAGCTGTTGTAGGTAAGTTAAGACAAGGAGAACCCATAGCGTTTGCCAAAACAATGTTTGTAAGTAACCTCTTATCTAGTTTTTTGGCTCATCCCCCTAGTGTAGCCCAATTACAAAAAGCACATGATAACAGAAAGTTTTTTCGTTCAGATAAAATATTAAATGTAATGACATCAATATTAACGAGTATTGAAAGAGAATTAGATTTACTTGATGAGACGTATCCTTTTGATCGTACTCCAGGAAATATTGAGACTTTAGAACAAGAAGTAGACAGGACAAAAAAATCTCCTTTTATGGGAGATAAAATTCCAATAGATAAAGTATCCTCTAATACTATTACTCCTAATACTCTTAACTTGAATCTTCCCAATGTATCAAGTGGAGGAGGGACAGTGAATCCTCCCACTAAAAGCACTACCAACTATGCGTCTCTTTTTCCATTTGATACAACGGGAAGAACTATATCTGACAGACAAGGTATCATGGGGTTAGCATGAACATAGAACAACTACAAAAAGAGTTAACTGAAGATGAAGGATGTAAATACGAAATTTATTTAGATCATCTCGGTTTACCGACCTTCGGTATTGGTCATTTAGTAAAAGAAACTGATCCTGAATATAATCAGCCAGTAGGAGCACCTGTATCAGAGGACAGAGTGAATGCTTGTTTTGCACAAGACATACAAATAACAATAAACGACTGCGAAAAATTATACGATAATTTTAATGACTTACCTGACGAAGTGCAATTAATCATTGCCAATATGATGTTCAACTTGGGATATCCTCGTATGAGCAAGTTTAAAAAAATGAAACTTGCCGTTGACAGCAGTGACTGGAAAGAGGCAGCTATCCAAATGGAAGACTCTTTATGGTTTCGCCAAGTTACAAATCGTGCTAAAAGACTTATAGATAGGATGAATACTCTAGATAGCACATAAGGAACTCAAATGGATCCTCTTACCATCACAGCAGCAGTAGGGATTGCTACTAAAGCTTTTGAAACAATTAAAGCAGGGTTTCAAATTGGCAGAGATTTAGAAAGCATGACTGGCGATATTGGTCGTTGGATGGGTGCTGTATCAGATGTTGATAATGCAGAAAAACAAGCTAAAAATCCTCCTCTGTTTAAAAAACTAATGTATGCTAGTTCTATAGAACAACAAGCACTTGAAGCTTATGCAGCGAAAAAGAAACTAGAACAACAAAGACAAGAACTTAAAACTTTTTTAAATTTTACATTCGGACCTAATTCATACAATGAATTATTAGCTATGGAAGGTAAAATTAGAAAAGAAAGACAAAAGATGATATATGAAAGACAACAATTAAGAGAACAGATTATTAGTGTTGTTGGTATTATTTTTCTTTCTATAACGATTATTGGATTAATTATGTTCGTTTTAATGATGTTAAAAGATAAATATGGTTGGTAAAATTGTTTGGATATTTTGTCTCATTTTATATCCTGCCTCACTTCAAGCTACAGGGAAAGAGTACAAATACAAAAACCAACCAAACTGGTCTTGGCAACAAAAAGAAAACAGAAAAGAGAAAAAAATCTATGTCACTTGCAGATTAAAAACGCAAAAAACATATAAAGGGAGAATGGCTTGTATTTATCAAGGAGCAAACAAAACATATGAACTTGAGTTTACGGATACTTTTATTGGGTGTCCTCGGCAATTTAAATGTCTGCACAATCCAAATTCAAAAGAACCAAGTATTGATGATGTTTTAGACAGTTTAAGGCAACAAATGAAGAAAGGGAAATAATGGAAGAAAAGAAAAAACCAGTAGATTTAAAAATAGGTGAAAATAGTTTTGAACTTATACTACGAATATTAGGTAATGAATTTGTGGCTATAAGGATAGGTTCAACAAACTTTTCAGGTAAACTTATAGCAGGTGGAGTATTATTATTATTTTTCACCTTTATGTTAATGGAAGTTTTTGGATTAAATGAGATATTAAAATGACCCAGAAAAAATTACAGAAGGAGTCTATTTATGCGGAATATGATAAGGACGGTGACGGAGTAGTTTCTGATGAAGAACTAACTCACGTCGCGGAGATTAAAAAACTTGAAAATGATTTGCGAAAGCAAAGAGCACAAAGGCGGATGGCAACGGCTAGTCTTGTCGGTATGGGCGTCTTCACAGGTGCAATGTTTATTGTTCCGCTTGAAAGAGTCCAAGCTCTTGCTGATATTAGTAATCTTTTCTATATTAGTGGTGCTGGAATTGTTGGTGCTTACATGGGTGCTTCAGCATTCATGAACAGAAATGGGAAGTAATTCTAGGGTACAAACACACCATAGAACATTGCTCTAATGACTGTATCGAGCTTATTCGGAGCCGTTTTTTAGCCAATTTGGTCAAACGATCCAATCTGTCACATTTTCTTGTAAAACTACACTAGCTAGATTAATTTTGCTTCTTAAAGCCTGTAAAATCTTTTCATCGACAGTTTTTTCAGCAACAATATCAATATAAGTTACTTTATTTACCTGACCAATACGATGTGCTCTGTCTTCACTTTGTAAACGCACTTCTAAATCGTAACTATTACTATAATATATTACTGTAGATGCTTGAGTTAATGTTAATCCATATCCTCCTGTTCTCGGTTGACCTACAAAAAACCTAACAGGACTATCTGGGTTTTGAAATTCACCCATAGCATAATCTCTACGATCTGTTGTTGTGGCTCCATAATATGAAACAACAGAATTCTCTCCATACATTTTTCTTAACAGTTGTTCTATTTGTTCTATATCATTGGTAAAGTTTGCCCAGATAATAGCTTTCCCGTTTATTTCTTCTAGTAAAGATTCTAACTCTTTTAATTTTGTAGAAGGGAAAGTTTTCATTGTTCCATCATCTAATTTTACATGTCCTGAACATACTTGTTGTAATCTTAAAAGTTGTGTTAGTATCGTAGTAGGGGTAACTGTGCCTTCTTCACATATACCAAGTGCAATCTTTTTTATGCTGTCATACATTTGAGCTTGTTCTTTGCCTAACTCAACTATCCTTTTTGTGTAGACTTTATCGGGTAAATCTAAACAGTCTTGTTTTCTTACTCTATAACTAAAATTATCTAATAAACCATTTAGTTCTTTTAAATTTTTATATCCCACTATTTGATTAAAACTGTACGAACCAAGATTACGTCTTTTAACAACAGCATAGTCATACTGAAAACTGTAAAAACTTTTGTGTCCCAGTAAGTTAGGATTTAAAAACTCACATTGTGTGTATAAATCCATAGGGCTTTTTGTTATAGGACTACCAGTCATTATTCTACGATACTTGGCTAATTTCCCAAGTTTCACTATGGCTTTTGTTCGTTTTGCATTTTTACTTTTTATAGTAGTGCTTTCATCTATAGCCATTAATACAGTCTGACTCAACAAAAACTTTTCAGCTACTTCTACCCCTTTCCGTGTGCTAAACGCTTCTATATTCATTAAAAATATTTTTAAATTCTCATTTGTTACAAATAAACTGTTCCAAGTTTGCAAAAACTTTTGTGTGTGATTAGGTTGCCATACACAAACATCAGATAGTACATGCTCTGGCATATGAGTAGGTATTTCGTTGTTTGACCAATTTCTATATACTCCTTTAGGAGCTATAATCAAAACACCAGTAATCTTGCCTTGATCATACAACACACTAAAATTATCTATCAGAACTTTAGACTTTCCTGTTCCCATATCCATAAAATAGGCAAATTCGTCTAAATCCCAACCTTTCCTCAGAGCAGTCAATTGATGCTCATATGGAGGCATTTTAAATTTATATTTCATTACAATAACTTTCTGACTTTAGTATATACAACTTTATTTAAAATATAACATTTTTGTTGTCGGGATGATTTGTTTCGCGGGACGGAAATATATCGATATCTGATATTTAAATATCTGATTTATCATTTGGACTAAATTGTGTTTTACTACTATATATAAAAGTATATTATATAAATGTGTTTATACCTTGCTATAGGATATTGTACTTCACAAGAAGAGCAGCAGACTCCTAGAGTGTTTTATTGATTTGCCTTAATTTAAATGCTGAAAAAGCTAGGGTGTAAACACATGACTAACAACAGCATGGGAGAAAGATGTGACTGTTTTTATAACGCAAGAAGTTCCAGGAAGAGATATTACAAATGCTTCCGAATACGGTGACTTGCAAATACTTATTCCTGCAAAGGAACAAGTAGCCCTCTCTTCTCAACCAACAGTGAGAAGAGTTAAACGCTTGTTGCGTGATTTTAACAACAGTGACTATTTGCTATTATCAGGGGATCCCGTGATTATTGGTATCTCTTGTGCTGTTGCTATGTCTAATAATTTAGGCAAAATGCAGATATTAAAATGGGATAGGCTAGAAGAACAATACTATCCATTAAAAGTTGATATATATGATAAGGGGGTATAAATGGATTTTGAATCAACTGCAAACGAGCTTACAAAAGTAAGTCAGAAAGGATTGAGTAGTGTCAGTTCTTTATGTAAAAAACAAATAGATTTAGAGGATAAAGTAAAAACTCTAAAACTAGAATTAAAAGAAACAGAACAAAAGTTAAGGGAAATATCTCAAGACTTACTGCCTTCTGCTATGCAAGAGCATAACTTAAAAACTTTGCAAACGGAAGATGGTCATGAGATATCGGTAGCTGATTTTGTTTCAGCACATATAACTGAAGCTAATAGAAAAGATGCTCACGAGTGGCTAACTTCTAATGGCTTTGGGAGTATAATAAAAAATACTGTCACTGCTTCGTTTGGTAGAAATGAAGATAATCACGCAAAAGATTTATTAGCTGATTTACAAAGTAGAGGTATGACAGTAACAAACAAGGTTTGGGTAGAACCTCAAACTTTAAAATCGTTTGTTAAAGAACAAACGGGAAAAGGGGAAAATATACCTCATGACTTATTTGGTGTATTTTTAGGTTTAATAGCTAAAGTAAGGAGAAAGTAATGGCTGAAGTAGTAAAAAAACAAGAGGGAGCACTTGTTAATGCTTCATTTGAGCAAATGTCAGGATTGGGGTTTGCTGAAACAACCACTCAAGATATGTCTATACCGTTCATAAGAATACTTGGAGCACAAAGCCCACAAGTAGATGAACAAGATGGTGCATATGTTGAGGGTGCTAAAGAGGGTATGATTTATAACACAGTAACCAATTCGGCAACTTCTGGTCAGGAAGGGGTGCTTGTCGTACCTTGTTATTATAATAGGCGTTATGTTGAGTGGAAACCAAGAACAGAGGGAGGTGGTTATGTAGGTAACTATTTACCTGATGATCCTATTGTAGGAACAGTCACACGAAATGAAGTTAGTAACGACGAAGTTTTACCAAATGGAAATTTGTTAACTAATACTGCTCAACATTTTGTTATGATAATAGACGGTGATTCATATAGTCGTTGTTTAATTACAATGTCTAGTACGCAACTTAAAAAGTCAAGAAGATGGCTTTCGCAGATGAATGCTATGACAGCAATGGGTAAAAATGGTCCATATACTTTACCAATGATGTCTCAAGTTTATAGATTGCAAACAGTTCGTGAGCAAAACGATAAAGGTAAATGGTTTGGATGGTTAATTACTAAAGAAAGACAAATAGATTTATCTGATGCCTTTGAAAAAGGGTTGTTTGATAATGCTGTTGCTTTTGCAAAATCAGTTGAAGCAGGGGAAGTGGATGTTAAGGAAGCTGTCCCTGACACACCAACTGAAACAACGGCTATGCCGAAGAAAACGGATAAGCCAAAAACTCAACAAACTAACGACGACGATCCGTTCTAAAATACCTAATTATAATTAGGTTAGAAGCCACAGAGACCTCCTGAAACATTCTCTGTGGCTTTATTAAGGAGTATTTATGGAATTAGCAGAAAAATTCTTCAAGTTATTTGAAGGTAATAAAAGAGCTTATGGTGTTGTTGATTTAGATGATAACACAAATGGAAAAAAGACTGGGGTTTATAAGATAATTAAAAAACCACCAGAAGTAACTCACTGGGAAGACCACTTAAATGGAAAGCAGGGATTAGGGGTTATACCAATAATGGATGACAACACTTGTTTATGGGGTGCGATTGACGTTGATAATTATCAGGTTGATCATAAAAAATTAGTGGAAAAATTAAAAGAGGCACGAGTCATAGGTTGGGTAGCGAGAAGTAAATCGGGGGGTGCTCATATTTATTTTTTCTTTAAAGAACCTATAAGAGCTGTTGCTGTAAAAAAGAAACTAGCAGAAATTGCATCGGGGTTAGGACAAGCGGAAGGAGAGGTTTTTCCCAAACAAGCTGAAATATTGGTAGAAAGGGGAGATACCGGAAACGGATTGAATATGCCTTATTTTAAAGGCTCCAGAAGTACCCGAACTGTTTATGATTTAAAAACTGTAACTAGCTTGTCTGCAGAGGAGTTTGTAAAAAAAGCAGAAAAATATAAACTCAGAAAACAAGTGTTTTTAGATTATACGATAAACACTAACGAAAACAACCACTTACCTGATGGTCCTCCTTGTCTACAGCATTTATGTAGTATGGGATTTGGTGAAGGATCTAGGAATAATGCTCTTTTTAATTTAGGTGTTTATGCTAGAATGTTTGACAGTGAAAATTGGGAGGCTTTAGTACAAAGGTACAATCTAGAGCACTTAAAACCTTCACTTTCACATGCTGAAGTTGGAGCTGTTATCAAGCAGTTGCAACGCAAAGATTACTTCTATAAATGTGAAGACCAACCTATAAAACCTTTCTGCAATAAAGAGGTTTGTGTAACAAGAAAGTATGGTGTTGGTCCAAACGGAATACAGAATAGTATGTCAGCACTTACAAAAATAGATGGTGATCCCCCCATTTGGATTCTAAATGTGGATGGACAAAGGCTAGAGTTAAGCACGGATGGATTGGTTTCACAAACTAGATTTCAAAAAGATTGTGTATCCCAGATAAATAAATTACCAAGAACAGTAAGTCAAAATGCTTGGCAAACAAGAATCCAGTTGTTATTAGATAGTTTAACTATTGTAGAAGTTCCACCTGATGCTACAATAAAAGGAGAGTTTGAAGATTTATTACACTCTTTTTGTAGTGAAAGAGCAAGAGGGGTGGAGCGTGAAGATATTTTGCAGGGAGTGGCAGTATGGATGGATGGAAGAGTTTATTTTCAAGTAAAAGATATAAAAAAGCATTTATCTGTAAACGACTTCAACCATTACTCTTCTGCAAAGATAACTTTGCGTCTACAAAACATAGAGGCAGATAAAATGTTTTGGAGAGTAAAAGGTAAAGGATTACATGTGTGGTCGTTGCCACAACAATATTTTGAAGGTGATGGTGAGCCATTGGAATTGCCTGATATTCCACAACAAGAAGACATACTGTAATGAAAATAGTAGTTGGACCTCCTGGAACTGGAAAAACTACTAAACTTTTATCTTTGGTTGAAAATTATTTAGCTTCTGGTGTTCCTCCTGATAAAATCGGGTATTTTGCTTTCACAAGAAGAGCTGCGAATGAAGCCATTGAAAGAGCATGTACTAAATTTAGATTGATGAAAAGAGACTTACCTTTCTTTAGAACCCTTCATAGTTTAGCGTTTATGCAGATAGGTATTAATCACTCACAAATAATGACACAACTTAAATATCAGGAAATATCGGATTGGTTAAAAATAGGTAATTTTTATGGTCAGTCTGATAATCAGGATAGCCCTTTTAAAGATTATGGCTATGGGGATAAGTTTTTGGAAATTATAAACATGGCAAGAATTTCAAAACAGCCTCTTCGTGAGGTTTACAATAGCTCTACTGTTCCTTTGCGTACTGATTGGGCTAGAGTAGATTATGTTAATAGGGGATTACAAAAGTGGAAACAAACTTACGAGTTGTTTGACTACACGGACATGCTTGAGTGTTTTTGTAAAAGAGAGTTATCCCCCAAGTTAGAAGCTGTGTTTATTGATGAAGCACAAGATTTGTCCCCTCTACAATGGCAAATGGTTCATCAGCTAGAACAAAATTCAAAAGAGATATATGTGGCAGGAGACGATGATCAAGCTATATTTAGATATGCGGGAGCTGATGTAGATTATTTTATTAATTTACAAGGAGAAGTTACTACTTTAAATCAAAGCTATAGAATACCTTCTTTACACCATACTTTAAGTCAAAATGTGATTCGTAAGGTGGTAGGTAGAAGACAAAAGGAATTTTTTCCTAGAGAAGAAACGGGGACAGTTAATTGGTATAGACATTCTGAAATGGTGGATATGTCAGAGGGAGATTGGTTATTATTAAGTAGAACAACACGAGGAGCCAAGCAAATAGAAGAAGAGGTAAGGCGTCGTGGTCATTTATATATTTATAATGGTAGTAACTCTATTGATAATAGAGTACTAGAAGCAGTGAGATTATGGGAAAAATTAAGGTCAGGTCTCAATTTAAAAGCAGATGAGGTTAGAATTATATATAAACAAATGTTATTAGGTAAAGATGTAGAGTACGGACATAAAACTTTCCCAAAGGGGATTGATGGAGAATTATACAACCTACAAGATTTAAAAGATTTTCATGGATTATTGCATAGTCTTCCATGGGATGAAGGATTAGGAAAAATATCCGAATCAGATAAAAGATACATAAAGGCATGTCTTCGTAAAGGCGAATCATTGACAGCTACTCCTCGTATAAGAATCTCTACCATTCATTCTGCAAAGGGAGCTCAAGCAACAAATGTTATGATGTTAACAGACACAATGAGAAGATCATACTCTATGTGGCGAAAGTTTGAAAATGAGCATTACGATGAAGCTCGTGTTTTCTATGTAGGTTTAACTA
>VTLG01008216.1_pt1 | contig 15197 bp, 16 predicted proteins | sample 4694571 | NCBI WGS metagenome assembly VTLG01 (sample SAMN12604809, study PRJNA352737) | marine metagenome | biome: ENVO:00000447; feature: ENVO:00000209|ENVO:00000569|ENVO:01000036; material: ENVO:00002151; isolation source: viral sequences binned using virsorter ...
AACAACTGCTCAAGCTGTTCCTACTAAGGGTGATATGGTAATGACTTATACAAACGGAGCTGGCACTGCTGTTATAAATACTAATATAAAGGGGTATGTATCACGGGATGGTGGTACAACTTATACCCAAGGAACTTTAGCCTTACAAGGAACTACTGGAGGACATACCATACTTTCTTTCCATGATTTAGATATTTCAGGACAGCCATCTGGTCAGTCGATGAGATATAAAATAGACACATTAGTCCAGAGTGCGGCTATGCAAACAAGAATTCAAGCAGTTTCATTAGGGTGGTCATAAAATGGTTTTAACAAAAATACCTGGCGGATTAATAGAAGATGGTTCTATAACATCTGCTGATATAACAGACAGTACAATAACAAATGCTAAGATGGCTCTAGACCCGGCTAATGCATCTAATTTAAATAGTGGGGATGTACCATCCGCACAATTGGGCAATGCTCCTGTTCCTGATCTTTCTTCGCAGTCAAATGATATAGCCCTTCTTGGTTTTAAGACACAGGCAAATGGAAATTTAGCACGATATAGTTTGGTAGACCAAGCGGTAGATGCCTTTGAAGATACTTCTGGTGTAGATGCTAGTGCTTCTAGTGGTGAAAATAGAAATGCCGCTGGTAAATATTATTCTGGTTTGATACCTGGGAATTATTATGGTGATGATTCTTTAGGCAATTGCCAATTTAAAACATCTGGTATTACTCAAACAGGTCATACCCAAGCCATTAATGGATATTTAACAACTGGATCATCAGGTAGTGGTCCTGGTAATTCATCATATGGTAATGCAGTTGGGCAAGCTGATGTACCAAATATGACAGGTGGTTGTTATGAAACAACGGTACTGAATAAGGTAGGTGCTTGGGATGGGGATATGTGGGTTGGGAATTTCACCGACTTAACAATAGATGCTAGTGTAACTTTAACCACGGATCAACCTTGCCGAGGAATGTTAATTTATGTTAGTGGCAACTGTGTCATAAATGGTGCGTTGTCTATGACTTGTCGTGGTGGAAAATCTGACCCAACAGTTTCTGGTGGTTCTGATTCTGCTGCTGTTAATGCGAGTGGCTTGCAATTAGGAGTACTAACTTCTGGTGGTTCTCAAACCTTAGCTGCTAGTACTTTTGCCGGTTCGGGTAGTGGAGCAGTAGCAGCCGTTGCAAATCAGCCTGCAATTTCAAGCAATGGCACAATTTATTCTATTACACAAATAGGTGCTACTGGTGGTGCAGCTGGAGGAGAAGGCAAGGATAATGGAGGTGCGGGAACAACTGGAGCAGCCGCTATACAAACTGGTGGTGGAGCTACTGGTGTCGCTTCTTCAAACCGTGCTGCTGGTGGTAATGGTGGTGCATTTTCTGCTGGCTCTGCTGGTGGGTCGGTTCGTGGAGCTGGTAGTACTGCTGGAACCGAGGGTAATCCTTACGGTGGTATTGGTGGTCATGGAGCCACACACTCTGGAAACGCTGAACAAATAAATGCTGGTAGTGGTAACCCAGGTGGTGATGGTGTTGCTGGTGGTAATGGCGGTAGAGATGGTGTGGGAGGTATTATATGGTTACTTGTAAATGGTAATGTAACAATAGGCGCTTCGGGAACAGTTGAAGGTAAAGGAGCTTCTGGACAGTCAGTAGGCAGTGGCACGAGATATGGTGGTTCGGGATCCGGTGGTGGTGCTGTTCATGTATTATATTCAGGAACTTTAAGTAATAGTGGTTCTATAAACGCAGCCGGTGGGCCTAGTGGGGCTGGTAGTCATGGTCATCTTGCTGGTGCTGCTGGTGGTGCTGGTGGTGTGAATTCCGCTCAAATTACCGATGCGGGTAGTGCAACTAATATGACTCTAGTAGGTAATGCTGTAACGGCACTATCAGCGCCAACTAAAGGTGATGTAGTATTGACTTATACAAATGCGGTGGGAACAGCTACAATTAATACGGACCTTAAAGCCTATGTCTCTAGGGATAATGGAACAACTTATACACAAACTACTTTGTTAGATAGAGGTTCAACTGGCGGACATAGTATTTTGAGTGCTAATGATGTGTCTATTTCAGGACAGCCTGCTGGTACTTCCATGAGATATAAGATAGAAACTTTGAACCAGAGTGAAACTAAAGACACAAGAATCCACGCTGTCAGTCTCGGTTGGTCATAATTCTTATATAATAACAGTTATCTCACTGGACCTCAATTCTTATAAATAGTAGGAAAGAATTGAGGTTTTTTTATGGCAATAGCTCAAAACATCGAAATAGATCAAGCATCTGATTTTTTACAAACCTTTATTGCAAAAGATGATGCTGGTACAGTAATAGATTTGACTACTGTTCCTAGTACTCTTACTGCACAAGTTCGTAAATCTTTTGCTTCAAGTACAGCAACAGATTTTGTCGCAACTGCAACACCAGCTGTAACAACAGGTGAATTTACTTTAGCTCTAACCATAGCTAAGACTACAGCATTGGAGAGGGGTCGTCATGTATATGATGTGGTACAAACCATTACTAGTTCTGGATATAAAACTCGAATTATGGAAGGAGTGGCAACTGTTAGTCCCAGTGTCACACGACCGAGCTCATGACACAATCTATAACAGAATCTTTTATTGATCAATTAGAGCAGGCTGCATCTGGAGCGGATGTAAATCTAATACCTTTTGAAGAAGAAAGGGTAGAAGAAAAGGTCAGTGCGCCGGTAGTAATAGAATCTGTATCCCTTCAAGAGAAGGAGGCATATACTGGCACTGTTGATAATGCAATGACAGAACTTTCAACACTGTTTGAAAATACTTTTAATGTATCTCCTGAAGAGGAAGAACCAGAGCCAGTAGTAGAAGAACCTATTATTACCGAGGTAGTAGAAGAACTCAATGTTGAAGAAGAAATTATAGAACCTACTATTAGTCCTGAAGCTATTGAAGCAGCTACTTCTGACTTAAAGGATCTCTTTGAAGTTATAGCGGGAATTGATCTTTCTACAGGCGCCAAGATTGAGGCTCCAAAATTAGAGCCAGTTCGTTATAATATTATGGATGATATATCCACTGTATTAAATGGTAGTAGAGTTGAAGAACCGAAACCATTTGTGAATGGTACTTCTATAAATGAATTAGAAAGAAAAGAAATAGCTTCAAAAATGTTGACTAAAGATTGGACACCTAGATTTGAAAATGAAAAGGCAGCACAAGTAATAGCAGATGTTACAGGTCTATTAGAAAAACATAAAGGGGAGATGCCTGAAGAAGAATATAAACTTCTTGAGAGTGATGCTGTAGAAAAGACGGTAGAATATATTAGTGATTTGGATCTTGCAGAAGCTGAAACATATACTAATGCACAGTCGATGCCGCTTACAGGTGCCAATATGCCATTGGTATCTAATGCACAATTTACGTTTGCGGTTGGTAACATATTACGAAAGATGATGGCAACTGGACCTGGTTCTGGTGTTGTTGAACTGTCATCAATAGATGACATAGATCAGAGCTCTAAGGTAGATGGATATGTTTTGGCTTATAAGCCCAATATTGCACCTCTTGAACAACCATATAAATGGCAAGCCGCAGACACACCGCCGGCTGGAGATATACATGATATTGTAACTGCTGCCAATTCGGGTTTGGCTGGTGGTGCAAATTCAGGTACAGTTACTTTAACTTTAGATGCATCTAATCTACCTACCTTGGGAGCGCCGGCGGCAACAGCTGATTATGTAATCATTGAAGATGCAACAGATAATAGTACCAAGAAAGTTTTAGTTTCTAATTTACCTACCGGTGATATCACAGCTGTTAATGCTGGTACAGGATTAAGTGGCGGTGGTGTGGGAGGAGATGTTACAATTAATTTAGATACGGTTGCAGTATCATTGGGTGGTACAGGAATTACTGCGGCTGCTAAAGGTTCTGTTTTGATTGCAAATGCTGCTGATACATTTAGTGCATTGTCAGGCACTACAGATGGAGATGTACTTACTTATAATTCCGGAACAGATACAATATCTTGGTCTGGTAGTGTAGACGGAGGCACATATTAATGGCCACAAGAATTAAATTAAAAAGATCGGAAATACCAACATCAGTTCCTAGTACTAATGATTTACAGGCGGGAGAGGTGGCTATTAATACATTTGACCAAAAGATGTATGTAAAAGATAGTGGAAATCAAATTATAGAAGTGGCCAATAAAGGCGCTACTGATGCTGAGGTAACAACAAAAGCAACAATAATGGCAATTGCATTAGGATAAATAAAAGATGGCATCACCTTCAACAAAAACAGAATTAAAATCTTGGTGTAAAAGAAAACTAGGCTATCCAGTTATAGACATCAATGTAGATGACGATCAGGTGGATGATCGTGTAGATGAAGCATTACAATTTTTTGGACAGTTTATGGAAAATGGTATGCAACGGATATATCTAAAACATAAACTGACAGCTGATGATGTAGCTAGAGCACAGGTTAATACAATAGAAACAGCCACAGCCCAAGGAACAAATGCGGCCGAGATTGCAACAAGTACTCTTGATGGTGCTTATTTAGCAGCTGCCACAACGATTGTTTTAACAGATGCGAGTAGCTTTCCTACAACAGGAGTTGTAACTATAGCAACTGATGGCACAAATGCGGCAGAAGATGTAACTGTTTCTGCAAAGACCGATAATACACTCACAGTATCAGCACTTGCAAATAATCACCTTTCTGGATCAGTAGTAACCCTTAAAGTTTCTAGCGAGTGGGGTATTACACAGGCGTATATACCGATGCCTGAGCATATTCTTTCAGTATTAAGAATATTACCGTTTACTGATAGAGGTAATTTGAATATGTTTGACATTCGATATCAGTTAAGATTGAATGATCTGTATGACTTTTCAGATATCTCTGTTATACATTATCAGATGACCATGTGGCAACTTGATCTATTAGATATGTTGTTAGTTGGTGAGAAACCAATACAGTATAATATGCACCAAAATCGCTTGTATATTAATATGGATTGGGGAAGTGATGTGACTGTAGGAGAATATATTATCATCGAAGCATATAGAAAATTAGATGCATCACAATATTCAGATATCTATAATGACTTTTGGTTGAAACGATATGCTACAGCACTCATAAAAAGACAGTGGGGAGAGAACCTTATTAAATTTCAAGGCGTAACAATGTTAGGCGGTGTGAGTATGAACGGAGAAACCATTTACAATGAAGCCATCAGAGAGATAGGTGAACTTGAAGAACAAGGTAGATTGGTTTACGAAGAACCGTTGATGTTTGATATTGGATAAAATAAATGACCACTAATGTACATTTCTCTAAAGGGACTATAAGCGAACAATACCTGTACGAAGATTTAGTTATAGAGGCTATAGGAATTTATGGCCATGATGTGTATTATTTACCTAGAGAATTAGTTAATGAAGATGAGTTATTTGGTGAAGATCCACTTTCAAGATTTGATGAGGCTTATGGTATAGAGATGTGGATGGAAACTCAAGAAGGATACGAAGGAGCTAAAGAACTTGTAACTCGTTTTGGTTTAGATATTCAGAATGAAACTAGCTTTGCAGTTTCACGAAGGCGCTGGGATGATGTGGTAAGTCAATCTAATAATCTTATTACATCATTACGACCCAATGAAGGAGACTTGATTTATTTTCCAACTGTTAAAAAAATCTGGGAGATAAGTTTTGTAGACCATGATGATCCTTTCTACCAAGTAAATAATCTACCAGTATATAAATTATACTGTAGACAGTGGGAGTACTCTAGTGAAGCACTTGATACGGGTATTGCAGCCATTGATGCTATTGAGGCTAAATACTCTACAGACTTGTTAGAGTGGACTTTTTCTGGAGAAATTCCAGTTGGTTCTTCAATCAACGAAAAGGTTGGTTACGAGTGGGGAACATTTTATGAATTTGGAGCTGGAAATATTCTATTAGAAGATGGATTTTATGAGTTGATGGAAAATGAAGAAGGCTTCAAAGATATCATACTGGAAGATTCCAATGCTTACAATATATGGTTCCTTATTCAAGAAGCATATAACTTGGTAACACAATCACCTCAAGCAGATAACGAATTTTTAGATACAGAAGCAGCGTCTATATTGGATTTCACTGAGATAAATCCATTTGGTGAACCATCAGACGATGCATAGGAGATAATATACGATGTTAGGACAAACTTTTTATAACGAATCATTGAGAAAGACTGTAATAGCTTTCGGTTCTTTATTCAATGATATTTACATTACAAGAAAAGATTCCACTGGAGCCGCTATACAAACACTAAAGGTACCATTGGCATATGGACCTAAGCAAAAATTTATTATACGATTAGAAGCTGATCCTGGATTAGATCGAGCAGTGGCTATTACATTACCTAGATTAGGTTTTGAAATATCAGGTCTAGAGTATGATCCTTCACGAAAATTGAATCGTATTATTAAACAACGCAAGGTTTCAAATACCGAAGATAAAAAATTGAAACAAATGCAGTCACAATATAGTCCGGTACCATACAATTTGAATTTTGAATTGTTTTGTATGGCAAAAAATAGTGATGATGGAATTCAAATAGTAGAACAGATTATTCCATTCTTTCAACCAGAGTATACTATATCTCTTAAAGAAGTCCCAGAGATGGATATAGTTAGAGATGTGCCTATGGTGTTGAACAGTACTAATTATGAAGATACTTATGCTGGAGATTTTACTGAGCGACGAGCCATTATATACACATTTAATTTTACAGCTAAGGCGTATGTTTACGGACCTGTTTCTACATCCAAGCCTATTACAAAGGCTGAAGTTAAGACGTATGCTGATTTGCCATCTGCTTCACCAACAAGAGTACAGAAGATTGTTACAACAGTAACCTCTGGACCAGATGCAGAAGATAACTTTGGTTTTAATGAAACGGTTAGTGAGTGGACATGAGTAATATTGATAGTGCGATTAGTGATGCGTTGGGAATAACTCAAAACCTTAAACAAGAGATTTTAGATCCTAAACCTCTTGTCCCACGTCCTGTGGGTGATTATGAAGATGCTGATGCAGACTACAAGTATAGTCGTGAAAACTTCTACAACCTCGTAGAGAGAGGCCAAGACGCTGTTACAGGCATACTTGAACTAGCTAAAGAGAGTGAACATCCTAGAACGTATGAAGTGGCAGGTCAGTTGATTAAGACTGTTGCGGAAGTTGCAGAAAAGTTAGCCGACCTTCAAGAGAAGATGAAAAAACTTAAAGAGGTTCCTGATCATGCACCACAGAATGTTACTAATGCATTATTTGTAGGTTCAACCAGAGAATTGCAGGCGCTCTTGAATGATAAAAACTCAAATACTCAAATTGAAAAACAGACACAAGAATAGAAATGGCAGACTTTACACACTATAAAGGTAATCCAAATCTAAAAGCAGCAGCGGTGCGGCACTCTTATACTGAAGATCAGATTAAAGAGTTTGTCAAATGTTCTAAAGATCCTTCATATTTTATACAGAAGTATGTCCAGATTGTGAGTATTGATGAAGGCTTGATTCCTTTTAAGCTTTATGATTTTCAGAAAACAATGGTTGATACTTTTCATGCTGAGAGATTTTCAATCTGCAAACTACCTAGACAGTCTGGCAAATCAACAACGATTATATCTTACCTCATTCATTATGTAATTTTTAATGAGACTGTAAATGTCGCTATTCTAGCCAACAAAGCTGCAACAGCTAGAGATTTGTTGGGTAGATTTCAACTGGCATACGAACACTTACCCGGTTGGTTACAACAAGGAGTTATGAATTGGAACAAAGGTTCATTGGAATTAGAAAATGGTTCTAAAATATTGGCGGCGAGTACGTCCGCATCTGCGGTTCGTGGTGGTTCTTATAATATTATTTTTCTTGACGAGTTTGCTTTTGTTCCCTCAAACATAGCAGAACAATTTTTTAGTTCAGTCTATCCTACGATTACTGCTGGGCAGACATCGAAGGTAATCATTGTATCTACACCACATGGTATGAATATGTTTTATAAGATGTGGACAGATGCAGTAAATCAAAGAAGTGAGTTTATTCCATTAGAAGTTCATTGGCGAGAGGTGCCAGGAAGAGATGATGATTGGAAAGAACAGACAATTAAGAACACAAGTGAACAACAATTTCTACAAGAGTTTGAGTGTTCCTTTTTAGGATCGGTAGATACTCTGATATCACCTACAAAGATACAGGTAATACCAACAAGAGATCCTATAGAGTCTAGTGGTGGGCTAGACGTATACGAAAAACCACAAAAGGATGCAATGTATTGCATCAGTGTTGATGTTGCTAGAGGTGGCTCTAGAGATTATTCAGCATTTACAGTAATAGATATAACCACAATCCCATATAGATTAGTTGCTAAGTTTAGAGACAATGAAATCAAACCCCTTATCTTCCCTGAAATGATTTTCAATGTAGCCAAAGCTTATAATGAAGCCTATCTGTTAGTAGAGATAAATGATATTGGTGGTCAGGTGGCTGATGCATTACACCATGATTTGCAGTATGATAATATCATTATGTGTCAGACACGTGGACGATTAGGTCAGGTGGTGACAGGTGGTTTTGGTGATGGAACATCTGACTTAGGTCTACGAACTACAAAGGCTGTGAAAAAAGTTGGGTGTTCTAACTTAAAGACTCTTATAGAGTCTGATAAAATATTGATTCCTGATTTTGATATTGTTGTAGAGATGTCTACATTTATTCAGAAAGGACATTCATTTGAGGCTGAAGAAGGAGCTTCAGATGATCTGATGATGTGTCTTGTATTTTTTGCATGGTTGACAAACCAACAGTATTTTAAAGAAATGACTGATGATGATGTTCGACACCGTTTATTTGAAAGTCAGCAGAAGGCGATAGAGCAAGACATGGCTCCCTTTGGATTTATTGATGATGGTGTCCGATATGCAGACGAGGCTCCATTTGTAGATGCAGATGGAGATTTTTGGAATCCAGCTACTGAGTGGCCTGATTTCTTTGAACAAGAGCGCCGCGGTTAAAAATCTGGAAAAACAGATAAATCTTCCTTCTGATCTGCAGCACAATTCCAACACATTACTAAACTTTCTAGAATAAGTTGTTCTATCTCTTTTCTACTAGAGTGTTTGAGACCGTAACGCAGGTTTAAATGTCGTATTCTTTTTTGGTGGGGATAAAATAATAGACGATGTGGCTGTTGTTCTCCACATCTACAAGGAGTTTTTGATAATCTATTAATCAACCAACGTCTGCGTTTGTCTTTGCCGTCATGCATGGGTGTGCTCTCTACACATTTTATTTTCATTATTATTTAGTATTAGTGTGCTCTCTGCACGTTTAGAAATCTGTATTTTCATAAATAAATTATGAGAAAGATTGAAATTTTTGTTATACAAATGAACAAAGATTGGCGCAAGGGCGACTGGCCTCAGATGTCAATACAAAAGAATAACTCAATAAGAGGAAACAAAAAATGGTAGATTTAGTTTCGCCAGGTGTATTAATAAAAGAAAAAGATTTAACGCTTTCAGTACGAAATGAAGCTACAAGTATTGGCGCCGTTGGTATCTTTGCTAAGGATGGTCCCGCACACCAAGTTATAACAGTGCAGGATGAAAATCAGTTGGCAGATATCTTTGGTAAGCCCAATGGAGCTAACTTTGAGTATTGGTTTACAGCCGCAAACTTTTTGAATTATTCAAATACCCTTAAGGTAGTAAGATTTATAACAACTGGTATGTTGAACGCCACAGGCGCAGGTGCAGGAACTCTTATTCCTAATACTGTATCCTATCAAGATGGTGATGGAACATACGGTCCGTTTAGTAACGGACAGGCAACAGGCCTTGGTGAATTTGGTGCAAGATGGGCCGGTGCTTGGGGCAACAGCATGGATGTAGCATGGTGTGCCACAGCCGCTGGTTTTTATGAGGCATCCGCCACAACAATTGCCACCGCAAACGCAGCTGGTGTTGCGACAGTTACAATGGCTGCTGGTGCCAATGTGAATGTTGGAGACATTGTTTATTTTCAACAGACAGACGGACAGCATTATCGTGTTACTGGTATATCTTCTAATGATGTTACATTTGTTAGATATCCTTCTGCCGCCGGTGTTGGTTTGACTCAGGCAGTCGATGGAACAGGAACAGCGGTTGCTGTAACTCGTAACTGGAGATACTATGACCAGTTTGATCGTGCACCTGGAACTTCTGCATACGCAGCAGCCGAAGGTGGTTCTAATGATGAACTGCATATTATTATCGTAGACCGAGGTGGTCTTATTTCTGGAGCTGCTGATACAGTTCTTGAGAAGTGGGATGCCGTATCTAAAGGTTCAGATGCAAAAACGGCTGAAGGTAATAATAATTATTATCCTGATGTTCTTTATAATTCATCGTCGTACATTTATTGGTTAGATTTTCCAGCTGGTGCAAGCAATTGGGGAACAACAGTTGCAGGTAAGGCTTTTGCTGCACCGACAGCTGATCCGGGCGCTAATGTTATGGTGTCTGGTGCTGATGGTTCTGCGCCTACTGAAGGACAGCGATCAACTGGATATGATCTATTCAAAGATCCAGAGACAGTAGATATTAATCTACTTATGACTGGACCGGCTACTGTTGATGCTGGCGGCGCAACTACTCATGCTATTAAGGTGAGTGATCTTGTTGCTGCTCGTAAAGACTGTGTGGGATTTATCTCACCAGATCGTAGTGATGTTGTAGCTGTAGCTACGAGTTACGAACAACAGAGTAGAGTAATATCCTTCTTTAGTGGACTGGCAAGTAACTCTTATACAATATTTGACAGTGGTTATAAGAAGATGTATGATAAGTATAATGACCTTTATCGTTGGGTTCCGCTCAATGGTGATATCGCTGGTGTATGTGCTCATACTGATACTGTTGAAGATCCGTGGTGGAGCCCAGGTGGCTTGACACGTGGTCAGATTCGTGGATCGGTTGAACTAGCTTTTGATCCTACACAGGCAGAAAGAGATGCTCTTTACAGAGCCCGTATCAATCCTATTGTTTCATTCCCAGGAGAAGGTACAGTGCTTTGGGGAGACAAGACTGGTCTGTCGGCGAATACAGCATTTAGTCGTATCAATGTTCGTCGTCTGTTTATCACAATGGAAGAAGCTTGTAAGGTTGCGGCTCGTAGTATTCTGTTTGAGTTCAATGATGAATTCACACAAGAGAACTTCAAGTCAATGGTCAATCCTTATCTGGCTGATATCCAGGGTCGTAGAGGTATTACGGACTTCTTGGTTGTATGTGATTCAACAAACAACACTCCACAGGTTGTAGACAATAACGAATTCCGTGCGGACATTTTTGTGAAACCCACACGGTCTATCAACTACATCACACTAACATTTGTTGCAACTCGCACAGGTGTTGATTTTTCTGAAGTAGTTGGAAGAGCCTAATTCAAAGGGAGAATATAAAAAATGGCAACAAATAGTGTAAATAGTTTTGTCAATGCACTAAAGGGCGGCGGCGCTCGACCTAATCAATTTAGAGTATCTTTTCCAGCTCTAGATGGTAGTACAGGACTCATGGAGTTTATGGGTCGAGGCGCACAGATCCCAGCCGTGACAATGGGTGAAATTACTGTTCCGTATCGTGGACGTCAGGTATTTGTACCTGGTGATCGTACATATGATGCATGGACAATAACGGTATTCAACGACACAGGCTTTACGATCCGTGGTGCTTTAGAAAATTGGCAGAATCAAGTTCAAGATATTGGTTCATCTACACAGGCTAACATTGAAGGTATGTCAGTATATAGAGATGCTCATGTGGTTCAGCTAGGTAGAAATGGTGAAACTTTGCGGACTTATAGACTTTTTAATTGTTGGCCGACAACAATTGATGCAATTGATTTGGCTTTTGATACTAATGATTCAATTGAAGAATTCGGAGCTACGTTCCGCTTCAATTATCTCACTGTAGAAAGTGGCAGAGAAGGTGCTCGAAGTACAGCTAACCGTTTCTCCAGTAACTTTGCTACAGAAGGTAGCTTAGGTTCAGGTCCAGGTTCATAATAAGTAAAACTGACAGTTTGAATCAGTATAAATAGTTGTGTTATGGCAGAACTATTTGGATATGAAATAAAACGGAAGAAGGAGAGCGACAAGGCCAAAAGCTTTGTCGCTCCTTCTGACGAGGAAGGAACATTAGACATAGCTGGCGGTGCCGGCTTTTTTGGTCAATATCTTTCCTATGACAAGGCTGCTCGCAATGAGTATGACCTTATACGAAAGTATAGAACAACCGCAGAAAATCCTGAATGTGACCAGGCAATTGAAGATATCATCAATGAAGCTATCATAGCTGATGAGTTAGATTTGTCTGTAAAGTTGAACCTTGATTGGGTTCCTCTTTCTATGGGTATCAAGAAGAAGATGGTAGAGGAGTTTAATGATGTTCTTACCCTTCTTCAATGGAAAAAGAAAGGCCACGATATCTTTAGGCGATGGTATGTAGATGGTAGAATTTTTTACCATAAGTTGGTAGATGAAGCTTCCCCGAGAAAAGGTATCACTGAGGTTCGTTATATAGATCCCAAATTCATTAAAAAGGTTAGGGAGGTAAATAAAACCAAACAACCTAACCAACCTGCATTAGTTAAGCAGGTCAAGGAATGGTTTTTATATAATGAAACTGGTGTATATCCTGTTGTGGGAACGTCTACAAGTGGACAGGGAGGAGAAGGTATTAGAATTTCTCCTGACGCTATCGTATATGTAACATCTGGAATTTATAATCCTACAACAAATCAAGTCTACGGACACTTACAGAAAGCTATCAAGCCAACTAATCAGTTGCGAATGATTGAAGATTCTGTGGTGATCTATAGAATTTCACGAGCACCTGAAAGACGAATCTTTTATATTGACGTAGGTAACTTACCTAAGCCGAAGGCTGAAGCTTATCTAAAAGATGTGATGACTCGTTATCGTAACAAATTAGTATACGATGCTTCTACAGGTGAGGTGAAAGATGACCGCAATCAAATGTCTATGTTGGAAGATTTCTGGTTGCCTCGCAGAGAAGGTGGACGAGGAACAGAAATTACCACATTGGGTGGTGGACAGAATCTTGGTGAGTTAGAAGATGTAAAATATTTTCAAAAGAAACTCTATAAGTCTCTCAACATTCCTATTTCTAGATTAGAAGATGCGGGAGGTGGTTTTAATTTAGGACGATCTACTGAAATTACTAGAGATGAGATTAAGTTTAGTAAATTTATACAACGTCTCCGCAAAAAGTTTGGTGAATTATTCCAAGATATACTCAAGACTCAATTGATTCTGAAAGGAATCATCACAGATGAAGATTGGACTAATATTAAAGAATATATCATTTATGATTTCCAGGATGATAATCATTTTCAAGAACTCAAAGATATGGAGATTCTTAAAGAGAGAATCGACGCTCTGAACAATGTGAATGAGTTTGTTGGAACTTATTATTCTGTAGAGTATATCAGACGCTATATTTTACGTCAGTCTGATACTGAGATAGAAGAAATAGATAAACAGATTGAAGATGAGAAGAAGAAAGGTGTGATGGGAGATGATGCAGGAACACCACCGGGTGAGCCAAATCAAGGAGGCTTTGCTGGTATGGCAGGTGCAGATCCTTATGGAACCGGAGGTGATACTGGACAAAATTATACCCAACCAGGTGGGACAGAATTTCAAGCGTCACCTGATCAGGAATATACTGGACCAGAAACTTAAAATTTATAAATATTAGAGGAAACTGATAATGAGTGATAATGAACAAAACTTACCGAACTATGTTAAAGTCATGGTTGATAATGTTAGTGATGGGGATTTGGCATCAGCTGCCGATGCATTTGATGCAGCAGTACAAGGCAAAGTTACGGCTCATATAGCCAATTATAAGTCAGTAGTAGCACAGAATTCATTTGAGCTGCCTGAACCTACAGCAGGAATTGACACAGGAATTACAGGGGCCCCGGAAGAAGTCGAAGAGGAATAATAACAATGAAACTTATATCTGAATCAATTGAAGATATTGAATATATCACCGAAGATGATGCCGAAGGTAAGAAGAACTATCGCATCAAAGGTGTGTTTCTTCAGGCTGAAGTCAAAAATAGAAACGGTCGCATCTATCCGATGCCTGTTTTAGAAAAAGAAGTCGGCAGATATAATAAAGAATATGTACAAAAGAATAGGGCATTTGGAGAACTTGGACATCCGGATGGTCCTACAGTAAATCTTGAAAGAGTATCGCATATGATAACCAAGTTGCATCCTGATGGAAAAAATTTCATCGGTGAGGCAAAGATCATGGATACTCCTTATGGAAAAATAGTAAAGAATCTCATAAACGAAGGTGCCAAGTTGGGGGTTTCGTCAAGAGGTATGGGTTCATTAGAACCAAGGCGAGGGGCGCAGGTTGTCAAAGATGATTTTTATCTGGCAACTGCTGCTGATATTGTCGCAGATCCGTCTGCACCAAATGCGTTTGTCGAAGGTATTATGGAAGGAAAAGAGTGGGTATGGCAGAATGGCGCAGTAAAGGAGATGGATATTGAAGCATATAGGAAAGAATTAGATAGAAATTATGAAAGGGCGCAGGCGAGAGAAGAAAAAAACGCTGAAATCTTTGAAAATTTCTTGTCAAAACTTTGAATATTATAAATAACTTATATGTTAGAAAAAAATAACAGGGAGTACTCCAAATGACAGATATAAACACAGAGCTAGAACAGATTGCCGCAGAGATATTTACGGATGAATCTGAACTAGAGGAAGCAACAGACTCTTTGGATACTAAAGGTGATCCCAGAGCTCCTATGAAAGGTGCGGCCCCAGCGCAGAAAGAAGGTAAGATATCTTCTGGTACGCCTGGTGGTGAGACACAAGACATGGGACCGGCAGTTGTTTCTCCTGATGCTCCTTCTGATCCAGGTGATGCCGCCACTAAAAAGGCGAAAAAGGCAACACCTCCGGGTGGACCTGGTGGTAAAGGTTTGGCTTCGCAAGCTTCTGGTAAGACAGTAGCCCCTACGTCTATGGACGGAGAGGTTGGTGATAAGATGAGAGGTGAAGAAGTTGAGATGGAAGGTGTAGATCCGGAAGAGAAAACTTTGAA
>VTLG01015184.1_pt1 | contig 15196 bp, 14 predicted proteins | sample 4694571 | NCBI WGS metagenome assembly VTLG01 (sample SAMN12604809, study PRJNA352737) | marine metagenome | biome: ENVO:00000447; feature: ENVO:00000209|ENVO:00000569|ENVO:01000036; material: ENVO:00002151; isolation source: viral sequences binned using virsorter ...
GGAGAAAAAAGTTTAAAAGGAGTTTGTATTAAACGTAATACAGATCCTGTTAAAAAACCAAAAGTATTATGAACATTTAAAACAGAAAGGATAAAATAAAATGTTCCCTTATAACGAAGAAGAATGGTTGTTTATATCAGCTAAAAAAACATTGGAAGGAGAAATAACGTGGCTAAACAAACAAAGAATGTTATTCAAGTTACCAAAGATAACATTCAAAAATTTATTAAGACACATAAAACCAAAAGTACTAAATTATTAATAGGTGTTATTATAGTATTACTTGTTATACTTCTAGCATCATGTACAAGTGTTAAACAAGAACCAGAAGTACATACAGTAATACAAGATGTTAGTGTTATAAAATCTGCTAAAGCTTGTACAAATGAAGGGAGTTGTAGACAATGATAAAATGGTTATTAATCGCTAGTATACTAGGTGTATTTATAGTAGGTGGTTACTTCTTAGTTAATTATGAACCAACTACTGAAGTTATAACTGTTCCTGCAGAAACACCACAGGAATAATATGCCTGATATATTCTATGTAGCTATGCTTATTGTATGTTTTCATGGTGATTGTACAAGGTTTGAAAGTGCTCCTTACGTAAAAAACATAGGAGTTGAACAATGTCAGAAGATGTTAAAGTATACATTTCAAACACAAGTAGGACCTTACTATGATGAGCTTATAGACTTTGAGAAAGATCAACCTGAAGATATTAGAATAGAATATGCAGGTTGTGATACTACTCAGAGAAGACCAGAAGATAGTAATGAATGGAGGATAATACCTGATGTTGAAAAAGATCTTATACCATATCAAAATGATCTCAAATGGCAACAAGAGAAAGGTAAAGAACTATAATGTCTATCTTACTTCTTTTTATTATGCTATTATAACAGGTCTTGTTGCAGGTTTATTTCATTGGATAGTTAATTAATGGCATTAAATGATAAACAAGAAAAGTTTTGTCAACATTATGCAGTTCATCATAATGCAGCAGAAGCTGCTCGTCTTGCAGGATATGCTGAAAAATATGCCCATACTCAAGGATATAAGTTTCTAAAGGGAGAAACTAATTTAAGTATTGAAATTAATGAACGTATCAAAGAATTAGAAAATGAACTTGAAACTTCTGTTAATGTTGTAGATGAGATTGAAAATCAATATGCCTTTGCTAAAAAAGAAGGGCATACAAATAGTGCTATTAAAGCATTAGAATTATTATCAAGAGTTAGAGGTGCTCATAGTGAAAATGAAATAGATCTAACACCTGAAGCATTAGAAGAAAATATTATAAAATATTTAAAGATATTAGGTAAGAAAAAGGTTATGGAAATTATTAAGAAATGTGGGTTTTAATTATTGACCAGCTAAAGGATTATCTAAAGCTCGTTGCAACATCTCACGTAACTTTGATTCTAACTCTGATAATTTACTATCTATTAGTTCTATTCTTCGTTGTGCATCAGACTCGATTGCTGTACGTTTAGAATCAAATCTATCACTTGCATGATCAATCATGGTTCTTAAATCTGTTTCAGTTTGTCTAAGAGAAGTTCTAACTTCTTGATCCATATTACGAGAACGTCTATCAACTGCTGCAACTTGATCTTGTACTTCATTAATATCTTTTCTTAAATCTATTCTTATAGTTCGTGCATCATCTTGTGCAGAACCTACAAGTTCTTTTACTGTACGTAATTCTACATTAAGATTATCTTCTAACGATATTATTCTTTCTTCTAATACATCTAGTTTTAAATTAAAACCAGAAAGATCAGGAGCAACATATCCATTTATCTTATCCTCCATAGAAACCCACCTAGCATATCCCTCAAATCCTGCCCATATAGCACCACCTAAAGTTGCGAGTAGTGGGAAAATTAAAAATAATCTACCACCTTTTATCTTAATACCTTGATATTCTACTTCACTCATACTGTTGTTGTATCATCCTTTCCATTTGTAAGTTTGATCTAACACTTAGATAATCTCCAAGAGGATCAGGCATTAATTGATCAACGTAAATCTCTTCTTCTGCATACCATTGCATTTGTGATATTATATCTTGTTGTTGATATTGTTGTATATCAGGACCAAGAGCAGTCACTAATGCGATAGTTGTCATCTGTGCTACAGGATCATATTGTGATTGAATAGTAGCTAGTATTTGATTAGCTTTCTCTTGTTTCTTTTCTTGAGCTTTTGTAACTTCTAATTTCTTTGGTTCTTCCTGATCCACCTCTTCTGCATCCATGTCATTATCTGCAACTTTCTTTTCTTGTGGTTCAGTATTTTCTTTAGCTTCTTCTTTAATCTCTTCCATATTATTATCTTCAGAAACATCAGCAACCTCCTCTGTAGGTTCTTCATTAGGTGTTTCTTCTACGACTTCAATAGGTTCTGTAGTAGTTTCTTCTACAACTTCTATATCTATAGGTTGTTCTACTATAGGTTCTTCAATCTCTTCTATTGTAGGCATAGACACATCAGCTTCTATTCCTATATCTTGAATTTCTTCCACCATTTCTTGGACTTCAACCATAACCTCTTCATATGATATAGTACCTTCATTATAATCCTCCATCATAGTACCAATAGTTTCAATTTCTATTGGCATTTCTATATTCATTTCTTCCATAGGATAGTCTAGTGTAGGCATATCAAAAGTCATAACTATATCAAACTCTTCCATCATCTCATCCATTTGATATTGTTCTTCTGGTGTAGCCATATCATATTGTTCAATAAGTTCTATTGTTATTTGATCTTCCATTAATCCAGGTTGAACAATCTCTACCCATGTTTCTACTGATGTTGTTATATGGTTATAATTAACTGTGTATTCTACATTGTCAAAATAATAATTCTTTTTACCACCTATTCTTATAAATACTTTATCTAAATCTCCTGCAAAATCATGTGTTCCTGTGTATGTTGTAGGTGTTTGATTATTCTCTAATGTGATCTGTCCTGTATCCCATTGAAGAACATTATTATTATAACCTTTTGTTTGAAAATATCCTGTAGTATTAGCTTGAGAATGGTACATTTGTAATTCCCATTCTAATGCACCACCATCTGATATATGAAAATCTGATATATCTACATACTGGTCAAAGGTTGTGAGAGAATTTGACGTACCTTTTCCACACTTACCTGTACCAAAATATGCATTACAATTTGGCATACTAGCAGGACCTAGCCCACCCCAATCTAGATCCATATCTCCCTCGTAACGATTTGTTACGACACCTGTATCTTTATGTAGTATATCACCTGTAGTTTTATGTTCTACAGTTGTAGTAGTTTCTGTTATTGTATCTATATGTCCTTCACCTAGATGCTCAGTCTCTACCTCTTGGGTAACTGTATCACCCTCTTCAAGCATTTGTGCATTAGATGAGTAACAACATAAGAAGAACAGAGAAGATACTAAGAGCACCTTCGTCAGTAACAATTTCTTCATTTTTAATAGCATTCTCTTTTAACCACTTCTCATAATCAGGTCTTTTTTCAGGGTTATTTAACCATTCTTTTGCAGCTTCAATTCCAATTTTTCCCATGTATGGACAGGGTGTACCTGCCATTTCCATTGCTTGAAAGACTCTTTCGTCTTGACAGAGCATGGATACTGCTGCAACTTTCATACCCATTCTATATAAAGCACGACTTAATTTTAATCTTTCACAATTCATATCTCTTATAGATGTACCACCTGCTATACCTAGTATCTGTGATTGAATAGCAGCAGATGCAGCAAAGCTACATACATCTTGATTACTATTCATAATAGATGGAGCACTTGCAGTTGATGGAGTTCTATCAACGCTAGTTGTTCCACTAACAGTAGAGGTAGTAGATGTTACTGTATTTGTTTCTGCAAAACTTTGTAATGAAAATAAAAATACAAATATAAATAAAAAATATTTAACCATATGCAAAACTTTCTCCACAACCACATTGTGAAGTAGCATTAGGATTATTAATTTGTAAATAACTTCCTGCTACATCTTTAGTAAAATCTATAATTGTACCTAATACATACATAATAGCAGTAGGATGTATGTATAATAAACCTTTATCTAATTTAATAATCTCATCTGAATTAACATCTTCAACTTTTGAATTAACAAATTCCCATTTATAATTAAATCCTGCACATCCACCACCTTCAATAGATAATTGTACACCTAATGCTTTGTGTTCATCTATTGTATTTGATAAATATTTATTGGCTTCTTTTGTAATAGATACTGATGACATTAAATATTCCTTGGTTCGTATTTTTAAGTATAGTAAGGATTAGTTATTTCAGCTTCTTCATGGGATATACTTTTTATATCTTCAGGAAAGAAATGTTGTAGTGTTTGTTCGACACCCATCTTTAAAGTATATATAGATGATGCACATCCTGCACAAGATCCACTTAATTTTACATGAACATGTTTATCTTCTTTATCATAAGAAAGTAATTCTATTTTTCCACCATGCATAGATACAGAAGGTGTTATATATTTATCTATAGTTTCTGTAATCTTATCTTCTATAGACATTAATTTTTCTCCATCCACCTATCTAATTTTTCTTCTAGTCTATCAAACCTATCAAGTATTTTATTTACTTCACTATATACTTCTTTTTTTGTAGCATAATTAGTAGCCATAAACTCTCTAGTCTTTGCATCAGACAACGCATGATCTTTTAAATCTTCACGTAGCTTATTTATATCACTATTAGTACCACGTATCCACCATAGAAAAGCTCCTATAGCTAACGTCAATATACCATTCCATAGCATTGTCATATCTTGCATTGTCTTTGTCTCCTAATTAACTAAATCTTTTATATCTTCTAATGTATCTTCAATAACATCTGTTGTAGTCTCTTTTAAATCTCTTCCTGATACTGCACTAAATATAGGAACACTATTAGCAAAAAATCGTGACATTTGTCTAAGATTTCCTTTAACTGCCTGTGCCATTACAGATATAGCATTACTTAACCATGCTAATCCAGGACCTGCTATAGTTTCTAAAGGTTTAATTCCATATTTATAAGATCTTGCTGATTCAAATAATACAGTTCCTGCTCCAAAAATATTACTACGAAATATAGCATCTACTATTTTTTCAAATGTTGTTAACTTATTCCAAGGACCATCACCATCATTTCTAATTTCATCTTTTATTTCTTGTATACCCATAGTACCTGCCATAATTAAACCAAAAGCTATAGAATATTTTACTGCTTCAGTTACAGGTAATCTTTTCATTTGCACCATAGGTTTAAAAATATCTCTATAAATTTTAGGCATAATAGTATTACCAAATACAAACATAAAACCTTTTAACTGTGCAACCATAGCAAGTTTAGGAGAACTCATCCATAATGGTCTATTAATAACATTAGGAGCCATTACAATTTCACTAACAAAACGAGACATAGCTTTTTGTATAAGTGGAGGAATATCTGTAGTTGTACCTTCAGCATAATCTATTATTTCTTTATTATTAATTTTATTATCTGTTAAACCTACTTCTAATAATCTTTTACGTGCTCTAATAGATTCTTTTGTATGTTTTTTTGTTTTAAGATAAATAAGAGTATCTAACAAATCTTCTTTCATTTGTCTTAAACCTGCTTGATAACCTATGTCACGACTAGCTTGAGTTACTGCTGTTAAACCTATACCTTTAAAAAATACATCAGTTACTTTTCTATTAATATCTATACCTGGAATATTACCCATACGTTCAGCAAGTGTACCATCTACTCCTTCTAATATTGATCTAAAAGCTCTTTCTTTTTCTCTCATAGACATTTTAGGAAATACTGTACGACCTGCTTGTTTCATAGCATTAAGACCTGCATCTATTGCTCCAAAGATAGCATTCTTATTACTTGTTCTACTTAATATAATTAAAGGTTCTGTTAAAGAAGTAAGAGCAGATAAAGGTAATGTCAACATATATTGATATGTTATAAATTCTCTTTGTAAATCTCTTACAGCAGGATTACGAATATTAGAAAACTGTCCTTGCATAGCATTGAATATATCTTTCATCTGCTCTACTTCTGCTGGTCTTAAAGTATTTGCTTGACGTGATTTTCCTATATTTTCATTAAATGTATCAGCAAGTCTTTTTAATTCTATTTTTGTTCCTGCTTCTAAAGCATATCTATTAACAATTTGTGGAACATTTGTTTCTACTAATCCTGCTTCATATAATTTTTTAAATACTTCTTTAGTTATTCTTTTAGGTTTTTGAAACCCTTTCTCTTGATCTATAACTGTATTATTTTCAAAAGGATCAAATAATCTTACAACAGCATCAGGATTAACATAGACACCTTGATTACCTTTCATATTATCAACAGTTTCTATTGCAGATATATTATCAAAATTTAATGGATCTTCCATTAATATCTTTTTCATTTTTTCTCTTTGTTTTTTCCTACCTACTTTATAAATACTTGTTAAATAATTATCTACAAAACCTACTTTAACTCCTATACCTGTTAAATTACCATAAATACCATCAGCTATAGAAGGAGCTATTTCTGTTCTAGTTAATTCTTTAAAGTCTGGATCTTGTCTAATTTTAGTAGTTAAAGCTCCTAATGTTTTTTCTTGTAAAGTAATATCTAAATTTTGTATACTATTTATTTCATTTCTATATTTATCTTTTAATCTATTATAAATATTATTTAAAGAATTATAATCTTCTCTTGTTATTCTATTAGAAACAATAGCATCTTCTACATCACGTAGTGTACGTGTATCATCTATAATAGAATTTATAAGATTATCTTTATCTATACTTATTGCATCATCAATTTTATTTCCAAGTAAATTACGCAAATTTTCAGCAGCTTGTCTTTGATTATTTGTATATTTTTTATCAGGATATATATTATGTAATAATTCAAATACAGCTTTTCTATCTTTTTCTTTAATAGGTTTTGTAATAGGAGTTTTTAAAGTTTTTTTAATTGGTTGTAAAGCATCAAAAGCTTCTATACCATATGAACCTACACGTTGACTTAAATTAGGATAAAAATTATAGAAGGCATCCCATACTTTTTTATTTTCAGGGCTTCTACTCGCCATTTCTTCAAGTGGTGTTATAGATCTACGTGTTGCTGCATTTATTGATCCTAATATTCCAGCTAAGAATCCTGTATTATCTCTAGTTTTATCATAATTACCACGAATTATATTTGCTAATTCATTATCTAAATCTGGTCCTGCTTGTTCTAGCTTATCTTGTTCTTCTAATAATTCATTTAAACGAGAAACTTGATCTTGATTAGCAAGTGCTTCTACAGTTCCTGTTGCAGTACCTACTGTTTTACCCCCTAAGAAACCTAAGAAAGCACTATTAGCTCTTCTATTTTTTATTTGTTCATCTGTATAAGGAAGTTTATCTAAAATTTCTTTATAAGTTGTAGCTTCTGGATTTGCTGCTGCACCTGCTGCTATCATAGCAATTTCATCTTGTGCTAATTCAGTACCAGCTTCTAATACACCTCCTATTGTTCCTCTTTTTAATATTGTTCCTGCAATACTAGGAGATACATATCGTTCTATAATTTTAGGAGTTGTTGCTGTCTTTACTACTCCTTCTGCTGCTTCTTTTGCTACTTTTTCTGCAGCTTCTTCTGACATTTCTTCTTTTAATTCTTTTGTAAATTCTTTTTTTAAAAAATTAATAGTTCCTTTATTACCTATTGCAGATGATAAAGCACGTACAGATAGTATAGGTACAATAGCATTTAATCCTCCAGCAACTATAGCACCAAAATTAGATTTATTTTGAGCTTCTTCTTGTGATGCACCTAAATCTATTGCTTCATTATATATTTGATTTTTAATAGGAAGACCAGCAGGAAGAATAGCTCCCATAGCACTTAATAATGTTGTTGCTAAACGACCTGTACCAAATAATAATCTTCCAGGTACTGATAAAGATAAACCTCCAATAATAATAGGAGCTATTGATCCTGCAACATCAGCAGCACTATTAGCAGTATTGTTAAATAAATTTAAAAAAGCAGGTTTATAATTACCTGCAGCAAAATCTTGTTTAAATTCATCTATATAACCAGCATCTCCAAATGGTAAACGTGGTGGTAATGTATCAGGTCTTTTTGCTAGATCTTCTTTATTTTTTTCTATGCCTTTATCTGCAAAAAATTTTAAATACTCTCCTGCTTGAGGATACTTTTCTTCTAATTGATCTGCAACTAATTTTAAACCTTCATAAAGATCTAAATTATTTCTATCAAAAGCTTTAAAAAATAAATTAGTACGAGAGTTAGGATCACCTCTACTTACTCTAGTATCTTGAATATCTAAATCTTGAAAAGTTAAACCTTTTGGAGTTACTGGAGTTGTTACATCTTTTTCACCAAATAAATCTACTGGTTGCTCACCAAAAATACCTTCATAAGTTAAACCTTCTGAATCTAATGGTTCACCAAAAATATCATTATAGGTTAAACCTTGTATATCTGCTTCTTGCCCACCAAAAATTTGTTCATATGTTAAAGGATTTGCCATAATTAATTTTTAGTAACTTTTCTTTTAGTCCTAATCCATCCTTTGGTTTTATCATAAACATAATTATTATTTTCTAAAACTGCTTTTATTCCTAAAGACCATACTCTATCACCAGATGATATATCTTCTGGAGAAAATTTAGCATTATTTAAATAATTAGAAAGATCATTATTAAATGCATCACTTTTTGCTATTAATTTAAATGCATGATAAAGATCTTCTTGATTTTCAACACCCTCTATATTAATAGGATCATTGAGGTCAAAATAATTTGAAATGTCTTTCGTACCATCAACTATTCCATTTAATATCTCTTTAGTCATATCTTGATAAACCTCTTTTTCGTGTTTAGAAGGAACACTATGTTTTCTATCACTTGATTTACCTGTATTTACAGCTCTTAACCAATTAATTTGATCATCTCTAAATTTTTCTTTCCTTCTTTGTACTTCAGCTTCTTTAGCTATTCTAGCTGCTGTTCTTGAACTTTCTACATCTACGCCAGCTTTAGCTACATCAACTTTACCTGCTAGTTTCTTATCATCTAAATCAGATTTAGCTTGAGTTAAAGATTGTCTATCTTTCATAGCTTGAGGTAATTCGTTTGCTAATGATTCAGCTATTCCATTACCCTTAGAAATATTAGCACCTACTCTAGCAACAAATGCCCACATAGATTCTTGTTGAGCTTGTTTAATAAGAGCATCTTTTTTATTTAAACCTTCATTCATTTTTTCAACTGCTTCTAAATATTTATCTTGTGCAGTTTCTAATTTAGTTGGAGGTACTGGCTTATCTGATTGGTTTTGAGTAATAAGATCATCATAAGTCTTACCAGCATTATCTTGGTCATTTTTGTCATTCACAATTTCTGTATTTATTTTAGATTTACTATTATTAATTTCATCAAGATGCTTATCTGCTATCTTTTTTATTCTTTTAATTTCTGTTTTATCAGCAACTAAAAGATTATCTACTTGACTCTCTACTTCTTCTTTATTAATATCAAGTGGAGGAAATGCTACCTTTGTATAAAAATTTATAATAGCATCCTTTGCGTCAGTAAGTGTAGCATCTTCTAATCTTTCAACATCATTTAGAGCTGTACCCTCAGTTAATGTATTCCAAAGATTTGCAGACTGCTCCTTAGTAAACTCTTGTATTTTTGGAACATATTTGTTAGCTATAGCGTCACCTTCAGCTATTATACCTTTATCTACGTTTTCTTTACTTTCAACCCATTGTTGATCAGCATCTAGATCAGAAGAAGGTATTTTTGACTTAATACCTAAACTATTAAGCAGTCTACTCAGTACTGCTCTTCCTTTATAAGGATATACTTCAGAGAATTTTTCAAATTCTTCTCCTTTCTCAGGAGTTAAAAAATAATTATCTCCTATTTTTAAAAGTCTATTTGCTGCATTCACACCAAACCTAGCTATAACATCACTTGCATCTGCAGCATCACCAATAAGCTCCAATCCAAGTTGCTGGAGCTTACTTATATCTTGTTTAAAACCTGTAGGTGAATAAATATCTTCAACATCTGCATGTATAGGTGGTCGTTGGTCATATAGAGGATTTACTTCTCGTGGTCTAAGAGCTTCTGCTGCTTCTTCTTCTTTTATATTTCGTCTTTTTAAAATAGATAATAAGCCACGATCATCAGGTAATAATGCACCTTCAGGTAGTTCTGAACCTACTGTTCTAGCATAGTGATCTCTCATATATTGATTTACATCTTTAAGAGTATCTCTAGCTGATTGAGCACTACTTATTTCTGGATCGTCACTTTCAGTAAGTGCGTCTGTAACTTTTTCTTTAACAAATTTAAGTGCTCTTTGATCTATTGTAAGACCTCTATCTTCCACAGGTGGTAAATTCTCTCCACTTGTTCCCCATATAGGATTCTCTGAAGGATTTCTAAAATAGGTTTTTTCTTGAGTAACATCTGGTATATTTTTAAGATAATTATATTTTTTCCAAGGATAATTAACTAATGGACCACCTTCAAATGGACCACCTTCAAAGTTCTCCATTAAATATCTAAAATAATTACTATTCTTACCTTTGATATATTTGTCTAATGAAGGAGAATCAAACTTCTGCTCATATTGTTGATCGTCTACATTAGGACCACCCCAATTAACATTTTGATTAACATTTCTATTAGCTTTAAGATAATCTAACAAATTACTAAGATATTCTTTACTTTTTCCATAAAGATAACGTGGTGGAAATGCAATATTTTTTAATCTTTCACCTATACCTCCATTATCTTGACTATAAAGAACAGGAAGATCTGCTATACCTCCACCAGTTTTAGCAGATTGAGTACCAAATAAATTAGGCATCTTACCACCAAAAGCTCCATACGTACCTAACATAGTAGCAGCTCCACCTAGTAATTGTTGTCCTATACTAGGACCTGCTACTGGAGGTGGTACATATTGTGTTGTTGATAAAGGAGCACCTGTTACAACAGATTGATACCTACCCATTGTTTCATATGGATATTGTTGTTCTTTTAAATATTGAGCATAAGCTTCATTAAGAGCTTGTTGAGTTAATTTTTGCTTTTCTTCACCTACTGTTTGAAGAGCACCTATTTCACCAAGACGTGTTTTAAATTGATTAGGAGCCATAGTAGCAAGTTGTCCTGCAGCTTGACCTGTTCTTGATCTTTCAGCTTCTAATCTTTGAACAGCATCTTGATATGCTTGTGCACTTCCTTTAGCTTGTATATCAGCTAACAATCTTTGTTGTGTATCTGCAGCCATACCTTCTAATATACCTTGTCTACTACCACCAAATGCTTGAGATTGTGCTGCTTGTTGTGCTAATTGTGGAACAACTTGTGATTCATATGTTTTTTGTGCTTCTCTTTTTTCTATGTCAACAACTGCTTGTTGATAAGGATTCATATATTCTGTTATTTGTTCTGTAGTTATAGGAGCTGCTGCATCTCTTGTTAATTGTGCAGCTTCGTCAAATTTAGGAGCAGTTAATCCTTGCAAACCAGATATACCTGTAAATGCTTGTTGTTGCTCTGGTGTAAATTCTGCAAGTGAAGGACCTGTATAGGGTTGATAACCTTCTGCTGTCTTATCTTCATAAAGAGCTTGAGCTTTCCCTAATATATCTTTATAATAAGGAGCTAACTCTTTAGGTATTTCAGATCCTACTGTAAAACCACCTGTTTGAGGTGCTGCTGGTCTTTCACCAAAAAATGATGATATAATTCCCATAATCTATACTCCTGCCATCATAGGTTGTAAAGCTGCCAACCCATCTATTTCATTTGGCTGTCGTACTGTACCATATGCTTTTTTACGTACACTTTCTACAACAGCATCCATTACCTTTGCTCCTTGATCTGCATTTCCATTTCCTAATGCAGACATTGTATGAGCATCTACTACATATTCAGAAGGAGATACAGCTAATGTTCCTACCTGTTGTTGTTGTTTTCTATCAACAATAGGCATATAAACATTATCTTCCATACCATGCCCTTCACCTTCTACTCTACCACTAAAATCTCCACCACGTGCTTTAGGTATTAAAGGATTTTCCTCATAAACATTTGCATACACATCTTCTATAGTCTCTGTATTAGGAGTTTTAAAAGTTCCTTTCCAATTAGCAAGTACATCTTCCTTTACTTCTTCCCAATTTTCTTTTGTAAATCCTCTTTTAATTAAATCTATTACTTCTTTACTTGATAGTATTCCCATAGATAATGCATCTCCTACCCAATCTGGAACTATACCTGGACTTAAAGTTTTACTTAATTCATTTCCAACAGCCATATGTCTTGCATCAGAAACACGACCTGTTGCTCCTCCAAATCCTTCATAATTTTCAGCTACTTCTTTAATTTTATCTTGATTATATAATATATTACCAAGTTGATCAGGAGTTCCAATTTTATCACCATATTGTCTATGTACTAAAGAACCTAAACCTCCTCCATGTTTAGTATTTATAGTTGGTGCAAAACCATATCTAGATACTAATGTAGTACGTGGTGATTTTCCTAAAGCTCTATTTAATATTTCTTCTATAGTTAAATTTGAAGGTAAAGTTTTACCAGCAGGATCTCGTATAACTACTTGTCCTCCAAAACCTGTATCAACAGTATAACCTAAATCTGTTAATTGATCTTCCATAGCTTTTTCACTTGTATATACTTGATCCCAATCAGGTTGCATTAAATCCATACCTACAAGTTTAGCAGCACCTTGCCAGTTACTATAATCATCCACTATCTTCCTACCTATTTGTCCTACTTTTTGACCAAATGTAAAAGGTTCACGAGCTAATGATGCTGTTTGATCTGCAGTTAATGATGGAATATTTATATCTGGTCGTGTTAAATTATAATCTGTAAAACCAGATAAAGGTGGTAATTTTTCACCTGTAACTGGATTAATTGCACCTATATCAATAGCTTGTTTAGATAAATCAACAGTACCTAATGGTGATCCTGCTCCTCTTACTCCTTCAGGAACAATAAATTCTGATGATGCTTGTTTTAATGATCCTACACCACCTTGAGGTATATTAAATTTATCAGCTATTGTAACTGGACCTCTAGCAGAAGCTCCCCAAATAGGATTCTTTGATGCGTCTGCTAAAATATTTTCTCCTATAACAGGTGCTTTAGCAACATTTTGTCCTGCTAAACTATATGTAGGAGCTTGACTAAATCCTCCTGAACCCATTGAATCTACTGGAGGTTTTAAATTTGTTTTTGATATATCTAAAAATTTTTGACTTGATGTTGGACTTATTCCAGTTGTACCAGGACCCATCCAGTTACCACTTCCTATACCTTTAAAGATACCACCAGTAGCTCCTGACATTAATCCTTGTCTAAGTGCATCTCCAGGTCTAGCACCTGCTAATAAATTACCTGCAAAAGAACCTAGTCCTGTAGCAAGACCATAACCTAATGCACCACTTGTTGATAGTAGTCCTGCACCTGCACCAAATGTAGCAGGAAATAAAGCACCAAGTGCGTAAGGTGCTGCAACTGCTAATGCAAGAGGAGCAATAGCTTTAAATGCTTTAGACTTTACAATGTTTCTAATAGGTTTAGTTACAGCACTTACTGCTTTTCTTATAGGTCTAAAAATTCTGCCAATACTAAAAGCTTCAGGTAATCCTGTTACTGGATTAACTGTTATATTTCCAAGAGACATTAATCCTTCAACTTCTTCAGGATTCATATGAACAAGCATATTATCTCCATGTCTACCAAAACCTGCTAATCCTTGTGCTGTATCAGCTATAGAACCACCACCTGCTAGATCTAATACATATCCTCCACCACCTGCTAATGCTAAATTAGGATCACGATACCCTTCATACTCTTTAGTTATAGGATTTCTACGCATTGTTAGTAGTCCTAGTGGTGTTGGTCCTCTATCAACTCTTTGATAATCCCATGATCCATCAGGTAGTTGATAAACATTTATAAGTCCTGGTTGTTGATTAGGATTTTCTCTTGCATGTGTCATTGCTATTTCTTTAGATTTAAAACCTTGTATATTTGGTCCTGATAGTGGTGGTATAACTTGAGGTTGGTTAAGAACAGTTTGTGGAACCATTGCTTGATCAGAAATAGGTTGTATTGTTTCTGGTCTAACTAATGCAGGAGTAGATTGTCTAGCTTCTAATGGATTAGTAAGTCTTACATCTGGAGGTGAAAGATTTACAGGTGCTCTTCCTTCATAATCTATTAAACCACCTTGAGTAGCTCTATTACGTATACCTTCTTGTGTCAAACTATGTATAAGTGTAGGTCCTTCAGAAGATGCTTGATAATTTTTATTACCATACGAAAATATAGAACCTTCACCATTTCTAGAAAGTATATCAGTATTTATATCTGCTAAAGAAGGTTCTTGTTGTACTTGTGCTTGACTAATATTAGGATCTGGATAAGCTACTCCACTACCACCTAAAAAAGGTACTCTTCTTCCTACAGTTGTTGCTTCACCTACTCCATCACCTTCAAAAAATTCAGGTTGCTTTTCCTTTACTTGTTCTATTAATTGTGACATTGTATTTCCCATACCACCACTAAACTGATGTACTATAGGACCACCTTCTTTTGCAGCCATCATACCAAAAGGTGTTGACTGAGTAGGAGAAGATCTTCCTCTAACAATAGGTAATCCTATTAATCCTTGATTATTCATTTGTTGTAAATACTGCATAGCTCGTAACCTCTCTAGTCCTTCTTCGCTTTGTAATGCATCTTGAAATTCTTCAAGTTGTTCTAATTTATTTGGTGGTGTCATAATTTTATATTCTTTATATTCATATAATTTGATTGTGGTTTAGTATTATCTGCAATAAAATTACTATTACTATTATACACTATTTTTGAAGAATCTGCTATAGGTTTAACAGTTTCTTGTGAATTATACATATTAGGAGGTATAATTTCTCCTGTATTTATATTACCTATATAAGTACTATCATTGATAAATTTAAAATATTCACCTTTATTCAATTTAAATTTTCCCATGCTTGTGTTGCTGTTGTACTAACATATCCTTTAAATTTACCTGTAGATGCAGAATATGCTATATCACCTTTATTAGGATTACC
>VTLG01000274.1_pt1 | contig 15195 bp, 34 predicted proteins | sample 4694571 | NCBI WGS metagenome assembly VTLG01 (sample SAMN12604809, study PRJNA352737) | marine metagenome | biome: ENVO:00000447; feature: ENVO:00000209|ENVO:00000569|ENVO:01000036; material: ENVO:00002151; isolation source: viral sequences binned using virsorter ...
TTGTAGCATCAAATTCTCCAGCATAAGAATTATCGTTGAGATCATACATCTCATCAATTTGATCTTTTTTACGAAAAACTTGATATTTTCCAGGTTCTATAACTCTTACCTGATCGTAAACTTTTTCTCCAAATTTACCTGTAGGAACTACCGCTTTTTCTCCAATTCTTGCCTGTACAAGATTTCCATAGTTAGATTCTCTATCCAATCTCCAACCATAAAGATTTAAAGGATCTACTTCAATCCAATATGGCCTACGATCTTGTGCTCTTTCTTCAGCTAAACTTCTTGCTCCAGATGGTGCAGGGTAATCTACAAGAATATGACTTTGACCATAAGTAAGAGAACACATTAATACTCTTCTTGCATATTCATCTAAATCTGACTTACAACCATCAACATCCATTTTGAACATTTCGGTCCAGTAAGGATCTCCTATAAGTGATATTGGCTTTCTTAAAACTAAACCTGTAGCTGCTCTTATTAATCTCTGGGTAAAAGGACTAAAAACAGCACGATTAACTCTCGCCATGTAAGCGTCATAATCCTCTCGTGGCTCTAGAGGTAAAAACGCTTCACTATTTTCTCTTAAATATTCAGTACCTTCAGTAACAGCCTTCATTATTTCCCAACTCTTCATCATATCCAGAACTGCCCTTGTCCTCGTAAAAGGACTATCCACTCCACCAGGGGAGGTGGAAGTGATAATCTTTGTTTTAATTTTGCCTGGGATTGCGAAAGTCATTTAAGGCAGTTCCATTTTCTTTACAGCTAACATTTTTCTACAACAAATCTATCCTTATTAAAGAACAGCTTACTTTTTTTAAGTATTAAACAGCAGAAGTAATGTCACCATTAGTTTGGAAACTGACAGATACAGTTGAAATGTCTCCGACAGTAGAACTAAATGAAGTTCCTGTAATAATTCCGTTAAAACTTAACTTTTTAGATCCTGATGTATCTAAGAAAAGGTTAAATGCAGCATCACCAGCATCTTCAGATGTAAGTACATCATTAATTATTTCAGCAGTATTATCACCAGATGTAGCTGTATAAAGAAGATCAACAGTACCAGAGCCAGATTTTAAAGAACCAACATACTTTCTTGAAGTATCTCCATGAGCAGTACACTCAAGAGTGTCTTTTGATACATCTAATGTCCAAGCTGTTGTAGAAGCAATAGCCCCAACTGTTCCAGTTCCGTTATCAAAAGATACAGAGCCTTCTTCGCCACGAAAAAATGCCATGATTTAAAGAAAATTTTACTTATAACAATATATTACCTTGAAACTGCAACTTTCACAGTTATTTTTTCTTTTTCTTACCCGTTTTAACTGTTTTTTTCTTCGTTTTTACACCTTTATGGTAAGGCATAGGAAAAATTAAGTAATTTTAATATATTCTAAACGAAGTCTGACCTAATGTCTCAGGTTTTGCCAGATTAAACTGTTGCAAACATAAATACCCAAAAGCGTCAAACGCATGATCTACTCCTAAATTCTTATTAGGCAGCCCAGTATTCGGTGCATAAGTTAAAGTTCTAAGTGCTTTTATCAATTCCTTGCATCTAGGATGTATTAAAGTTCTGCGATCTCCATTTGCATCTAACAAAGCAGTATTAACAGAGGTAATCTTATCTCTAATTTTCCAAGGACTCTTGGGACTCATAACAGTAAAACCAGATCTTCTTAAGATCGTATGATCTGTAACTCCTACCCCACTAGTTTTTCTTGCACTACCTGTAGGGTCAGGACAAGCAATAATTCTTCTATCTACCCCGTACCTTCTAACGACTTCCTCTGCAAAATCCCAAGTAGTAGCACCTCCTGTCAGCATAACCTCATCAAAGACATATAGTGTATCATTATGTTTTACAGCACAGACTCCCGCCATCGGGTCTACGTTGAAATCAAGCCCAATTAACAAAGGAAGCATATGTAAATCCTGTACTTCCTTGTCAATATTGTCATCAGCAAAACTAACAGCAACTAAACCAGTAAGATTTTCAAAACTAGCTTCAAATTCTTGTCTAAAAGTCCTCGCATCTAACTGACTCCTAGCAGCTTCTACCTCTTCAGCCTTAACATTACCCCCTTCAATTGTAGTAAAACTCCATCTCTGCCAATCATCTAATTCTTGTTCACCGCAAAAACACCACATATCATAAAACCAACTCGCAGTTCCATCAGGAGTACTAATAAACAAAGCCCAACCCTGTTTATCAGCCAAAGCAGGTCTAATAACCTCCGCCCACACATCTCGGTCCATAAACGCAGCCTCATCTAAAACAACACCAGCAAGACTCCTACCCCTCAATGCCATCGCATTTTCTGTCCCTTTCAACTCGATACTCGACCCATTAATCAAATCTAACCTCAAATCTGTCTCATTTTTAGCCTGCACCCACGTCTTAGGTACTAATTTTTTCAACTCCTTCCATGCAATATCCTTTGCCATCCTATAAGTAGGAGCACAATAGAAATAAACTTCACCAGGTCTATTGATTGCTCCTCTGAGCAACTCAATACAGGATAAATATGATTTCCCAAACCTTCGCCCTGCAACCAACAACCTAAATCTCTTATCACAATTAAATACCTCCCCTTGAGCATATCTCAAACTGACTTCATTCAAACTCATAAATACCTTTTTTCATAATATTACTCATTTTTTTTCGCATTTTACACTTTTAAGGTTATCATTCAGTTATTAACCCCCTCATAAGACTAGGTCCGTGACTTCTTCCTTTATTAATACCTTTAACAACGACCTCCCAGCTCCTCAACGTAAACCTAGAGTTCAAAAATATACAGGAGGTACTAACTCAAGAGCAGTTATAGAAGCCAGATGTCAAAGACTTTACTCCAGACAGCTAGAAGGTAAAACTACTAGACAACTGGTAATAGAGCATTCTCAAAGAGAAAATATATCCGAAACTACAGGCTGGAATGATTGGAATAAAGTTAAAGAATGGAATGATCAAGATTGGCTTAAAGAAAGAGATAAAATGATCCCTCGCCTTCAAGCTATGCGTATGCGTCTATTCAACAAAGCTATATCTAAAGGTCAACTCCAAACAGCAGCACAAATATTAGACTCCCTAGGCAAAGTAGTTGGAGAATCCGTAGAAACAGTAAATATACAAGCTCCAGAACTTTCTATTCGTGTAGAGTCAAAAAATTAGTCAGAATATATTTAAGTTACCCACGCACCCAAAAAATAAAAAAAAATCTCCTACCACACCCCTATATTAATTTTTATAACAGTTACTGTCAGTAGAGATATATTAATATATCTATAAGCTTACAATGGGGAAGGGGAAAGTATCTTTATTTTCCTCTCTTGGTGTACTCTCTAAGCGTTTTTAAACTCTTGTAATTATCTTTCTATACTAGAAGACCTATTACAGAATTAAGACCTTTACAGAGTCACTACAGCTAAACACCATTAAATTATCTAATCAACCATGACTCAAGAAAAAAAATTCAGACTCAGTCGAAAAGAAAAGAAAGAGTTTAAAAAGTTTATAACTCCATTATTGGAAGCTTATAAAAAGGAGAATAAAAAATGAACATTAGAACACAAATCTTTTTAACTTGTTTTTTACTTCTTACTTGGCAAGGTTTAGTAATTACAAGGACATTGCAAACAAGATTAGAAGAAAGAACAAACCAAGTACAAACACTTTTAAATAGGATTTAATTATGGATTTTATACCATTCACAAAACGTGAAGAGATACTTTATCAGGAGTTAATGGATACTCAAGTAGAGTTATCTAAAAAAAATATAGAGGTTAAGAGATTAACAAGAGAATTAAATAAAAAGGATAAAGAAAAAAATTTTTTATTTAACTTGCATGATTTAAATAAAAAAATAGTTTATGAATCTATTAATCACCCTATTAAGTAAGTCTTAATTGACTTACTTTTTTTTACTCAATTATCTAATTAAAAAAATGAAACTATCAGAATTAAAGACTATAGATATAGTTGCTTTAGGATATAGAGATACTGTCAATGGTAACTCTTATTTCAGTTCTAATGTAACTTTAAATCATGGTTTAGAAAATAGCATTCAATTAAAAATACCTTTTCAATATGGGTATGAATTACAATACCTTTCAACTAGTTTGGAAGAAGTCTCGAAACATTTTAAAAGAAGTAAATGGTTTAAAAGATATATGAATAAGTCAATGATAGAGGAAAAATATAATATAAAAATTACTGATAAAATTATAAAAGGGTGTAAGAAAAAAGAATTATTCCATAGTAGAGATATAAAAAAAATAAAATTATCTGATTTAAACTCATCTAATTAAAAAAATGAACTATCACGATAATTTATTAAAATAATAGTTTCTTATAGCTTTGATCTATTCAAAGTTATAAAAAACTATTTTTAAAAATAGTTTTACATTCAAACTTATCTAATAAAACAAATGAAAAAATTAAGTTTTGAAAAATGGAAAAATCATTTTTATGATGTTCCATTTATAAAAGAAAATTATGATTTATTGGAGTCTATGGAAGTTCCAATTGATTGTATTTTACCAAGTCAAGAAGTAGCACCAACTAAAAACGTAAGGGTTTTTACTTTTGGTAGTTGGTATGAAATATTAAAAGATAATAGACATTATTTTTTAATTAGAGATTTCGAATATATAGGAAGTGAAGAAAGAGAAATTGAGAAAGGATTAAAAGAATTATATGATTATGTAATTTCTAAAAACGTATCTAAAAACTTATTTTAATTAAAACAATGGAAACTAAAAACACTTATGTATCTTTTCAAGAATGGAGAAAAGATTTTTTTGAAGTTGAAAACAAAAAAGAGAATAGAGATATATTATTAGAATATGGTGTAATAGGTGAATTAAGTGATAATTTACATTGTGATAGTAAAACTATAAGAATATATAGAAAAGGTGGACATTTAGAAATTTTAAATAATGGATTATTTACAGTTGGATTAGAAAGAACAACATATGAAAATGAAAAATTAGAACCGATAGAGAAAGAATTATATAAATGGTGTAATGGTGAGATATTTAATTTATATAATGGATATGCAAGTGAAACAAATAATATTGCTAATAAGATATTACAAGAATGTGAGAATGATACAAATTATTTATTTGAAATAGTTCATGAATATCTTCAATTATTAGAAGATACACCATTAGGATTAAAAGGGATAAAAGAAACTTTAGAAGAAAGAAACAGTTTTGAAAAAATTTATGAAGTTAAAAAGGAGAATTAAACTATGTGGAGACAATACAAACACCATAACCCTAAATTATATATACCTTTAATGAAGGAACTATTAAATAGTTTAGGTGATGATTGGTATGACTCAGTATATGGCAATGATTTAGTAGCAAGTATTAGTAAAAATATTAATGATAATCATTGTATGACTATATACTTGCCTAACTCAAAAATAAGTGATGTTGATAATGAGTTATTTAATACATTTGAAATATGTGAAAATGTATTTAAAAGTCATGATTCTATAAGTTGTGAAAGTGTAGGAGAGGTTATTAAAAGAATCACTCAAATAGAAGAAGAATAAAAAAAATAAAAATAGTTGCTTAAAGGGATATTAGAAAATATCCTTTTATGAAACTATTAAGTAGTTTCTAGAATTTTCCTGGAAAAATTTTCCTGGAATTTTTTGAAAAAACCTATTAAAGGCAAAAGTCTATTAAAGGCAAAACCAAAACTTATTTAATTAAGAAAATGAATCACACATTAACAGTTAAAGGCGTTTATTCTGATTTTAAGAATAAAAAAGAAATATTAGAACACTATAACTCTAATAAAGACTTTTATAATATTGGAATAAGTCAGAATGCATACGTTAATAAGCAAGATGCAAAACGTTTTAAGGTAGGTTTTTTAAATGTCAGATATAAAAACCTCGAAAAGATAGCAGTTATAAACGTTAGTAAAGATAAATTTATTTAAATAATACTTACTTTAAAGGTTTATATGTATATCAATTTATGTTAATATATATCTGAAACCTTTAATGAAAGTATTATTACTTTCAATTCAAACTAATTTTATCTAATTAAAAAAAATGAAATTCAATGACAAAACATTAACTATTTCTCAGCGTTTGGAATTAGTAAATAAAATGACTTTTTCTCAGAGGGAAATAGATTTAATAGATGAGAGACATGACGGCTTAATAGATAGGTATGAACACGATCTTAAACCTATCGAATTACACTATCTTGTTAATGAAGATAATGAGTTAAACACTTGTAATAAGTGTGGAATTATCAAAAATACTTGGGATACTGACGAATTTAAATGGGATTGTGATCACGACTTAAAAGGCCATACTGCACTTTGCGTTGATTGTTATGACGAATTAAACTGCAAACCTTTTATCTAATTAAAACAATGAACTCATTAAAATTTAGTAAGGGGAATAAAAAGCTATCAAAAGATACTTTAATTCTATCCTTACCAGCTGGCTTGACTTGTCCAGGTGCTAACAGTTGTAAAGCATTTGTGACTATTAAAGGCGATAAGAGAATATTAAACAGAGGTAATGAAAGTTTATTTACTTGCTTTGCAGCTAGTGAAGAATTACGCTATCCGAGTGTTTATAAAGCTAGAAAATATAATTTTGATTTAATCAATAATTATGTTTTAAAGAATGATTTAAAAGGATTAACTGAATTAATTAATCGATCTATTCAAAATAATAGAAAGAATGTTACTAAAGTTAGGATTCATGAATCTGGAGATTTTTTTAATATTCTCTATCTTGAAGCTTGGAAGAATGTAGCAAAATTAAATAAGGATTTGATTTTTTACTGCTATACAAAAAGCTTATTATTTTTCCCAAGTAATAGATCAATACCTAAAAATCTATATGTTACAGCAAGTTATGGCGGTAAGTATGATTTCTTGATTGATAGAGGTTATTTTAAAAGATTTAGTAAAGTTGTATTTAGTGAAGATGAAGCAACAAAACTAGGTTTATCAATAGATAAAGATGACTCACATTGCTATGAAGATAAAGGAAAAAATGGTTTTGGTTTATTGCTTCATGGGTTACAGGAAAAAGGATCAGCAAGTGCTGAAGCTTTAAAACTTATTAACAAGAATAAAAAAACTAAGGTTAAAACTAATAAAAAGTCTAGTTGGATTGATAAGCTTAATAAATATTATGAACTTCCTTATATCATAAAGAAATAAAAAACTAGTTAATGCTTAGATCTTAAGTAGTTAATCAAAAGTAAATTTACCAGGATATTTAAATTTTTATCATTAGATGAAAGTTTGTTTATCTTGGTTAAATGCTTTTTAAATTGATCATTATTAGATATTTCATGATCATGAATCAGGTTTTTAATAAAACTCATTTTATGATTGTTAGTATACTAATACATGATATCATATATACATCACATTACATCATCTAATTATGAAAGAAAATTTAGAAATCACCAATGATATAAAAAAGTATTTTGATACTCATTCTAAAACTTACATCTTAAACGAAATTCTTATCAAAAAACATAAATTAAAAGCAGTTGAAGCTTACGTTTATTTTTCAAAATTCCAGGTTAAATATGGTCAGAATTAACCCACATAAAGAAGATTGTCTTATCTCTATTAAAGAACTTATGAGAGATAACATACCTCGAAATGAAATAATTGATCAAATGGTTGAAACTTATCCAGAAGTGCATAAAAGCACTTTTTACGATTGGTTTAAAGATGCTAGTGATCAATTGGAAGATGAAAATTTTATGTCTGGATCTTGCATGATCGAAACTGAGAGACAGGTTAAAATTCAACTTAAAAAACGTCTTATGTCTGATCTTGAGAAAGATTATGAAACAGAGACTGATCCAACATTAAAACGTAATTTAAGAAATGATTTATTTAAAGTACTTAAAGGATTTTAAACACGAATTCGCTAACGAAAAATGATTGAAAACCCATTAGAAAATGAAGTTATCCAGGAAAAGGATAACAACTATCTATCCGAACAATTTTATGAAAATTGTAGAGATACTGCACATGATGTAGCTAAAAGATTTAATTTAAAATCAGAACTATATGATGATTTTACAGAATTTTATACGGATCTCTGTTCAGAATCAGATGATGGTTATAGTTTGATTAATGATAAAACTTTAATCGAGGATTGGTGGGATAAGAATAAATACATTTATGAAACTAAAACACCTTATCAGGAGACAAAATGACTAACAAACTAAAAGAAATCAGAGACAATCTTAAAAACTATATTCAAGATGAACTGGATAAGAGTCCAGGAGATAGAAATTTTGACGTTTTTAGATTTGAAGAAGAACTTCATGAGATTGTTGATTCTATTGATGAAATAATCTATTACGATCCAACACCTGATGCAGATTCTCCATATTCTGATGCAGAATATATAGTTACTGCTGAAGAAAGAAGTAGAAAAGCATTTGAACAAAAGTTAAGGGATAAAGGATAATGATTAATTCTTATAAAGAAGATGGAATGACTGATAGGCTTGTTATTCAAATTATGAGTAACAAGACTTTCTTAAAAAAATATTTTACTTCTAAACTTAATAACTGTAATGATAACCAATGGTTATCTTTTTATAAAAATTATTTAAAACTTTCAAATGATTAAAAATAGGAAACCTACTATCGTTAACTCATCTTTGTTAAATGATGACGATTGGATTAAATTATGGGAGATATTAGGCCGTATATCTGATGATCCTAATAATAAAATTAACCCTTCAGAAGATGCTGAAATATTTATAGGATTTTATGATGACTGAATTTATACCAATAACACGTTATACAAGATGTAAAAGATATGCAGGTGCAATAATAAAATGTCCTAAATGTCATACATTAGAAAGAACTGGTCATCTTTCCTGGAGTGTTAAAAGATGTCCAATTTGTGAAAAGGATATAAATAAATTTGAATGGTTAATAGAAAAAGGTAATCACTCTAAGAGTTAATTCTTTTCTAAATATTCATTTATAGCGGTTCTAACTTGATAAGCGATGGGGATACCTTCTTCATCGCTTTTTTCTTTTAAGTTTTCATACTGTTTGATAGTGAAATTGCAAACGTATCTGATGTAGTCAGTTTTAGGTCTTGGCATTGATATAAAATGATATGAGATATATATAACATAATATAAAAAGACTATCAAGTAAAAACCTGATAGCCTTCCTATGATTTACCAAAGACATCATCCATGTCAGGTGACTAATTGCTTATGAATGGGCTAATAACGTCATGAAACATAAACGTTGACTCCCCAAACATCCTCGATGGGAACTCTTTACATCTTTGAATGAAATTTAGACGTTTACTTAGAGTCATCAGTAAAGATTTCTATCAAAGGAGCAGCAACTGATTATATTATATACCAGATAGCTGATATAAATGTAAACATATATGACATATCTTCATATCATGAATGGTAGTTTAAAAGAAAAAGAAAAGAACCAAAAGAAAAAGAATATATAATTAGTAAATAAATTTATTAAATATATTATATATATAATATATATATTATATAAATACATATTACATAGGATATAGAGAAGAATTTTTTTAATATCTGCTTGACATATAAATAAGTATCATCTACTGTCAGTAATGTACACATGATTATGAATGGAAAAAACTAAAGTTTGCGTTTGGCTTGAACCTGATCTTTATGAATATCTCGATACAGCCAGAGGAGAAGAATTAAAAATTCCTCAATTTATTCGATTGATTCTTAAGCAGAAGATGAAAAGTGCTACAAAAAGAAAACCTAAAGCATTAATGAATGGATCTGATCCTTTCGCTTCTCCAAATATTACAAGTGAAATGATTCCCGAGAATTTAAAGGGATATGCTGATCTAATTATTGAATGGTGGGCTATCAGACATAAAAATAAAGCAACTTGCTCTACAAAGGTCGCTAACAGGATCTTTGACAAATTAGGATCATTCGTACCAAGCATGGCTGCAAAGTCCCTTGAAAAGGCAATAGCGGGTGGTTGGAAGGATATTTACGAGATAAAGCAATCTAAATTTGCAGAAGAACCAAAAAGTAATCATCCTGCACAGAGAGTATTTACAGCAAAAGGAGGATTTGAATCATGATGAATGCTTATGGTTTTGATGAGAAGATTTACTTCCCAAGTGATCCTTACGACAAATACATATATCTGGATCAATATCAAAGCTGTTGGGAATATCAGGAAGATACAGATGAATGGGTAAAGTTAAATTCACCAAAGGAGGAAAAACAATGAATTACGAAGAAAAGATTCAAGCACTAGAAGATCAGATTTCTTTTTTGCTTCAAGAATACAATATTCTTGCTAACAAAATGAATCATTATACGGCAGCATTCAAAATAATTGAAAATTCAATGCCTAATCTAAAAAAGAGAGCAAACAAACTGGAAAACCATTTAGATAATACTGATGAATATTATAAAAATTTAGACGATAGGCATTTTAAAATGATTGAAAATTTGACTCAAGGAATGAACGTAATAATGCAGGCACAAATAAAACTAAAACAACAAATTGACAATTTAGAAAAAAGATAATGGAAAAAGTATTTAATCAGGCATCTGTTATCAAACTTCTCAAAGAAGGTTTAACAAGACCTAATCCTTCTGATCCAACTCGTATGATGTGGACTCTTGAAGATTTAGATAAACCTAGTCCAGGTTGGACTGAATGTGTAAACAACACTAAAGGTAATCCTGCTTTTCCTCAAGGTTATCAAGGAGTAAAGTTTCGGAATCTTGCAAGAGTTAAAACACCAAAACCTAAACCAATTGAAGAGAAAGTAGAACTTACAGACCCTAAAGACCTACCAATTTATTTCTAATTAAAGATGAAAACGATTAAAAAACTTCCTAAACTTCCTGTCTTCAGACATGAAGCTACACATAAATACTTTTGTGAGAAATCTAAAAAATGGTTGAAATATTCAACTACTCAGGTTTGTAGTGATCTTACAGAAGAGGCAAAACAGAATATTGAAAGATTAAGACATATCTGGCAGCCAAGAGGAGAAACTGTTCATTACTGTTTAGAACAAAAAATGCTAGGTGCTGATGATATCGATATGGGTGAATACGAAGAATGGGCTATCCCATTATTTGAGCTGGAATTGTTCACACATTTTGAACCTATGGGTGTTGAATATATGATGAGCAATCCTGACAAAGACTTGGGAGGTCAACTTGATCTTGTTGGTTATGACACTAAGGCTAAGAAGATTAGATTAATTGATCTTAAAACTAAAGGTGCATCTGCATTGAAGTTTGATTTTAAGAAAACAACAGGTTGGAAAGAACCTTATAAAACTGATCGACAACTAGGTTGTTACATCGAAATGTTGAAACTAAATTGTGATATAGAACCAGATATCTGTAATACTGTCTGGTCATATAAAGGCAAATGTATGTTGAATGAAGATCAACCTGTGAAACGATGCTTAGATGCTTGGCAAGAAGCATGGGAAAAGTTTGAAGCTAAACAGGAGTTGTTTTAATGAAAAGAACATCAGCACACAAATTTACAGAATTTAGCGATGACATGAACAGGATTTTAAATTATGAATATTGGAGTCCACACGATTATGAATGGGTAACTGTTGACAATTTTCCTACAAAACCAAGAAGAGTTTTATCTTGCTTAGTAAGAACTAGGAGAAATTAATGACAAGAGAACAAAGAATCGAAGCTGCTCAGAAACGTATCAAAGAGCTAGAACTACTGATCAAAGCTTGGAGTAAAAAATGAAAAACAAAAAAACTAATTTGCCTAACGTATGGAATAAAGCAAAAACAAATGATATTCCAGAAGGTGCAATGTGTATCAACTCCAATGAACCAGATAAACTAAAAATTTTCCAAGACGGAAAGTGGACGGATACAGACCCATTTGAAGATTTAGAAGAAAGGAAAGTAAAAAAATGAGATATATACTTGATGTCTCAGGTAGAGACTACAAACTTATCAGGGCTTCTATTGTTAATTTTCAAAGATCATTAGAAATTTCTGAACAAGGACAATTTGATACCTTGATTGAAGAACTTGATGATTGTTATCTGTCGATAACAAGACAACAAAAAATACAGCTAAAAAATAAAATGAAGAGGAAATGGGGTCTCAGGAAATGAAATGTTTTTATCAAGAACTTGATAAAAGAAAAAAGTATCTAATTACAAAAATACATAACGAAGTAGCTGCTTTAGGAGATAGTTGGTTTCGTCAAGAAATAACTAATGAAGAATATGATCGTAGAATAAAAGAATTAGATCAACGAATTGCAAATTTACAAGGATGAATGAAATCTCAATAAGGGTAGTAGGAATCCCTGCTCCTCAAGGATCTAAAACCTTAACAAGGTATGGTGCAATGATTGAAGCATCTAAAAAAGTAAAACCCTGGAGAAATGATGTAAAAGAAGCTGCTCTTAAATGCTATAACAGCGGAGCATTGAATCTCCCAGTAAAAACTGATATAGAGTTTGTTTTTCCTAGACCTAAATCACATTTTGGAACTGGTAAGAATGCGAAAGTCTTAAAACCTTCAGCACCTCAATATTGCACAAGTAGAGGTAATGGAGATATAGATAAACTTTCGAGATCTACCTTAGATGGATTGTCTGTTAGTGCAGGTGGGAGTGTATTAGAAGATGATTCCCTTGTAGTTGAATTAAATACAAAAAAAAGATATGTAAATAAAGATGAATTGCCTGGGGCATATATTGCAATATCTTCTATTTATGATTAGTATACTAATAGTATACTAATACTTAATTAAACATGACAATCTCTTTAGCAGATCCCGACCCACAAATAACTGAAATACCTAATTTAGGTGGTCTTATAAGGAAAGATGATATTTATTACAAAGGCAAAGTTCCTTATTGTTCTTGGGCAAAGACAGCACAAAGAATTAGAGAAAATGCACCTAATTGGTTTTTCGCATTAGAACCAAATCCAGAGGGAGGTTTTATTTGGAAAGCACCAGATAATACAGGTTATATATTAGGTTATTTTCAAAACGTAGTTACAGGTATAAAGTTACCTCTTTATCACTATGCAATAACTAAAGGATTTAATTCAACAATTCCCTTTGATGACATATCATCTAATGATCTTCAAAAGGCTCATAGAAGGTGTTTATGTGCCTGTGCTTGTTATAGCTTTGGTGATGCATTTGAACTTTGGGCAGGTCTGGAAATTGAAGATGCAAAAAAAGAAGAAGGTTTGCCAAAAAAGGAAGATAGCAATAAGGAAGGTCGGATAAAAAGAACTCCCAGTAAACCTAACGATAAAGGAGAATCTGTTGAATCAATTAAAGATAAGGACTATGGTAACCCCATAGCGAAATTTGCTCTTGATGTTCTTGTAAAGAAGGTTATGAACTTATCTCAAAAGTATCCTGACAAAAAAGATGAGGTCATTAACAAATACAAAAAACAATACGGCATAACAGCAGATCAAATTGGCCCTGCTGATATAAGAACTGCAGAACAAGGCAAGTTCCTTACACTTCTAATAGATGAAATTGATTCAACCTTATGACTCAGGAAGAAGCAGAATTTGCAGGGAAACAAGTTCTAAATCAACTTCAAGAACGCAAGCTAGATCGCCATAAAGATTACAACAGAAACATCTTTACTGTTCGTACTGATGATCAACTTGCTAAACAAATAAGAACTTATTGCAGAATCAATAATGTTCCTCCCAATCAATTTATCAAAACTGTTTTACAAAATTATTTCAATGACTAACTCTCAATTCAATCCAGCTTTACCTTTACCTATCAAATTCAACATAAATGATGGTAAATTTGGAAATCAACTTACTTTATGTATACCTGTTGAATCTGTTACACATTTCATGGAACATATTCAAAACCTAGTAAATACAAAAACAACAGATGGAAAAGTCTACGATTTCGCACAGAAAAAAAACATTGAAGCTAAATGTATATATATCAACGCTAAAGCGTTGGAATCAAATGACGGGAACGGATTTTTTGGTAACATTAATCCACAAAAGATAGAGGATGCTCCCAACACGCAAGGACTATTCTAATGAAACCTCCACTAAGAATACTTGACGGATTTGCAGGTATTGGTGGTTTCTCTTATGCTGCTCATAAGATAGTCGGAGGTTTTGAAACTACTCAATTTATAGAAATTGATAAGTTCTGTCGAAAACTTCTTGCAAAACGTTTCCCAAACATTCCCATACATGACGATGTCAGAACCTTTACAGCTAACCTTGGAGAATTTGATGTCCTCTGTAGTGGCTTCCCATGTCAGGACATATCCGTGGCCGGGCTTCAAAAAGGAATTACCAAAGAAACAAGATCAGGTCTTTTCTTTGAAGTCATCAGAATCATACGCATGGTACGACCAAAGTTCGTTGTCTTGGAAAACGTGGCAGCGATCCTTAATAACGGATTGGACATCGTTCTCGGAGAGCTTTCCGAAGCAGGGTATGATGCGGAATGGGCAATTGTATCCTGCGAAGATATGGGAGGCTGTCATAGACGACAACGTTGGTGGTGCGTTGCCTACCCCAACAGCAAGGGAATGGAAGGACGGGTCATGGAAGTCAGTAAAGAATTGCAGATTCCATCACACTCTCGGAAGGCAGATTCATATAGCGGTAAGGAGTTTACCAACACCGACGACAATGGATCACCTTCCACAAAGAAGTGTGGAATCGATGAAGAAACAGGCAACAGAACATCGCAAGGGCAGAACGCAGTTAGCCAATCCGAGAGAAGCAGTGAATCCACAGGCAGTGGATCTTTTCAATCAGTTTCAAACACTTCCAACTCCTACAGCCCACGAACACAAGGCAACTGGTCAGAAGAATACAAGTCAATCTGGACAAATGCTTTCATCAATAGCTCGCAGGGGAGAACTCTCGGAAGAGACTGGACTAGATATGTTTCTGAACCCTGCCTTCGTAGAGGAGATGATGGGCTACGAAGTAGGATGGACCGACTTAAATCGTTAGGAAATAGTGTTTCTCCTCCTGTCGCTGCAATCCCATTACAACGTGTTTATGATCTTTATTACAAATGAAACAATCACCAAGACAATCTGTAATTAAGTTACGCAAACTTAAAGAAATTAGAAGAGAAAGACTTGAAAAAAATTTATTAGA
>VTLG01013465.1_pt1 | contig 15193 bp, 7 predicted proteins | sample 4694571 | NCBI WGS metagenome assembly VTLG01 (sample SAMN12604809, study PRJNA352737) | marine metagenome | biome: ENVO:00000447; feature: ENVO:00000209|ENVO:00000569|ENVO:01000036; material: ENVO:00002151; isolation source: viral sequences binned using virsorter ...
AGTGACTGCTAATAAAAGATTAGATTTTGAGGTCGCAAGACTAAAAAATTGTGGTGAATTAATGAAGGCTGGAATATCATTCCATCCAAAGTCACCATACTATAGTATATGTGCAGACGTTGTGGTACAAGGTGTGAATGGAGTTACTCCACATCAACATATCATACCTAGTGGTAATGCAAGTACCTTAAAAGAAATATCTATCGGTAATAATTAATCTTTCTTTTTAAAATATCTACCTTTAAACCTATTGACGATGCTTTTCTTAGGAATTTTTAAAGGTGGTAGTCCTTTTTTCTCACGATATCTATTACACTGTATCTCATTACGACTTAACTTAGGTGGTTCTTTACCTAACTTCCTTTGTGCAGTCGTAGTGAGTTTTTTAATGACTGGTTTTATAACTCTCAATAATATTGGTGTTGCAGCAGCTGCCGCTGTTGCTACCACTGCTATCGCTGCTGTAGTGCTGACCTGATTTGTAGAAGGAAGATATTTCTCAGCAGCAGTAGTGTCCTCATACAATACCACACAGGTAGTGCCTTGTAGTTCATGTCCTACTACCTTTTCACTACCATCTTGTGTTAGGTCACCCACTCGCGGCTGATTAGGTGCAGGGCACTCAGTCTCAGGTGGATCTATTGGTGGAACCTCAGGTGCTTCCACTTCTGGTGCTGGTGGTGGTTCAACAACAGGTGGAGGTGTTGCCTCCATCTGCATCTGTAACTGATCTGGTTCATAGTCCATCGCATCATATGATGGATATTCTGCATCACAATATACCAAGGCATTATCTTCATCGTCCTTGATAATTTCATTATTCCTATCGCTAAACTCATGTGTTTCAACGCACCCAGGCATGTCGATAATAGGGTTACCTATAATGACTGTAGCAGGTGGTGCATATGGAATAACTTGAGTTGGAGTTGTAAGTAAAAAGTCTGGTATATCAGCACTGAATATACTTACATCTTTTATATAAGAATCGCGAATATAGGAATCATTGATGTGAATCTTTGGGATAGACATTAACAGTTCTTATTCAAGTCCTCAGCCATACCTCCACCTATTTCTGCCCCTTGATTACCGCCAAACATAGCGACCCAACCAGCAGCAACCCAACCAATAAAGGGGATACCACTAAGAGCAGGAGCAGCACTAGCACCAATACTTGTCCCCACAAGTCTTCCTGTACCTTTTGCGGATCCGATTGCTTCGATACAGGCTTCGCTTTTTCGGGCATCAGTTATTGCTTGTGCCTGAGCACCTGTTAAACCAGGTGGTTGATCTATCCAAGACCTAGCATTAGACACTGCACCACCCTGATTGGTCTGACCATCCATGAAGTATTCTTCAGCAACCTTAGTTGTTTCTGTAGCAAGTCCTAAGAAACCACCTTTCTCTTTAATATCTTTCGTGATATATGCAGTCTTAGGATCGTTTGCTTTATATGAAATAGCATATCCCTCGTCTGATACACTCACTTTATATGATGTGTAAGGACCTACAGGTAAATCAACTGATGGTAGTGGTGCTTCTTTATCTCTCGTGGCGATATATCCTATCATACCAAGATGTGAGACAGCGAATAGACTGCCTACCACACCGAATGATATCCACTTCCACTTATTAGTAAGCATGGTGACCTCCTAGAACTGAGGAATAGTAGGAGAAGGAAGTGCTGGACCAGTTGCTTTTGGAAGCATGTCTGGTAGAGAACCAGTGACTGATCCTAGTGCTGCCTCTGTAATTTTTGATTTAATGTCTTCAATGATTGCATCCTTTCTAATGAATACATATCCACCGAGACCAACTATTCCTAGTGCTACTGCACCTGAAAAAATAGCAATTCCATTAATAATTTTTTGCATGATATTTACTTATCGTTTGGGATAATTTTTACAGGAGCTGATTCAATCCTGATGGTTTGTGCAGGAGCAGTCTCTGATGCCTTAGCGATAAGAAACTCCATATCTTTTTTAGATATGTTTGCATCTCCACCACCAGCAGCATTCTTCTTCTTACCTCCCGTTTGGACGCCAAAAGTAGCTAGCGTTCCTGTGAAGACCGAAGCTATGAAAGTTGGATCAATCTTTTCTCCTGCATCATATCCAGGTATTTTAACGTAGTTTAAAGTTAAAATTCCTGCTGACCACACGAGAACGATCACTCTTATAAGAGTCGCTAGGTATGCTAGTTGTTCCTCTTTATCATCTGCAGCTTCTTTAATCTTACCAAGGATACCTTTCGGTTTTTCCTCGACTTTCTTTGTATCTGCCATAATGTTTATTATTTGCTATTCTATTTATACTAGTTTTGATCAGGTCTATATGTATTACCTCTAGGATATAGTAATCCAGTCCTAGGTCTCTTGTCTTTATAAAATTCTCTACTTGTTTGAATATAAACTGTGTCTGTTATCGCATTGCTATTTAAGAAGTCATAGTGATTTACCTCTCCAAAACCTGTTCCTGATGATGTTTCTGCTGGTACTGTTTCTTCATCAACCTCATCAAAGAATCTAGGAAATATTTGACCGTTATCAAGTAAAGCAAATGGTCTACCAGGAGAAATATAAACAACTGGATCAAGATTTGTCTGTGTATAGTTCATAGATCCTGGACGATATCCCATAGTCCATATAGGATATGGAGACAATATTTGGAAGTGCTTTTTATTGACTGCTTGATCACGCATTTGAGCACTAGTCATAAGAATAGTGTAATTGAGTGTGGGAGGTGGTGTTTGGTCTGTCCACTGTGCTGGTACTTGGTTTTGAGAAGTGTAAACAAAATGACTACTTGGAACATTGAATTGTGCTGAAGCAGGACTAAAGATATAAGAAATATTACCATAACGTTTAGTTCCATTCTGCGAAGAAACATCACTAGTATGTTGACTAGTCCACTGGAAAGCAGAAGTCCAGTTAGAATCAATAGCAGGAGTCATTTTCCAATACTTATCCAGTTCACTAGCACATTGACTACCAAACTCAAAGTTGCCTGGAACTACTGGGGAACTACCTGTAAACGATCTTATGTTATTAACACCACTAGCCGTGAGAGTAAAACTATATGTTTGTGCACTACCTGTAGACGTGTCTGTTACTGTTACAGTGAAAGATGTATCTTGAAAGTAACTGTTACTAGCAGATGATTGAAGATATCCTGTAGATGTATTGAATGTTATATTAGTAGAAATTAAACTATCGCCACTAATTGTCCATGGTCCTGTATCAACTGTCTCTCCACCAGATGTAACAGCACTTGAGTATCCTAGATTAATGTTTACAACAGATCCATTTGCAATCGGACTTTGACTAAGAGTTCCTTGTGCTTGTGCCCATGTAAATGTTTTCTCAACAAATGGGAAGATAGCACCATTATAATCAGAAGGAGTAAAAGTTTTAGTTGAGGGGTTATAATATCCAGCATCAACAGGAAGACCAGTAGAAACACTTGTACCAGTATTATTACTTTCTTGTGCATCAGTTCTAGTCTCTAGAGATACACTTCCAAAATGAGGACCATCAGTTTCTTGATGTGTACCAGTGATGATACCCATAGAAAATGGTCCATTACCACCAACATCAACGTTGGTAGATGTGAATATATTATTACTACCAAGGTCAACTGTTACACTATTGTTGAGAGAATCTTCACCAACAATTCCATACCACTGCATAAGTGCTGAAGTTAAATTAATATTACCTACAAGTGTTGCTGGTTCTGGAGGAAGTGGTGTTCTGATCTGTACCTTTTTACCTACATTACCTAAGAAATGTGCACTGTCTGCAGGGTTAAATTTAACTACAATTTGAGAAGATCCATTAGTAGATGAAAATGGATTGGAAATTAATTCTCTTTCATCCATTCCATTAATAGGATAATCAATGCTTGCACCATCTGTTCTGTGTCCTAGGTTAGTAGCACGAATCCAGTCCTTTGCTTTTTGTGGTAGATTACTTGTAGTTAAATCATAATTATTATACTCAAGCCACGCTGCTATAATACCAGCAACAATTGGTGTAGAGAAAGAAGTTCCTGAAATGTTACCATAGGTTGTACTACCACTTGTATAAGAAGTATTAGCACTCCATTCATAATCAGGACATACGATTCTATGTCCTGGAGCATAGACGTCTACAGAGTTTCCATAGTTAGAAAAGTCTGCATATCTATCATTGTATTGAGTAGCACCAACAACAATCTTAGGTTGATCATAGTCAACATTATTAAATCTTAAATCTCGTGGTCCTCCAGTCCTAGCTCCTGCTTTCATCTTTGCTTGAAGAGGACCTAAAAAAGTATCACTTGCTGAATTAAATCCATTACCAGCAGAACGACAAATGATAATATTATGTGACCTACAAACAATGCTCTCCATCTCATCTAAAATTTCTAGTTCATTGGATGGAAAGTCTGTACCAGAATCATTCAATTCAATAAAAGGAGAACTTCCACTAGGAGTGGAAGCACCAAAAGAAGCATTGATAATTGCTGGTCTGTTGTTACCTTTGTAGTAAGCACTACTAGGATTATTATGATCTATGACTGCTTGATATGCTGAGGCGATATCAGAAAATGTTGCACTTTTCTGAGCATTGAATGCTGCAAGTGAATAGATACGTGTTTTCTTAGCAACTCCATATCTCCATCCCGAAGCTAGAATCGCACACTCGGTTCCATGTCCGTTAGTATCTTCATTAATAATTGGAGTAAAGGCAGAAGCACCATAATGAGTCAAAGAATATACTCTATAGTCTCCTTGTTCTGATGTACCAGTTAAACTACTTCTATTGTCTGGATCATATAATTCTGGATGAAGTGCTGCTGTTGAACCAGTGGGTCTACTCGCACCTCTAACTCCAGTATCAATAACATAAAGATCAACACCATCACCTGTGTGAGTGTAAGTAAATTGATTATTAAGTGCTGATCTATTTCTCTTTGAAATAAGATCTAAATGCCACGCGTTTAATCTATAGCTAAAACTACCATATCTTACTGGAGATGATTGAGTTCTGTACATCCCAGGTTGATTAGGACAATAAGGATATAAAATAGGTGGAGTGTAATTAGTATGAGTAGGTGGACCTTGAAAACTATAATTTGATTGATGACTATTACTACCAGGTGCATAGTTACCAGAATTCCAATTACTTCCTGTGTATTCTACACCACCATTCCATATACCATCAGGAGTTGTAGATAATCTGAGTGGATAACCAGTATTTGATGAGTCGTTTTGTCTAAAGTAAAATGTGTATCCTGCTCCACCAGCAACAGTAATTGATGGTTTGTACCAAGTGACCTGATCAAATGAGTATTCCCATACAGGTTGTCCGTCCCACTGAACAACACGGAACCATCTATACTGACCACCAAAAGATGTAGCCCACGTTGTATCTTGATTTGCTTCTGAACTAACTTCTGTTTCTATATCTTCTACAATAACTTCTTCTTCTACAGGATCTAACTCTATAGTTTGATCCCAAGAACATTTATGTCCACAACCATGAACATCATCCTTTACTTGATCAATATTTTCATCAGGAATTTCAAAAATTAATATGCGAAAACTTTCAAGACTCTTATCAAACTGAGCGTAAGGAACTCTTGCTTCAATGGAAGCACGAATATCCTCTAAAGGAGAATTACCACACGCTCTTACTATTAATCTTTTCATCGTACCCCCTATTAGGTGGTTCTAGCACAGAATAGAATTCCACGAGTTCTACTAGTCTGATTATATGATCCTGTAATTATAGTATAAACTTCGTTGTTACTAACAGTAATTGTATCCCCTTGTTGGATGTTTGCTTGTGGAGTAGAAACATCAAAGTCAATCATCGCAAAATCATTAGGTAGATAGTATGGTACTGGAGCTATCTTTACTTGTAAAGGAAGACCTTTGATAACTGCGTTAAAGTTAGTAGTATCTGGTAATCTTTTCACTGTATAATATTGATTATTATTTTTAAACTCAGTATCACCACCAGTGCTTCTTTTTATATGAGATAAATTAGATCTATAATAGAGGTTAACATGATCATTGTTTCCTGATTTAGTTTCAAGAGAAGTAGTTCCATATATGGTATCAAAATATGGAGTACCTTCTGGATAACCATTAATGGATGTTTGCTTGAAAGGTAAAAATCCACACTCAGCAGATCTCTTGCTAAAGTCATCATTCTGTAGATCTCGATGCTGACCAGCGAAATAACTTCTAAACCTGATGTACGGAGTATCAAGGTCAGTAGTTCCGTCACTTGCTCCTGCAATAAGAGTAACACCACCCAAGAACAAATCATTATAATCAAATAATCCAGGACTTGTATAGTCATGAATAAACCAAGTCATGAAACTATTATCTCTTAACTGGGTTGATGATAAGTTAGGTTGCTTGAAAGAAAAAACAACAAAGTTTGGATCTATTCCAGACTGATAAGTAATTAAATCAAGTGAGTAGTTGTTATTTGCATTGTAATCTGCGATCCTCATTCCATGAGAATCATAACACATTGTACCATAGGTAATGACTGGACTACTTGAAGATGTAGAATCGTTTAAACTTATATCACCATTAGGACTATAAGGCATATCAAAATGAAGGTCCCCTTTAAAACGACGATCGTACAAATCACCTGCTATATCACTACTTGTAGTTGCTAGATCATTATTATAATCATAACTTCTACCATGTGGAACTCGTGAATTACCATTGATAGTATAACTACTAGGAAGCATTGAAGTTTGTGGACGATAAGAACTTCCTGTAGCAATACTTAGTTCCGTTCTACCATTATTATCATCTTCAAATTGATATGCTTGATATGTAATTCCATATTTTTTATTTGTCTCAACTTCTCTCCTACATACACCCCAAGGTGACAGTCCACTCTGTCTATTTTGCTTATCAAAAAATGCGTTTGTTGCACCGTAAGTTTTAACAACTACATTAGAAGAATTAGCAGCAACTACAGTAATTGTGTGTACAATACCAACTCCAGTTGATTTTATATAATATGTACCTGCCTGTCCAGGAGCAGGTTTCCATTTGAGGTAGTTATCATCACTAACAGTATTCCAGTACCTTGCACCTTGGTTTATAACATTCTCAGGTCTGAAATTAAAACGATCAAAATCATTTGGAAGAGATGCAGTAGTACTATAAGCAGGGTTTCCTAAAGTAGTAGTGGAATGATCATTCCAAAGGATGTATGTATAAGATGAATAACCGTGCGCCCCATGTAATATAAGAGTATCACCCTCGGCGATAGTAATGTTTGCTGCGACGGCAATATTTGTAGGGTTGATGAAACCATTAGCATCAGTACCACTCAGATCCATGTTAGAGTCATACCCCAACTCGTAGGTATTACCAGGATCAGCATATCCCTCAACGTAAATAGTTACATTAATATCTTGTACTCCATTAGAACCAGTACCACCAAAATCTAAATCATCTAAAGTTAAAATATCTCCACTTGCATATCCATAACCCTGACGATTAACTTTAACATAGCGCACCTTTCCAGAATAAACACCTACTTCAAAAGTAGCACCAGTTCCTGATCCTGTCCAACTAGTTGGCTCAACATCATAATAGTAATCCCATTCATTGCTACTGCTACGCTCAGTATTTAATCCACCATAAGTCCATTCTTTAACACCACCAACTAACCCAGTAACAGGACCCATGTGTGCTCCAACGGTGGTATGTGCGTCTTCTAGCAGATCTATGACGTCGCTTCTTGACCACCCAATTCCATGACTATGTGTGTTTACGGTTACAGGCATTTCTTAATTCTCCAGTTGCAATATAGTAAGAGTTGCAGTAATTGTTGTGTTCTGCGAAGAAAGATTTGTTACAGCGACATAAATGTTGGTGCTAACTGGTGATTCAGTATTACCACCAAGAGTAAATGGTGTTATAACTTGCTCTTGATTTTGACCTGTGGTAATTACTTCAGCAATTACACCAGAACCAGGAGCAGGGTCTTCACCTACGTTCCTGTTTAAGTCGTTAGTTCTTGCTTGGCTACTACTATATATGCGACACCATGCCGCATCAGATAAGTTAACTTGGATCAATGCATATGTTTTAAACCCACCACTTATATCAAAAGTATCATAAGTTCCAGGTGCTATAAGAATTGTGGTTCCACTTACAGTTGTTCTACTAGAAAGAGGAGTACCTCCTCCACCACCTCCTCCTCCACCAGTCGCAGAGAGAACACCAGTAGCAGTAATAGCAAGACCAGATCCTATAATTACACCACCTATCTGAGAAGATGTAGCGGGAACAATATTAGTAACTCCTGTAGTCTGATCTACACTGATTGAAGTACCATTTTTAATACCGCCAAGAGATGTTGGTGATGCAATAGATATTGCAGATGCTGAAGTGCTAAGAACTCCAGAAGAATCAATACTTAATCCAGATCCAACTTTGACTCCTCCAAGAACAGTAGCAGATGCAGTTGGTAAATCTACACTAGCAATCCCAGTGCTACTATCAATCGCTAGTCCAGAACCAATCTTGATACCACCTAATATAGTAGCAGAAGCAACAGGAAGAGATTGAACAGTGGTACTAAGAACACCACTATTAGTAATAGAAAGACCAGCTCCAATCATTACACCACCTAAAGTTCCATTAGTTGCAATAGGTAATGAATATCCACTAGGAACAGCACTAATCTGTCCATTAGACGCCATAGTAATACTAGTCCCATCTATTCTGACTCCTCCTAAGACTGTTGTAGATGCTTGAGGTAGGGTATAGAAAGTAGCAGGTTTGTTAAGAATTTGTGATAGACCAGACTGCGAAGTCCAGTCAGCATTGACTGGTTGAGCACTATTAAAAGTAATTCTATTGTTAGCAGGTTCATGTGTTAGTGTTGTACCACCTAGAGCAAGAATCTGATAACTAGATGTTGTCCCATCTGTAGCGGTAAGAGTAACTGTAGCTTCGTTACTTGCTAAGGTAGTTCCTACAGAAAGAGTATAATTGTTTAAGTTATAGTAAGTAGTTCCATCGTTTGTCCACTCCCACTTATCAGTAGCTTCATTCCAACGTAAACTTGTATCAGATGACGTACCTCTATCAATTCTGATTGTTCCATTTTGTGATGGTGTTCCTGTAGTACCATCATTGATAACAATCTCAGTTGCAGATACGTTGAGAGTGTTGACGTTAGTGTTAGTTGTCGTTCCTTGAACTGTTAAATTACCTGTAATTGTGAGGTCACCAATAGTTAAATTATTAGATGTGGTATTACCTCGACCTGTAATAGTATCAAGAGTATCAGATTCAGCAGTTAGATATGCTGGAGTAAAATTTTCCCACTGTGATGTAGATGCGTTGTACTTAATCAGATCACCTGTAACTAGACTCGCTATAGTTACGTCAGTTAGATCAGGTAATGCAACTGAAGTTAAATATCCAGCAGCACCATGATCACCCCATCCATATGCACCATCCCATTCTGTTAATTTTGATAGTGTAATACTACCAGCAGGGGAAGCAGTAAATACAGGATCAACTTCTGATGCAGCTGCAGCATTTCCTGGCTCCCATTTACCAGCAGTAGAATCCCATATAAGTGCTTGTCCGTTTGTTGGTGCTGCTGTTTGTGTATCAACATCACTAAAACTATTGATACCAATATTACTTAGAGAACCAGCAACCAAATATCCTTGAGTACTATGGTCTCCCCAGTTGTATGCTGCATTCCATTGAGTAGATCCAGATGATCCATTACCTGTAGTGATGCCTCCAGTAAATGTTGCATCAGTTGAATTAGTAAAGTTAGCAATACCACCTACGGTTAAATTGTTTACTGATATATTTGGATTACCAGATATTCCAGTAGAAGTACCAGCAACATTTGCACCAGCAATGGTTGCTGTAGATGGATTATATGTAAGAGTGTCGTCTGCAAATGTTTCTACGTTACCAGTAGCAGCAGATCCAAGAATTAAAGGAAGTTGAAGATTATCACTTGCTTTTGTTGTTACATTAATAACATTATTTAATTCGTTCAACCATTCAGATGTACCATCATATCTTATAACTTGATCTGTTGTTAAAGAAGATAGTGTTACGTCTGTTAGACCACCAAGAGTAGTTGATCCACCTCCACCACCACCAGAAGGAGCAAGAGATACCCAAGAGGTTCCGTCCCACTCCCAGGTGATACCTGCTGCGGTGTGTGTAGTTCCTGGTGAAGGACTCGATGGGAATGTAATAGCCATAAGGGTATTTATTTAAGTCTTAATAATGAAAACCAAAGCATAATATGGTGGTATGTTGTTGTGTGGTTGACCTCCACCAACAGAACTTGTATTTTGTGTGGATGCCACAACGTCATTGTTACTTGCTGGCCATGGACGATAACCTGCGTTAACTGAAGCATCTTGACGAGTCCAAGTATGAGAGTGAGAAGGCATTTCATTAACTGTTAAAGTATGTTCTGCTTCACCACCAGTAGTACCAACAGCATAAGTGGTACCAGCAGCCATAATAAATCTATCTCTTAAATCAGGAGTGTATTGTCCAACTATTGCTGCTAGAGCACCATAAGAAGCTGTTGATGTACCATCACATAACAACCAACCTGGAGGTGCTGTAGATCCACCATACATTATGATTGAACCAACAGGAGCAACTTCATTAAGACGTTGATCTGGGACGAACGAAGCAGTAGACGCCTGCCATCTCATACTATCTCCTTCAGCAAGACCAGTAGTGTCTACGGTTGCAACTTCTTTTCCTTCAAAGGTAAGTTTACCATTAGGAGCACCAAGGGAGAATGATACTGGAGGATTCTGATCGTTAGTAAACTTGATACTGTTATCACTTAAGAATAGATGTCTTACTTTTTTCTCTGCACTACCTATATCAAAATTAGCATTTGTTGCAGGCAATAGATGGAAATCATATTGACCCATCAAACTCTCAACATCACTATCACCATATCCAGCACCAAGATCAGAATAAGTAGTACCATCATTAGTGAACTCCCACTTATCTGAAGTTTCATTCCAACGAATTTCTACATTAGTGGATGTACCTCTTTCAATTGTGAGTCCACCATTTTGTGATGGTGTACCTGTCTCATCACTGTTAAGAGTAAGATTAGAATCTCCAATATTTACATTGTTACTGTTGACTGTAGTTGTCGTTCCATTGACTGTTAAATTACTACATGTAAAGTCTCCGACTGTTGCTGCTAGAGCACTTGTATTACCTGCGGTTAATACTTCATTTAATGTTGGTGCAGTACCAGTTAAATCAGGAGCTACTTCCCATGTAGCACCATTATATTTTAAGATATATCCATTCTGAGCATTAGAAACTGCATCTACATCAGTAAGATCATTAAGAGCAATTGACTGCTGGGCATTTAGAATATTAATTGTTCCAAACATCGCAGTATGTGATGTACATTGATAGTACAATGTATCAGGTGCATTCATTGGAACAACAAATATTAACTCTGTATTATTAGCTGCATCGTTATTTGTTACACCAACGTTGTATTGTGTACCACCACCAGGTGTTGCAGTTGTAGATTGAATTCTAAAGGGATGTCCACCTGTTCTATTTTTAAAGACGTATGTCTGACCTCTTATGAGATATAAAGTTGGATCTTCAGCAGTTGCAGGGAATCCTTCGCCAGCAAATATGTAATGAGTCGCTGCTGTTTGTGTAAGAGTCCATGTGATTACTGGGTGTCCAGGAATATCATCAAGATTATTTGCTACCCATGCACTTGATGTACCATCGTACTGTAATACATCTCCAGTAGATATAGTTCCAGTATTTACATCACTAAGACCATTAAGAGATGTTGCTCCACCACCGCCTCCTCCAGATACGGTAGTCCATGTGACGCCACCCGATCCATTACTAGTCAAGACCTGTCCATTAGTCCCGTTGGAAGTTGGATAAGTTAAACCACCAGCAACTAATCCATCAGTGTATACAAATCTCCATTTCTTATTTGTGCTACCAAGATCAAATGTTCCGTCAGTAAATGGTAGTGCAGTTCCATTTAAACTCATTCCTGCAAACGTAGGAGAACTAGTTGAATCTAAACTAAACTGTGTTCCTACTAGACTGATACCAGTTCCAGCGGTGTATGTTGTATCAGTATCAACCTGTGCTATCCAAGTATAGTCAGTGCCGTTCCAACTTAAAATTTGATTTGATGTAGCACCACTAGTGTTAAGGTGAGAATCTACATCACCATTTGTATAGGATGTACCACTACCGCCACCACCTCCAACGGGATTAGCGTCAACCCATACAGTAGAGTAAAGAATTTTTAATCTTCCTTTATCTGATTCCCACCATAGATCACCTGAAGTAGGGTTAGCAGGAGGGTTATCAGATATGGTTACATTAGCACCACCTCCACCAGAAGGAGCAGCAACAAACTCAAGTGCTGTTCCACCAGAGTTAACTGCAATAAATTGTCCAGCAGTTCCCATCGAAGATGGAGTATCAGTTAGTCCTACAAAAGTTGATGATCCAGAACTACCAGTTTGATCTGCTACCCAAACAAAATCAGTACCATTCCAACTAAGAATTTGACCTGCTGAAGCACTAGAAGTATTGAGGTGTGTACTTACATCAGAATCACCATAAGATGAGGTAACACCATTAGTCCAAGTAGTTCCATTGTAGTAAAGAACCTGACCTGAGGTTGGAGATGAAATAGTAACATCAGTAAGATCATCTATATCAGATACAGTTGATCCACCACCAGAACCACCTGCTGCCCATACAATATTTCCTGTGCCATCACTGGTCAAAACTTGACCTGATGTCCCGTTGGTGTTTGGATAAGTCAAACCACCAGCAGTTAGTTGTCCGACTGAGATATTGTTGATAGTGGTATTACCTCTACCAGTTACACTATCAAGAGTATCTGTTTCCGCTGTTAGGTAACCTGCAGAAGCATGATTACCCCAACTGTATGCTAAATTCCAATTTGCTTTATCTGTATTTGTTGCTTGTAAATATCCAACAGAAGAGTGATCACCCCAATTATATGCTGAGTTCCAGTTAGAAATATTTGCACTAGTAATATTTGCTGAAGGTGATGCAGAAAATATTGGATCTGTTTCACTTGAAATAAACGAACTGATATCGGGTGGAGTAAATGTAAGTAAGTTTTGTGCAGAGTTAAATGTTAAACTACCAGAACCAGAGGGAATAGAGTTGTTGTTAACAACCATCGCACTGTTCTGTTGTATACCACCACCAGCTGTAACAGTAGTAGGAACCCATCTATTACCATTAGAACTAAAACTTAGAACTTGTCCATCACCAGGGTGTCCTGCTTGAACATCTAATAGATCTCCAAGTTGTGTGATACCACCTATAGGAATCCACTCACCGTCTTGATACATTTCAAGTCGGTTAGAAACATTATTATAAATTACAGATCCGTTTAGAACATTTAGATAATCACGTTCACTAATAGTTTTACTTGGGAACTTGATGTAGTCTAGTGCTTGTAGTTCTGTAATTGTTGCACCAGTAGATACAATATTATCTGATACAAGATATCCTTTAAGTGTTAACTCACCTTGAATAGGTTCAAATTTAATTTTATCTGATCCAGCAAGTCCTCCATTATTATTGTATTGTAATGAGTAGTCACTACCACCAGCAACAATACCACCAGAACCTGCTGCACCTGTGTTTGGTGCTGTAGAAATATTTGTAATTCTACCAGTAGGATCAACAGATATAACAGGAATGACTCCAGAACTACCATAAACTCCGTTAGGAACTCCAGTTAGATTTGATAGTTGTGCTCCAGAACCAGTGTATGTTGTAGCATTAACAGTACCAGTGATATCAATACCAGTAAAGGTAGGTATTGCACTTGCACTAAGGTCTTGATCTACAGAAAACTCTAGTCTTGATCCAGTTCTTGTTAGAGTAACACCAGTACCAGCAGATAGAACTACCTCTTCAGCATATCCAGTGCTATCTGTTAAACGGATACTCTTTCTATTAGGTTGTTGTTGGTTCTCAACAGATAGATTATATGTTGTGTTGTCTGCATTGATAGTTAATCTTTTATTAACATTATCCAATGTGACTAAAGCACTACCAGTACCAATAAATCTAACAATATCATTAGAGTCTACAGATGTGGTAACACTATTATCTCCAACACTCCATCCGTTATATGTTGGAGGTATAGCAGCCCAAGATGTATTCTGTCCATCAGTTGTTAGATACTTACTAGCATTTGCTGCTTGTGATGGTAAGAATACATTTAAAGCATCATTAGCATTAGTTTGACCTGTACCACCATATGCAATATCAATAGTTTGTGCTTCCCATCTACCAGCAGATAGAACACCAACAGATTCTAAAGTGGATGCTCTGATAATATTTCCAAGTCCTGTGCTGGTAATGACTTCATCGCCATCTATCTTATAAGTTCTTCCACTAGCAATATTAAAATGCTCAGAAGAAGTCCATGAGTCATCAGTATTACTCCAAAGAATAGTATGTGGAGAGTCACCTTTAAGTCTAATTCCACCACCATCTGCTACAGCATCTGTAGGAATTACAACATCATTTAAGTTAATAAATTTGTCTAGAGTGGTTACAGTAACTGTATTACTTGTAGTAGTTGTACCTTGTACAATTAAATTTCCACTAACAGTTACTTGCTGGAATGTAACAGGATCATTTGGACCTACAGGTTGTCCGATTTTAATCTTGTTATCACCAGTGATTGTAACACCACTCTCTCCAGTGTATGTTGTGTTGTCGTCGTTAACATTGATAGTGAATGTTCTACCAGACTGGGTAATTGTCGCTGCACCAGTTCCAATAAAGTTAAGATCACCATCGGTATAATTCTGTCCGTTAACACCTAATCGTGTAACAGTATTTGTATCAGTAAATGAAGAATCTATAGTAATTCTTCCACCACTTCTTGTAAGAGAAACATTGTTGCCTGCTACAAGAACAACATCGGTGTATCCAGTTCCAGATCCACCAGCAGACAATCGAATTACTTTGTCAGTGGAAGGGTTAGCACCATCAATAGTGCTGAGTGTGTAAGTAGTATTGTTATCTGTGAGGGGTACATTGCTCCAACCCACTCCAGTAGTAGTCCTAGAAAGAACTTGTCCAGTCAATCCAGTGT
>VTLG01016905.1_pt1 | contig 15191 bp, 30 predicted proteins | sample 4694571 | NCBI WGS metagenome assembly VTLG01 (sample SAMN12604809, study PRJNA352737) | marine metagenome | biome: ENVO:00000447; feature: ENVO:00000209|ENVO:00000569|ENVO:01000036; material: ENVO:00002151; isolation source: viral sequences binned using virsorter ...
CCCTTTAGTCTGGCTGTTGGGGTGGTTGACCGGGAGTCATACTTAAAGAAGGGGTACAAGTTGTTATACTTGTTTGCCTGCGCAGACAGTCGGCGGGTTATAAGGGAGCGAACCAGATTAACATTCGTCTCGAAGAACTTCGGCAGGTCAATGTGTTCCGGCTTACCTGACTCTGACTTACGAACAAACCTATCCGATACCTTCAGCTTGCTTAGCTCGGTGACACACGAGTCAAGGCTAAGCCTCTTCTGTGCGTACATGATAAGGGGAATGGTCTGCTTGGTTACAGGAGCTGAGTCCCACGCCAAGTCAACAGCCGAATAGATGTGATGGTTTCTGAGCGTGAATACAATATGCTCATGCAGCCTTGAGTTGATTAGCTTCTCAATCTTTTCACGGTACTTAACGTCCCGCGCTATCTTGGCCTTCTTCTCCTTGGGAATCTTTGCCGGCTTGTCAGGTTTGACCGCCGTTAGTATCTCCCTCAACCTCTCGTTGGTTGTCCCCGCCTGTTTAAGAATATCTAAATCAACCATACTCAGCCTTAGCAAAATCTTTTTCCAAGTGGTGTAACATCAGAGCCACATAGGACGGAACCTTGTCCGCCTTCAGCCATCGTTTGAACTGCCACCATTCCACACAACAAATGGCAGCCGCTTCCGGCAGGGTGACTTGCATTAAACCACAACATTTCTTTACTCGATCCATTGTCCACCCGTCCCACAGGTCAAGGTCTAGGTAGTGCCTAGCAATCCTCGCCGTGGCCGAGCTTCCTAGTATTCGTCGCTTTCTCCTCCCGCTTCGCCTTCGCGCATCTTGAATTTCACGGCCTTTTTTTTAGCCGGCTCTGGTTCCTCGTCAGCGGAGTAAGAGTCAACAGACACCCCCGTAATAGAGAGAACTGCCTGCTCGCTGGACGCCTCATCGAGGGTCGCGTCTATCTCCATTGAACACTTCTCACCGGCCCCCTTCCTAGAAAAATAATCTTTCAAATCCGAATCATCGGTCAGGTCGAGAACCACCTTATCGCTTACTTGTATTGCCATAATCTTCTATTGCCTTCCGCAATGGGTAAGGCTGGAACGAGGTCTGTCAATTTGCAAGGTATTTCTCATGCCATTTAATTCCAGCTTCATCATTGGGTAAGACAGCGCGTCGAACTTATGTATGTACTTGGATCGCTTGGGTTTGGTTGGGTCTTTCTTGTCTGACACCAGGTGCTGAAGCATATCTATCGTCACCTTGCATAGTGCGCTGACGTAAACCTCATCGTTGAATAGTTTCTGTTGAAGAAGCCTGACCCTTGCCTCGACGCTCCCCTTCCCCTTCGGACAGCCCTGTAGTTTGATGCGCCCGCCGCTGAATCGTTCAATATCCCAGCTATCGTAGCTCCCTTCACCCCCCGGATGCCATTGATTTATGGCAGAGTTATCAGATATATGCTCATACTTAAACTCGAACTCCATCTTTCGGTTCCAGTAATCCATCTTCCTGCACACCTCTTGGGCAAGCCGCTTGTAGAGATGCCGAACTCCTAGGTAATCCATCTCATCGAACACAACCCACAACATTTTATCCTGCGTTGGGATCATTTGCATGAAGGATATGCTGCTGTAAACCTGCCCAAGGTCATACCCTACGGTGATAGGGAACCCGTTCATTGGCTGTAGCCCCGTCCCCTTGTAAAGATCGCCCTTAATGTGGTTGGTTGGCACGAAGTAGTCCTTGAACAGGGATTCCCCGGTCGGTCTGTCCACCCACTCGCCGTCAATTAGCCTGCGTTTTTCAACGGGGTCGGTGCGAAGAATGCGGTGAAGGTTCTCAACGTAGCCATCAGGAAGCCGCTTGATGTTCTCCGTTACTGGCACATGGTAGACCGAGAAGTCCTTGTCCTTTGTCCCATCTTCCTCGTAACAGTCCTCGAAGAATGTCTTGTAAACCCAATGGCTTGGCCCTTCAGGGTTACACGAACCGCAGTATTGTTGTGGCCCCTCGATCCCCCTTCTCCTACCTAACTGAGCTGCCGGGTATATGAAGTACTCCTTGCCGTCGCATTGTGTTAGCTCGTCTATGTAGATGTGGGACGGGGCTGGCCCTTTGATACGTGTCTCGACTGCTGCTGCGTAAGGTATGCTAATTAGCAATAGCTTTGACCATCCTCCGAAACGGTTGCCTATCCAGCGGTGTCGATCCTTGGTGTTCGGGTCTAGTTTTGCGATGGATGTCTCAAGCCCTATACCCTCAACCCAGAACGGGATAATAAGAGTCTCAAGGTCATGCCAGATACCCTCTGAGCCTGTCCTTATTGATGGAGATAGGATCATCACCAGCGCATTGTCGTTTTCATATGCGTGGCGAATAAGTTTATGCCCGAAAGCTATTGTCTTGCCGCTCCCCTTCTCACCGTAACCTAACACAAACCGAGAGCTGTCATCGAATATTTTTTTCTGGGTTTCATTGAGGTCGGGATGCCACTCGCCTGCTGGCGGAGCGGGCGCAGGAGCCATGCTTGCAAGTGCGTCTGATTCAAGTTCTGCTACAGAAGGTTGGCCCACCATTTGAACGCGTCCGGGTTATCCTTCCATATCATGCACAGGCCGGTTGCCACACGGTGCGCCACAACCTCCTCCTTTTTCCACTCCACTCCCATTGCATATCCTATTGCGTGGATACACTCGTGAAGGAAAGTATCTGCCATCGCCTCGTCTGTTAGGTTTGCGCATATCGCTATCGTCTGAGTCGTGAAGTCACACCACCCGTCAGCCTCCGCTGCAATCCTTTCGGTCTCATCCACATATTTAATCTTGTACGTTAGGTTTAGAATCCGAACGCTCTTTGGCCGTGACGTTAACCTCCTTCGGCTCATTGATCTGAATAGCAGTCACGGGAGAAAACCCCGGTTTCCCCCTAGTCCTACCCCCCTTTCGCTCTTCCATTTTCTGCTTTACCACAGCCTCAGTCAATGCAGCTTTGTTAGCCCGGTCATAAGCCTCTAGTGCGTGGCGAATTAGACTGGACTTGTCCTCTCGTAATGTTTTTTCTCTCTCGCCATCAACGCCGCCGGAAATTTCCTCCCTTATCTGGGATATATCACCCATTAAATCACTAAATAACTTAACAACCCCGCCGCCTATCAACTGTCTGGCTGCACCAAGGCTGCTTCTGCCGAAATCAAGGAAGGCCATCGCCTCTGCCTTCGAGTGACCTGTTATGCCCATCGATTCCAAGCCCTTGGCCATGACCTGATTCTCTTTCTGTATAGCCACCGCGTCTGACATTGGCTGCGGCTTTCGGTGCATGGTATTGCCAACACCCCTGTCCAACCACCGGCCCTTGAGTGCTGCGTCCCTTGACATTACTTGCCGCATGGTGGCTTGGCTTACCTTCATTACCCGTGCCGCCTCGGTCTGGTTGCCGTCGGCCTCCTCCAAGGCTTCATGCAACCGCTTCCTCCAAGCGTCATCGTACTTAACTTTTCCCATCCAGGTAAATGTCAGTCGTCTCCGTGCTTGCGTGTCCTAAATTCTTAGCCACGTCTTCCTTTGAGGCTCCGCCCTTCGCCTTCTTCTTGGCGTAGTATCCGCGTAGCCCATGAAAGCTCTTCTTATGTAGGTCTCCACCTGCCATTGTTTTCGATGCGCTCTTAACTATCTTCTTAAACTCCCCGCTTAACCAAGACCTTCGCTTTGGGTCACGGTATATTTCCCTCTCAACAGGGAACACATAGTTGGTGTCGATAACAGGCAGTCTGCTCAACATATCAGACAAACAATGTGGCATATTCAAGCTGACTCGTGTGTCGCTCTTGTCTGTCCACACAACTATCAATCCAGAGGCAGGGTCAACGCTGTCCCATTCAAGAGAACAGATATCTCCAAGTCGCAGCCCGGTTTCGGATGCCAGATAAACCGCCGCCATCCAGAAGGCATTGCAATGTTGCATGATATGGTTGATCTCATCCTCCGTTAAGCTCAAGTGTGACTTGGTTTCCTTCTGCTTATGGGTCATCAAATCCATCTTCACCCTGCATAAATGAGCTGGCCTGTGGGTCATCCACCCCTTGTTGTAGCAGTAGTCTAGAAAACTTTTAAGTGCTGACTTCCTCACCCTTCTAGTTGACGCCTTAATACACAAGGATGGTAAGGTTCGAGCAGACCAACAGTCCTTAGCTCCGTAGACTGGGGTTGTTGCCCCAACACTAGGGTTAACAAACTCGCTTACGGCCTCATCTGTTAGCGACTCAGGCGTGCATTCGCCATACCCAAAATCCTTAATGAACTTTGCGGCATAGGACACATGGCTTTGCGCCGTCCTCCTAGACAGGTTGTTGTTAGCCCACACCTCGTACCTGCTGAGTGCGTCACGCAACACAAGGTTCTTACCGCTTACTATCTTGGTCACTATCTCACCTGTTAACCGGGTGATGTTGGCTACGCGCTCAAGTTCCCTTACCTTGGCCTGCTCTGCCGTCCGCGATGCCTCTTGCCAGTCCGTTTCCTTCGTGTCTGCCTGCATTATCGAGCCATCCTCGGCCTTAAAGCAGACGTGATATGTGTCGTTTACTTTCTTTAACTTCATTTCAGTTCCATTTCGTTGAGTTCTTCCTGTAATATCTGGCTGTTTGCCTTGGTTAACTTGACCTTAAGTTGATCGACCTTGGTTTTGTATTCCGTGTATCTGTTCTTTATCTTCTCTGTCCCTTTGTCAGCAGCTAACTTGGCTCTCATCTGTCGAAGTCTTCGCTCCTCCCTCGCTATGGTAGAGGATAGGTTCTTTCTCGCGATCCGGAGCATCCTAACCTCCCCGTCCAGCTCATTGATTCTCTCTTGTGTCATAATTACTGCGCCAGATTTCAACCAGATGACTGTAGTAGTCGTCCCACTTAGCATCCTTTCGTATGTAATGAAACGCACCCCGCCTGTGCAGGTACTGCGATAACCTCTTCATGTGCAAGGGGTTAGTGAAGTCCACACCGCAGGCAACCGTGAAGTCACGAACGGTGTAGACATCCACTCCCTTCCATGTTGTTGAATGAGACAACCCTTCCACCATTGAGGAGGGCAAACCTGACAGGCTCGCAATCTCGCCGGTGGACAGGGGTCTCGTGCCGTTACCGCTGCCCTTAGCCCTTGGCTTCCTGGCCATCAACCGAACTAGAACCGGCGGGTACTTATCTATGCGCTGATAGAACACAGACATCCGGGGACTGTAGTTAGGTAGCGGTGGTTGTCAATCGCATTATTCTGCGACTGGCTTGGAGCCTTTCCGGCGAAGTATTGCCATCTTCACCTTATGTTCTGACGTTCCGCACTTGGTCGTGGCGGAGCGGAGATAGCTCTCGGTTAAACCAAGCCCCGTTAGGGAATCGCCAATTGAACAATTCGCCAAGCTCTGATGTTGGAACCAGTAGCTTAACTGCGTGTAGTTGCTGTTGTTTCATTCAACCACCTCCTTTCTTTGTTTTCTTCACCACCTCTGCCTTCAGCTCTTCACCACCTCTGCCGTTTCGTTGTCTTTTCAGCTTCTCCTTCAGGGATGCCCTGAGTTCCTTGCTTCCGCCTGTGATTTCAACCTTATCTGACCACTTACTCATGCTACTCGCGCCTCCTCGTTCGCTATCTCCTGCCCCTCGACGACCGGCTCCTGCTCACCCAGCCTGTGATTGCGGGCGTTAGCTGCCGCTGCAACCTGCGCATCGGACGGAACCTTGACCCTCTTGCTGTTGATGCTGGCCTTGTCGAAGGCGAACCTGTTCATCTCCTTCGTGCCCTCCATGTTGTTGAGCACGAGCTGCCGCTGCTTAACCGTGAAGGCTTTAAGCATTCCTTGGTATGCGCTAACTGCAACCTTCTTGTTGTTGATGCCCCTGTTGTCGCTGCGTGCATTGAGGACATCAGTTGCTATGTCGTTGAAGCGGTTCATTAGGTCGCTCAGGTTCTCTACTTTTTCTACTTTACCGAACACGTTATTCATCCTTTCTGTTGTTGTTGTTGTTGTTGTGCAAGGCTCTTCTAAGGCGAACCTCTGCCTTCTTGGCTTGAACCAAATCGTCAGACCAAAATCCTACTGGCACATCCATAGTATATCTCCCTTGTTCTCCTGTTAAACTGCGAGATAACAGGTTCCTGTAATAGTAATCTGAGTCTTGTCTCTTACTTATCGTAGCGTTTTTCAGGCAGATTTTGGAGCAGTAGCAATCTATTGTCCGGCGAGCCTTGAAGTCTTCACCGCATTCGTCGCATTTCTTTGCCAGCAACCCTGCCTCATCCACCTCGTAACCAATGCCAGTCAACTTCTTTATTTTAACCCTACGGGCGTTGCTCCTCTCGTAATTTCTCCGCTCTAGGTCTACGCATTCCTTACTACAGCACTCCTGTTTCCCCCCTTTGATTCCGCTAACGAACTCGACCCCACAATGTTTACAGTTTCTTTTAGCCCTAACCAGCCTCTCTTTTTCTGCTTTATCTTTTCGGTTTAACTCGATGCACTTATCGGAACAGAACTTATGCCGGTTGTTTCTGATGCCGTTTACCGAGCCGCTCTCTATCGCTCCACCACACCATTGACACGGATTCTTCTTCTTGTGTCGCCGAGTTGGATTATCCAGGGAATGTTTTCTCATGTAACATTTTTTGCTGCAACATTTAGAATCGTATTGCTTCATGCCAAAAACATTATTGCATTCCGGGTTTGCACACTCCATCTCAGGGGCTATGCTCTCCGCCTGTCTCTTGGTTTTTATTACTAACCCAATCCGCAGCTTTGATTTTTTTATCGTGGAATAGTGTTCACGAGAGCAAAGGGTAGAGCAGAACTTTCGGCCCTTCCTCTTCCCCCCCCACGCTGTTACTACGTAATCCTTCTCACACCACACACAGGTCAACGGCTTCAGCCTATCCTTTAGCTTCCCATTTGGTCGAGGAAGTTCTTCAACACTCGTGTAAACTTGTGCGCTCATATGTGTTCTGAAATGTCAGCTACTCTCTCTTCTAGTATCTGGTTGCCTTCCTCTCTCAGCAGCCACTCGTCCTTTATTTCGTCAGCTTCACGTAGCGACATCACGTTGTCCCACAAGACTCCGTGGTCTCCGACAACCCCGTGATCTTGAAGTGACTCCACCCTCTTGGTTGCTTCGTCTATGTCATTGGCTACGATTGAGTAGTTTGTTTCAACCACCGTCTCTATCGAGAACCAGTATTTTTTACGTGGTAGTTTCATAATTTTTCCAGCCTTACGTTTATCAGTCTTATTGTTTTCAATTTAGTATTCCCACCTGTGCTTTTGCCAGCACGAATTACATTGTGACGGGTTCAAGGTCGGTACTCATCTGCGTGACCCTCCATTACGAGTAGCTCATTTATGTTTGTCTCAACAGGCTTAAGTGATGTGGAAAAGCCATGTCCACACATGCCAGCCCGTTGGCCACCGAATGGGTGTCCTAAAAGTATTGTTCATTGTTTTTCCTTTCTGTCATCTTCTTCGGTTCAGTATAAACCAAATTCTTAACCTCGTGCTGGGGCAGGGTTACTTCTTCTTGTTCACCCACCTTGGGTTCGCTACCAAGTATGGCGACAAGTTCGTCTTTAGTTGTCTTGTCTGGGTTAACCCACAAAGGAACCATTACGGTCTGCTCATAGCAGTCCACGTCAATGTCTGGTGTAGACATGATCCCTCCTATTACCTCACCTTGCATCATGGCCATCCCGAACTTATAGCCCGCAGCGTTTAGGTGGACTGAGTTCAATTCAAATGCGTTCATTTCTTTTTCTTTCTGTTTTTTTCTGTCGTTCATTATTTTCCTATCGTTCTCCATTATCCAATCTAAATAATCATACCACATGATCGTCTTCCTTCTATTTCTTTTTTCGTTTCTGTGTCCCATACGAAAACCCAATGTGGTGATGTTGGGCGACGGCGGAATGTGTATTCGTTGGCATTGGTTCCCCAGGATCGGCGTGCAATATATCGCCCGTGAATTCCGTTGTTGGCGTCCATGATGACCCGAGCGTCGGTTTTTTTAGTAAGTTTCATTTTCGTTTTTTTTCGTCGACTTCATGCTCCTCTCTACTTGATTTGAACAATTAAATCTCCCAATGAATGGAAGACGATTCCACCTCGAACATCTCCCCAATCGTTTTCTCTATCTCGCGCCCAAGAGCGGACAAATAGACTTTATTTCTCTCATTAAGAAAATGCTGGTAGGTGCTGGGGTTGAGATGAACCCTAACAGTCTGATGCCCCTCTGCCACCCCGCACCCTTCCTGTTCAAAAATATTCACATCCACGAACCCCGGACCTGGACCGTTGACGGCAGTGATTCCATTGACGACTACCTTTTTCACTTTGAACCCCCTCTCCCCACTACCACCCACTCCACGGAAAGCGTGGCTCCGCCGTCTGACTCCCATTGCACGGACGCGTTTGACCGTGCTACCCCACCGCATCGGCAGTCGTGCATTCCGCACAATTTTTTCTGCAATCGCTTCAGCTGGCGACTATTAATTGTTCCAGTCAACGCCTCGAAATAGTCGTTATTTGTGACCCAAGTTGGGCTAACCCAAGTCTGGATCGGCCTCACCGTCGCCGTTGTTTGGTGGAATGTGGATTTTATTTGCATTTCTTTTTCTTTCTGTTTTTTGAGTTGCATTGGTTCACTCATGCTACAGTTTTAGGTTCATTCATTAGTGTTCCTCTGGTATTATTAATACGTCGCCCTCTTGCCAGAAATCCCACTCGCCTTCAGGGTGCGTGGTGAACTCCAGCTTTTGTGTGATGAACGGACGCTCACCCGTGTCTGATCTGGCTGTAAGGACAGCGGTTCCATCCTTCTTAACCTTGAGCTGCCACACCATCCACCATCCATGCTTGGCCTCGTTCCGCTTAACATCGAGCTGATGGCTTGCGATTGCATCAATCAACCACCCCGCCTTTGCTAGTGTAGCGTGTGCCTTCACCCCGTCGGTGTACTTTAACCCAAACAGATGCACCCAATAGTTCTCTGTTCCCATAGTTCTGTGCGACCTGTCTTCTCTCATCTTATCTGCCAACTTGTTAGGTAGCTGACTCATCTCTGGTGTTACGTTCATATATCTTAATGGTATTGTTTATGTATACTTGGTTATGGTCATAGTATCGGTCAGCTATGTCCTGCAACTCGCACCGAGGCAGCACTACCCCGATAGGGTATGGTTCCCAGTCTGGCTTGTAGTAAGCCTGCGGTTTGAATTGCAAGACACGCTGCTGACAGATGATGCGATGATAGTCCTCGCCGAACCGTTGCCCAACGAGAACCATAGAGTCAGGGAAGTCTCCCAACGCATCACTAATCAACCGATACTTCTTTAGCACAAGCGATTGACCTGCACCTGTTCGCTATTGATATGCACTCACGAGTCCGAACTTCCCTGAACTTGTCTATGATCTCGTCGTACTTTCTCATTACCTGATACCTGTCCATCTCCATGTCAAAAGACAACAGTATGTTTCCACTCAGAACAGCAAACTTAACTGCGTCCTGAGCAAACCCGTTGTTTGGAACGCACTCACATAACAGCTCGTTCAGATATTTTGTCTGTTTCACGGGGAACTTGTGATGTTAGTTGTTTCTTCGCGACCGAACCGTTACCGTTAGTCGGCTTGGCTTGTGCTTCCGTGTTTAGTTTCGTTTGTTTTTCTGTTGTTGTTATGCTCATTTTTTTTCTCCTGTATGTAGGTTTCAAGCTGAGAGAGAACCCTCTGCCTGTTACCCTTAAGCCTTAGCTCGCTCTTCGCCACGGCATAGCAAGACCGCCGACCCGCTGATCTCTTCATGCCCATTATCTCCAGCTTAATCCCGCTGCGTAGTGCGGACAGCCTGAATAATTCTATGTTGCTTCCGTCAAGACATACACCTGGTCGCAGACTCTCTAGTAACTTAGCTTTCTGTTCTTGTGTTTCGCTCATTTAGTTCTTTCTTTAGTTTGGTTATTGCTTCATCGAACTCGGCTTGGCTCATCAGTCTGTCTTTTATTATCTCTCCGAACATTAACTGACCTTGATCCACCTCACCCCTCTCCAACCTCTTCATTAGCCTCTTCGACATACTTGGTCATGGATTTGATTAAGTCCTTCTCGTCATTGAAAAGGTAGATAACTTCTGCGTCCCGATACACCGATACCTTGCTAAAGAAATGGCTGCATAGATACATGGTCACCAAGAACACCCCGTTCGCCGGCTGGAGTGTAACGGTGTTCCACAACAACAGCCCGATACAATATGGTATTGAGAATAAATATATTTTAATCAGCTCGTACACGCTCTCGCACCTCATTCTTTTCCTTTCTTTTGTATGATCCCTTGCCCTTCACGGGCTTGTGAACCCTAGTTCCTGTGTTCCATTTAACCATTGCTCTTATCTTCATTGAACCATCCTTTCTTGTCTGCCTTCGCCCTGATCTTCTTGCGCACACAATTGATGCTCGCCGCGCCGCCTAACTTCATCAGCACGGCAATCTTATCCCGGTCTTCGCCCTTGGCTTTTTCCTTGTCCTTCCATAGCTCGTCTAAGTGTGTATCAACGATCTCTTCAATGTTTTTCTGGTAGTGGTTCATTGCCTTAAGCAGGTGCGAACACTCCAACAAGTCCAGCTTCAACTTGATCTCGCTGGCTGGGCCGTCCAAGTTCAATGCCTCTTCCTTGATCGCACCCCTCACCGTCTTGCTTTTCCTGACGTTCATTATCATTACTATTTATTCATGTGGTATAGTTATTTATTCATGGGTTTGTGTATCAGTATGTTTCCAACCTCCCGGCTAACTGTTGAGATCATGGTCTCTCCCGTAAGCCTGTCGATCTGGCCGTCAAAGAATCCCTTGTCGATTGTTGCCCGTATGCCGAACCCGTAGCACTCATACCCCTTGGTCGCCCTGTAATCATCAATCTTCTTCCACCAGTTATTGTGTTCCTTTATAGCTCCATCAGTCAGGACAACCTGTATCTTCCGACTCTCACGCCGCTTCAACAGGTAAGGCAGGCATTGCTCCATCGCCAATGGTAGCTGGGTTCCGCCCCCTCCATACAGCCGATCAACCTTGGTGTCCTCAACCTTATCGTTCCATCCCTTCACCAACAACGGGCTGCCGTCGAAAGCCACGATGGACAAAGGGACACGCAGTCGCTGAAGGCTCTTACCTAACGCCAACGCCAAGGCACACGCCGTCTCCTGATCTTCGCCCCTGCCGCCCATGCTGCCGCTGCAATCCACAAACACCTGAACCGCTGCATCTATTCGTTGGCCACGGTGTGGGTACTCACGAACGGTGTCAAGGTTGGTTCCCTGCACCACATCGACGAGCCTGTCCTGATCTATGAACCCGTCATCTGTGTCCCTCTTATACCTGCGCTTCTGATGAACGGATACCAACTGTCTCAGCTTATTCATTAACTGAGCCGTGAACGCCTGCTTCTGGCACGATTCATACGGCTGCGTGATGCAGTAGTTGGGGTTGTTGTCCACATGAGGGATGCCATCCACTATTATGTTAGGCGTGTTGTCGCCGCCCTTATCACCGCCGCCTTGGCTCTTCTTCTTGTTGACGGGAACAGGTAGTCCGTAATCCTCACACACCGCCTTCCAAACTGTCTCGATGGTGTAATACCCGCAAACCCCGGCGTTTTTGGAATGATACCAATGCTGATTACATTTCCCTGTTACCAAGTCCCACACTTTAGAGACCGGCACGGGATAGCACCGCCTTTGCACTGGCTGCCCGCCGTTGATCACCTCAACCACCTTAGCACGCACCCGTTGCGATGTGAGCAGTCGCTTAGTTAGTTTTCTTGTCCTGTCGCTTGGGCTTTTAATCAGGGACTCAGATGCCTCAAGGAATGTCCTGCCCTGTATCACCTCGCGGGAGAACCTATCAACAATGGCTATCGCTGCGTTCGTTGTCAGTCTGACTGACTTTGATCCACCTCGAACATTATATCTCATGCTGTCCTTTCTGTTAGGTTGCTGTCCTCGTTCATGCACCGCCGAATGGCTTCCTTATACTCTCCTTGAGGCAGGAAATTGAAGTAGGCGTAGTGCCACGCTTCATCCCGGCTCAACGGACTGAGGTTGGGGTTGGGGTTGCCCATCACGTCCTTCCCTTGAAGGTATCTGCTAATCCTGACCGCCTGTCTGGTAGATGGAGCCTGCGAAACCGCACCGCCGCTGGTATAAAGGCTCCGAAGCTCGTGCATCACGTTGACGATCATCCTTGCCTCAGTCTTATCAAGACCGTCCGCTTCCAGAATCTTGATCTCATCCTTCTTCTCCAAGTAGGTAGCCTTCAACCCGGCACACCTGTTGGTGAGTGCGTTACTTGATTTGTAACCGCTATACAGTCCCGTCTCGTCGGTGAGACAGTTACCTGTCAAGGCCACCCAGAATCCGGGTGATGCCGCCACCCTCTCACCGCTACCGGGAAGCAACAGCTCTCCGGGGAATTTATCCATCGTTGGATTCATTATCGAGGTAGTCTCCGGCTGAAGCTGATCCACCTCGTCGCCGACTAACGGCAGCCCGTGCCTCATGCAGAAGGGAAGGATGCCATCAACGTACTTCGTCTGCGTCTTACCGTCCTGAACGACGATCTCCTGCTTGGTTGTTAGGTCAGACAGCCTGATGCCGTCAGCAAAGTTAACCTTAACATACCGCTTCCCTCTTCGACGCAAGGCTTGTTCAATTGGGTATGTCTTACCAGCACCAGACGGGCCGTCAACATAGATGTGCTGCCCGCTGTCGATATGGTAGTCAATCGCCTTAACGATGGGAGTCTCGACAAAGTATGAACACACCGGCTGCAACGGCGGCAACACCACCTTGGTTCCGTCCTTTACCTCTGATGCGACAACTTTACCAACACCATCCCTAAAGGACTTGTCGATCATCACCCTCATCTTCTCGTCGTCAGTCTTGGGCGGCGTGTTATCGATCATGTCCTGAATCCTCTCGTCAGGGAAGCAGCCGTTGTTCATGGCCTCAACCAATGCTGGTTTGAACCTCTCCTCAAAGATGCGATTGGCAATGACCTCGACCTCTTCCTCGTCCTGCGACATGGCCTCTTGCATGGACTCCCACATTTCCTTCATTCCCTGTCGCTTTGACTTGCCTCTAGGCTCAGACGGGATTACGTTACGGGGCGTTGTTGTTGCTGATACCGCTGCCGGCTCTGGTTTGTCCACATCAATCGTGGTTGACCGGGGCCGGCTTTCCCCTTCAGTCTGGCTCTGGACAGGCAGAGAGGAGTAATCGCCGTCCCGAATCGCAATGATGGCAGTCTTCAGTCGCTCTTTATGATACGGCTGCCCTTCCACCGCATCAACCGCATCGCCAATGGTCTTGTGGGACTCATCGAGACCGGCACTCGTGTTCAGGTAGGTCAACACCTTCGCTTGTTGAATAGGTGTTATATCCTCGAACATAATCTTGACCGCTTGGCCAAGCTCACTACATGTTGTTATTGTTGACATGATATTACAGGTTTGTGGCGATCTTTAGAGCGTCCGCCTTACTCATAGAATTACTCTGGTTCCTCCGGGGTTTACCCCGTTTATAACCACGTTTCTTGCTATATGGGAACCACTTGCCCTGACATGAATGATACCAGCACGCCTCGGTCTTATCAGGCAGCGTATGCACTCCCTCTCGTTTAACACGGAACCCATACGCCCTGAGACTGTCTTTGTGTGGCCCTTCCATGCCCATTGCAGCAAAGGTCTGGTGCTGTCTTATCCACACCCAATCCCGCTCCCTTGTCGCTAGGATATAAAGGGCAGGGTGATTGTCCTTGAGCCACGCCATGACCTCATCTTGCGTTGGTCTATTGGTTTTCATTAGTTGTTACGGTATCGGTTGTTCGCCTTGCTTATTGCCTCCTCCTTAACGCTTGAGTGGAGAGCCTCCAACGTGAAGTTCATTATCCTATCTAACTTCTTGGTTGCCTTGGCCCTATCGTCATCGGCTACCACCTCCGACACGAATTGAGTCAGTAAACAAGTCCAATCCGTATCCCTCAGTAGCATGAACGCTGCGCTTATCTTGATATTAGCCGGGGCTTGGGCCAGTTGCTTGCGGTGTTTGTAAACACCCTTGCCGCTCGTTATCACGCCGATCTCGGGGTGCGTGAGTGCCACCTCCGCCTCGCTGTTGTTGTTTATGTCCATTCGATCAGTATTTCGCGGCGTTCCTCTTCGAGTTCATCCCATGTGCCGCTCTTGCCGCAGTCATCACACCTCCATAGTGTCGGCATGAATGCGCCGCAAACATGAGACATTCCCTTGCTCCTCTTCTCATGCGAGCAATGTCCCGCCCTGTGCGCCTTCGACAATCCATTTGCTATCTCTGTCATGCGAGCCATCTCTATATCTGCATCATTTGGATACTGCAAAACGCTCCTCCATTTCCTTTTGCACACGCTCGGCCTCTCGACGTTCGCGCTCGTGTCTTGTTTTCCTTCTCGCAATCTCCCACTGCCTGCGGGATGGGTGTCCATCAGCCTTGCGCTGACGCCTGTAGCCGTGCTTGAACGGCGGTTTGGTCGTTCGTTTCATTGTTTTTATGCTGTTGCCTCGTCTTCCGCATAGGCAGAAGGAATTCGCTTGTTTGTGTGAGCGCAGAAAAGCGCAGGGTCTTCATAGTTCACATCCAACCCTACCACTTGCCAACCACCACGATCCTTTGTCTTGATGGCCCACATGATCTGCTTTAACTCCTCTTTCACGGCGTCAAAGCTCAACGCCGCTCCGTCATCCGTAATGAAGTAGCAGGGGTATCCCCCCGGCCAAGCGTAAGCGCCATCCCTCAATGCTTTCTTCAATTCTGTCGTTGTTTCAATTTTCATAACTGTTGTTGCACTGTAGTCATTATCCTCGCCAATAAATCTGCGCTAACATAGTTGATCGGCCCAACATTCCCGGGAACAAGCGGTAGCACCGCGCCCGTTTCGCTAAAGCCACGCCAATCGTCATCGGGGTCAAAGATTCCGACTTCGACGCTGTTCCCTATCTCGCAGTTGTGGTTCTTGCTCTGCTGAACGGAGACCCTCCACCCGTTTTCAAAGGTGAAGACGAACCCGTGACCAACTTTGCCCCAGCTTGAGGGGACAATCTCTGAATCTCTGTCCATGATTTATCCTTTATCAATCAATATCCGTTGTAACTGCAAGT
>VTLG01001958.1_pt1 | contig 15190 bp, 19 predicted proteins | sample 4694571 | NCBI WGS metagenome assembly VTLG01 (sample SAMN12604809, study PRJNA352737) | marine metagenome | biome: ENVO:00000447; feature: ENVO:00000209|ENVO:00000569|ENVO:01000036; material: ENVO:00002151; isolation source: viral sequences binned using virsorter ...
AACGCCACAGGCAAATACTATATTAAATGGGTCTATATTCTTTCTCATATCTCCTATATAATGCTTGACAAAAGATAAGTCAAGTGTTATTTTCAAATCATAACAGAAAGGACAAACTATGAGTAGAATAAGACTAAATTCCGAGTATCGTAATAAAATCGCAAATCGTATGCGAGTACACTTGGAACAAGAGAACACGCAAGAGAAAGAGAAATTCTTTCAATTAAGAGAGGATTTTTTAGACAAGCAAAATGCGACTTGGGAACTTGCACAACAATGTGTGACTAGACAATATCCAAAAGATGATGTCAAAATGGCACATTATCTTCAAGACAAATATCCAAATGTTAATACTATCGCAAAAGATAGTTGCTTCCATTTTGGGTATATGCAAAACGCAAAAGCAAAAGATGACGAGGACAAATATGTGTCCAAACATTTTGACTTTCGTTTAAATGGAGACGTTGATGGAACTGATAAACAAGGCGAAAGTGACTATAATAATTATAGTCCACACTCACGTGACTTTGCTTATGCTTATTTTAGAGATGAGTTAAAAGCAAACGAGGACTGTAATCCCGACATTAATATTGAAATGGAAGATAAACCAAGTAATCCATATCAAACTAAATTTAATGACGCTAATGAAAAAGCACTTGGATTTAGTGGTGGTAAGGGAAATGAAATCTCTCACGCAAGAGATTGGAACAATGACTATGAACTTGATTTGATTGGTCGTGAGTATTGTCGAGATAGACAAATACCAGTTTCAAAAGATGAGTTTCAAACTTTTGTAATTTGGCAACAAGCTAAAGGTCAATTAATAATGGCACATTATAAATGGATTAAATCTATTTTAAATCAAATGAAAGAAATTAAACTTGGTTTAAAAGGTTATAGATATTTAGATGAAGCGTTAGAGTTATCAACGGAACTAGGTTTAGCCATTGATGAAGCAGAAATAATTAGAACTAACTCTACTGGTTTAGTTATTTACAATCCTAAAAATCTTGCCGAAAGAATAAAAGCTATGAAGAATAAAAACATATCAAGAGAAGATAAAATAGCGGCTAGATTAAAATACAATCAACAACAATCACAATAATAAGTCTTGACTTCTTATGTTATGTGTGGGATAATCCTACACATAACAGAAAGGACGAACAATGAAAGAACTACTAAAAGACGGAACAATGTTTATGATAACTTACACACCTCAAACTATTGGTGGGGAAGTTAACAAGGACAAAAGACATATCACTAGAAGAGGTAAGTGGGATATGAAATGTAAAGTAAATCAACACTATATTCTTTATTACGATAGAGATAGAGGAAACTACAGATATGCAAGTAATAAACTTTCCCCTATTCATATTTCTGTTGGATTAAATAAAGAAGAAATGAAAGTGATGAACTAATGACTAAAAGAATATATAAAACAACTAACCCATACTCAGGACAAAGTGAGATGTTAACTGAAGAAGAGAAAAAACTTTATATGAATATCAAACTAGCTGAGCAGAGTGAGAACTATGACGATATGCAAAAGGGGTTAGATAAGTTTAGTAGGTTAAATCCTAAAGCTTATATGACTTTGTTAGACTAATGAAATATTGCCAAGGACCTAAGTGTCATACTTATCAAACAAAAGACAGAATACGTGGACCGAAAGGTGCCAAGTATTATCAGACGAGAAGAAGATCAAGATTCTATTATCTCGGTGGCAATGCGTGTGATACTAGATGTCAACAAGATTGGTTTGATAAGTTTGGTCAACGAGCGGTTGATTACTTCGGTCGTATTCATGAGCCAATTAAACTAACAGAAGATAATGCGTGGGTTAAATTAGAAAGATATTATCGTGAGGACAATAGATACTCTTGGTACAATAGAGTAACTGAACAAGAGCGTCCACTCACAGAAGAACAATACAACAATCCAGATTTAGTTCGTCCATAACTAAGGTCGCGGCCCTAGGTCACCGCCCCTTCGGGTCGTTGACCCCGCAACACGGTTCAATAGAGGTACCAAAACCAATCTCAAATAAGTTTAAACACAAAAGATCAATCCCTATTTTTAAAAAAGGGGTCCCACTACTCTAGGTTGAATTGCTTGATTTAGAGAGTCATAGCTGGTAAAAACATGTTGAACATCATACTATGATGCAAAAAATTTTATGAAAAAAATTCTTATAATGGGTTTGCCTGGTTCAGGCAAAACTACTCTCGCTTCTAAACTTATACCTCTCCTAAATGCCAAATGGGTAAATAATGATGAAATAAGAAAAGATGCTAATGACTGGGATTTTTCCGAAGAAGGAAGAATAAGACAAGCAAAACGTATGGCTGATCAAGCTGAAAAATATAAACAAGAAGGAAGTTATGTAGTTTGCGATTTTATTTGTCCAACTCCAAAAGCAAGAGAACTATTTAATGCCGACTATACTATTTGGGTAGATACAATTAAGAAAGGTCGATTTGAAGATACAAACAAAATGTTTGTAAAACCAGAAAAATTTGATTTTCGTGTAACTAGCCAAAATGCAGAAGTTTGGGCTTATCAAATAGCAAATCAATTAATTCCATATAAATGGGACAATAAAAAACCTACTGCACAAATGTTGGGGAGATGGCAACCATTTCATGATGGACACTATGCTCTCTTTGAGGAAATAATTAAAAAAACTGGTCAAGTTTGTATTCAAGTAAGAGATGTTCAGGGTGTTGATGATAATCCCTTTGATTTTAAATGTGTAAAATCTAAAATTGAAGAAAGATTGAATCCTAAGTATAAAAATAGATTTAAAATAATTTTAGTTCCTAACATAACTAATATTTGTTACGGCAGAGGAGTAGGGTATAAGATTGAAGAGGTTGTTCTTCCAGAAAAAATTCAACAAATTTCAGCTACCAAAATTAGAGAGAAAATGAGGAAAGCTAAAGGAGTAATTTACAACTTAAAGTTGCTAAAAAATTTATATGAATTTAAATCAAGTTGACATAAGTAAATTACCTGCGGATGTTAGGAAGACTTTTAAAAGACTTCGAGTCATGCATGCAGAAAAAAAGATACAGAATAAAGCTAAAGAGGATTTTTTATCTTTTGTGAAGTGTGTATGGCCTGAATTTATAGAAGGGTCCCATCATAGACTCATTGCAGAAAAATTTAATAAATTATCACGAGGGGAAATAAAACGCCTAATCGTGAACATGCCCCCTAGGCATACTAAATCAGAATTTGCGTCTTACCTCTTGCCATCGTGGATGGTGGGCCGTAATCCAAAATTAAAGATCATTCAAGCAACCCACACTGGAGAACTTGCCATTAAGTTTGGTCGTAAGGCAAAACATTTAATTGATAGTGAAGAATATTCTAAAATTTTTCAAACTAGACTTCAAGAAGACTCTAAAGCTGCGGGGCGTTGGGAAACAGCACAAGGCGGCGAGTATTTCGCAGCTGGTGTTGGAGGAGCCATCACGGGCCGTGGTGCGGATCTCTTGATCATTGATGATCCACACTCAGAGCAAGATGCAATGTCGGAAACGGCTTTAGAGAGTGCCTATGATTGGTATACTTCAGGACCAAGACAACGTCTTCAACCTGGAGCTTCTATTGTTTTGGTTATGACCCGTTGGTCCACGAAGGATTTAACGGCACAATTGCTTAAAGCTCAAAAAGAAGTGAAGGGAGATCAATGGGACGTGGTCGAATTTCCGGCAATCATGGACCACGGAACAAAATCCGAGCCGGTTTGGCCTCAATACTGGAAAATTGATGAATTAGAAAAAGTTAAAGCCACCTTACCAGTTGCTAAATGGAATGCGCAATGGATGCAATCTCCAACATCTGAAGAAGGAGCGATTATAAAACGAGAATGGTGGAAAGTTTGGAAGCATGATTGGATTCCACAACTTCATTATGTTATTCAGAGCTATGATACGGCTTTTTTGAAGAAAGAAACGGCGGATTTTAGTGCAATTACCACTTGGGGACTGTTTTATCCAAATCAAGACTCCCCTTTGAACTTAATTTTACTTGATGCGGTAAAAGAACGATATGAATTTCCTGAGTTAAGGAGAAAAGCACTTGAACAATATAAATATTGGGATCCTGAGATGGTTATTATTGAAGCTAAGGCCTCAGGTCTACCTCTCACGTACGAGCTTAGGCAAATGGATATCCCAGTCGTGAATTTTACCCCTAGTAAAGGCAACGATAAACATGTAAGAGTTAATAGTTGCGCACCTGTCTTTGAAAGTGGTATGGTGTGGGCACCCGAGACAAAATTTGCAGAGGAAGTAATTGAAGAATGTGCAGCTTTCCCTCATGGTGACAATGATGACTTGGTTGACTCTATGACTCAGGCGGTAATGCGTTTTAGACAGGGCGGTCTAATTCAGCACCCCGAAGATTACAAAGATGAGAAACAAGGGCCCAGAAAAATGGTATATTATTAATGGCAGTATCAGCATTTCAAAAATTAGTAAACAAACTGTTTAAACAGTTTACCTTACATCATGGTCGTGAACCACAGACCCCTGCAGAATGGATGAGTATTCAAAATGAAGCCGTTCAATATTTTAATAAAACAAAAGGTGTTCCACCAGGATCTAAGAAACCACCTTTTAAAGGATTTACACCTAAAGTTATTGAAGGAGGGAAACCTAAAAAAGGAATTGAAAGTCTGCTTGAAACAGGAGACGTAACGATTGGAACTGCTCCTAAAACTAAACCTAGAAAACCAGGATTAGATCAAGCAACACAAAAAGATGTTATTAAAGAAGAATGGATTGCTAAAAAGAAAGCTGACAACAAAGCAGCTATAGAACGATTTAAAGAAAAAACACAAAAGAAAACCGTAGAAGATTTTAGAGATAAAGGCGACTGGGATCCAAGTGGAATGGCTACAGGTGGCCTTGCATACATGTTAGGTGAACCGAACACGCGAACGGAGGCGCTTCAAGAATTTGGAGTGGTCACTGATCCGTGGGGCATGTACACTGATCCATCTCTCTATGCTAAAGGCGAGCGTTCAGCGGGCGCCCCACAACGAGCGCCCTATAGTCAAGGCGGCGTTGGTCACGGTCCGTGGACCATGGGCCAAGCAGCACCGACCCCGGACCAAGAACAAAATTTAGACACGCCCCAACCTCAAGTCATGGGCACACCGAATCCGATGCATATGCCACAAGGTATTCCAAGCGTCGCACCTCGAACAATGCAACCGCAGTATCAACAACAAATGATGCAACAAGCGATGATGCAACAGATGAATCCCCAACATAGAATGCCGATGGGTAAAGGTGGGATTTCGCGTAGAGCTTTTATGAAATTGATGTCAGGACTCGCTGCTCTTCCCTTTATTGGAAAAGGCGTTCAGAAAGCAGCTCCTAAAGCTATTAAAGAAGTAAGCGAAACCATCGTCAGAGATGCAGATGGTATTCCTAAATATGCGTTCGATTTAATCGAAGTGGTTAAAGCTAAAGGCACGAAGGAGATTATGGAAGGCATATATAAAAAAAATCCTCCAGCAACCAAATATAACTACAAAGGCGTTGAGGTCACCGAAGATGGCCTAGGCAATACCAGTGTTCAGAAACAACAAACCAAAACAGGTTCATGGACCGATGAAGCAAGCGATAGTACGTACGTTGATGATTATGTGGATCGAGAAGTGGGGTTTGAGATTAGAAAAGGGGAAGATATCGTTAAAGATGAAGGTTTAGAAACTCAAAAATCAATTAGAGGAGCCGATGAGTATGAGGAATCCACAGCTTATATGCAGGGAGATCCTGAAGGCGGTATGGATGTCTCCGAGATTGTAGAAGTCATTGAGGAGGCCGATCACTTAGACCTTAAAAAGATTGCTGATGAAATTAAAGACTTACCCGTTAAAAAAGCTTCAGGCGGTCTTGCGCGTGTGGGATATGCAGCAGGAAAAATTGTAAAAGGTGGAAAATGGGTGATTAAAAATTTAGAACAAGCGTTAAAAGAATTAGCCGAAGGAACATTCAAAAAAGAATTAGGCCCGATGGAAAAAGAAGCATTTAAATGGGAAATTAGGGGTTTGATTGGAAGAATAAAAATGGGAGAACCTATTCCTGAAGATATGATTAAAACCATGAGACAAGATAAAAGATTTAAAGATATAACGAAAACAAGAAGTACAGACCCTGAATTATATGAATTTGAAGAAGTATTATTAGATACGTCTTCTGGAAAAAATTTGGAACAAAAAGAAATATTGGAACAGTTTGATGTCACAGGTAAAAAGGGGCATGCCTACGGCGGTCTTGCACACATGTTAGGAGAATAATGAAAGTTAAAGATCATAGACAAATGATGCGATCTTTAACCGATCCATTAAATATTCCAAAATTAAGAGCTCTGTTAGAAGCTCATCCCGTTTTAACTCAAGAAGAATTCAAAGCTAGACAAAATATGGCCGAGGGCGGCGTTCCACAACTCGTGCAACCTGGACCAGGGAGACAGGGGTATAGTGGAAGACGTTTCTCACCTTCTTCTTCTAAATTTCATCAAATGAAAGATGGAACTTGGAAATATATTACGGATAAGAATGAACATATCACAGGGGAAAAGAAATCTGATGTGATAAAAAAAATGGAGAAGAGAAGACAAGACTATTTAAAAAAACTAGAGGTGCAAAAGAAAGCAACAGCCAAAAAGATGGCTAAGGTAAAAACTACTTATGAAGGTGCTGGCAAACATTTAAATAAAGTTACAGCAGGTCCAGGTAAAAATATCTATTATAGATATGCACCTGTCGGAGGAGCTAAAGGAGAATATAATAAAGTAAAACATTTTAAAAATAAAACGGATGCAAAGAACTGGGTAAAGGAAGCTATTGAGTCGACAGGAAGAATTACGGATGAAAAATTCTTAGAATTAAGAAATAAACATAAGGTTATGAATAATTTAGAATTTGCTAATTTTTTAAATAAAAAAACAGACTTTAAAGGAATTCGAGGTGAAAAGTTTACACCCTATAATGTTAGAAATAGACAATTAAGTTTAGACGTTGGACCAACGGGTTATAGTCTTGACTTTCCTTATTCAAAAAAAGACGTTCTTGATACTTTAGGAGCCACAGAAGATGGAACTGCTAAAATTAAAGCATGGAAAAAAGCAGGAAGCACTGAAGAAGGTTTTAAAAAGCTTTATAAAACTGCTTCTTCTATAAAAACGTACCAAAAAGCTAAAGCAGAGGGACAATTTAAAACTAAAGAATTTTTAGAAAAAAAGAGAAAGCAACAAGCTAAATATGAAGGTAGTGAAAAAGGAAAAGTACAACGTTTAAAGGATTTGGAAAAAAGAGGAATTTTTCCAGGTGGAGATCCTGAATTGGATTTATGGAGGGATTTGTACGGTAGTTCTCAAACTAAAAATCCTAGATTGGTTTTAAAAACTAAAAAACCTACTCCTGTAGTCAATAAGCAAGGAAATAAAATTATCCCCTGGTTTACAGATGATAATTTTAAAAAAGTCAAATTTCTAGATACACAAACAGGGAAAACTATTACTTTTAATAATCTTAAGAAATATTTAGGGGAAGAAAAATATAATAAAGTTTTACAGCCCTACAAAGATAAATATCTTATTAAAGATACTGAAATTATGTATAAAGGTCAGAAACGTAAAGTAGCAACCTTAATTAACGAAGGTGTGTTCGGCTCCCCTAAAGATTTTCCAAGAGAAGGGTATTTTCATGTTCATCATCCAGCAGGGAAGGGAAAAGATCCTTTCTTTACTCAACTAGCTTCGTGGGATGCAAATAAAGCGGAATGGAGACCCCGTACTCAGCTAATGTCCCAAATAAAAGGGGCTAAAGATTTTGGAGCTAAACGAAAAGTAGTAGAAGAATTTATTGAAAATATTCCTGAAGGTATTCAAACCCAACCTGGTAAAAAGATATATGGTAAAGATCTACCTCTTTCTGAAAAGCTGAGGACTGCAGGAAAAGAAGCTGATCTTTTAAGATCGAAAAATTTTAGAAATTTTACAGTTCAAACATTTAAAGATGCAGAAATCCCATGCATCAAAGGTGTAGGAGGACAATGTACTAGACCTGAAGATTATCGAAAAGGGTTTAATGAAGTTGTACAAAGATCAGTGGCAGGAGATAAAAAAGCTCTAACTAAATTACAAAAATTCACTCAGACCATGAAGAAATTAAAAGGACCTGCTAAATGGACAGGTTATGGTCTTTTAGCAGAAATTGGTTTTATGGTTCCTTTTGCAACAGCAGATTATGCATCTGGAGAATCTTGGAAAAGAATTATTGGAAATGCATCTGATTTGGGTTTTGGTCCCATGTTCGGACAATCTGAAGATGAAGAAATTATAGCTAACTTACCTGAAGATTCTTTAGGAGCCGAAGCGCAAGAGGCTCTTGCGGCAAATACGAGATTAAAAGCTTTGACGGATCCTAATAGGAATTTTCCTCAAGGAAGAATAGGAATGGATCCAAAACGATTTCAAGAAGCTCAAACAAAAACAATTGAAGAAGCAGATTTAGATTTTTTAACCAAAGTAACTCCTTTTATGGAAGGACCTAGAAATCAATATTTAAATCCACTAAAACTTGATGAGGCCTTTTTAGATTGGGAAGGAGCTCAGAATCTTGTAAAAAAACAAAAAGAGCAAAGAATACAAGAGCGAAGAGATAGAGGTTTTATCGCTGAAGAAGGTTGGGAAGAGAATTTTAGGGGAAGTAGAGGATATGGAACTGGTGGAATAGTGAGTTTATTAAAAAAATGAGAAATTTAGATGAGATTATTGAGGATATTAAGACTGTATTGGAAGAGAAAGTTGAACCGAACGTTGCGGCACATAATGGTAGTATTGGTTTTATTAATTTTGCCATGGATACTGGCGTCGCTACTTTAAAATTATCAGGAGCGTGCTCTGGTTGTGCTATGTCTAAATTAACTTTACATCAAGGAGTCGAACGAATTTTAAAACATTATGTTCCTGAAGTGAATAGTATTGTGGGAGAAGATGATGAAAAAGCTGCAGAACAAGGTTATAAACCATATGTCCCAAGAAATGAATTAAATGAAGAATCCAACATTAGTTAAAAATATGCAACATGTGAAGTGGAAGGAAATTCCTCCTTTAAAAGGACCTTCTTCACAAGGGTTGCGAAAAGATTTAAAACACGATACAAAGAAAATGGAGAAGTTAAATGGCAGACAATCGAATAGATAAATCTCTCCCGAATACAAACTTGGATGATAAACTTCCTTCACCGGATGTTTTAGAAGAAGTTGATGTTACGGAAGTAGAAGAAAAGACGGGTCCTGTTGAAGTGACACCAGAAGAAGATGGTGGTGCAACAATTGATTTTGATCCGAGCAAAGTAAATATTCCACTTGAAGGTGGAGATCATTTTGGAAATTTAGCGGATATTTTACCTAAAGAAATTTTAGATCCTATTGGTTTAAAATTATCTGGAGATTATTTAGATTATAAGATGTCCCGAAAAGATTGGGAACAAGCTTATATTACTGGTATAGATCTTTTAGGATTTAAATATGTTCAAAGAACAGAACCCTTTCAAGGTGCAAGTGGAGCGACTCATCCAGTACTTGCAGAAGCAGTTACGCAGTTTCAAGCGCAAGCTTATAAAGAGTTATTACCAGCTGATGGACCGGTAAGAACTCAAATTATGGGAGCATCCAATCCCCAAAGACAATTACAAGCCGAAAGAGTTAAAGATTTTATGAATTATCAACTCTTGGATCAAATGAAGGAATATGAACCTGAATTTGATTCGATGTTGTTTCATTTACCTTTAGCAGGATCAACTTTTAAAAAAGTTTATTATGATGAACTTTTAGGACGAGCCGTATCTAAGTTTGTCCCCGCTGATGATTTAGTTGTTCCTTATACGGCTAATTCTTTAGATGATGCAGAAGCAATTGTTCATATTGTTAAAATGTCAGAAAATGATTTACGTAAGCAACAAGTTATTGGTTTTTATTCTGATATTGAACTTGCTCCTCCATCCTATCCACCAGATGACCGATTAAAAGATGCTGAACGTAAATTAGAAGGCACACAAAAAACAACAAGAGAGCAAAACATGTATACTCTTCTTGAGTGTCATGTGAATTTAGATTTAGAAGGATTTGAAGATTTACATCCTGAAACGGGTGAACCGACAGGAGTAAAATTACCGTATATCGTAACCATCGAGCACGGTAGTCAAAAAGTTCTTTCGATAAGAAGGAACTTTGCGCCCAATGATCCATTGAAGAAGAAAATCCAATATTTTGTCCACTTCAAATTTCTGCCAGGACTTGGATTTTACGGATTTGGACTCATTCATATGATTGGCGGTTTGAGCAGAACTGCAACGGCTGCTCTCCGCCAATTATTAGATGCAGGAACATTATCCAATTTACCAGCTGGATTTAAACAAAGAGGTGTGCGTGTTAGAGATGATGCACAACCAATTCAGCCAGGGGAATGGAGAGATGTGGATGCACCGGGTGGAAATTTAAAAGATTCATTTTTTAATTTACCTTATAAAGAACCTTCTCAAACTCTTTTACAACTTATGGGTATTGTAGTTGCTGCAGGTCAAAGATTCGCGGCTATTGCAGATATGCAAGTAGGTGAAGGAAATCAACAAGCAGCGGTTGGAACTACAATTGCTCTTCTTGAAAGAGGTTCACGTGTAATGTCTGCTATTCATAAACGACTTTATGTATCTATGAAGGAAGAATTTAAATTATTAGCTAAAGTATTTTCAACTTTTTTACCTCCTGAATATCCATATGATGTGGTAGGAGCATCGCGAATGGTTAAACAACAAGATTTTGATGATAGAGTTGATGTTTTACCTGTAGCAGATCCAAATATTTTTTCTATGTCTCAAAGAATTACATTAGCACAAACAGAATTACAACTTGCGATGTCAAATCCTCAGATGCATAATTTATATGCAGCATATCGTAAAATGTATGAAGCAATCGGGGTCAAAAATATTGACCAGATATTACCTCCACCACCGCCTCCTCTTCCCAAGGATCCGGCTTTGGAAAATATTGATGCTTTGGCACAAAAACCATTCCAAGCATTTCCTGGTCAAGACCACCGAGCGCATATTACATCGCACTTAAATTTTATGGCAACCAACATGGTGAGAAATAATCCACCAGTTATGGCTGCTTTACAGAAAAATTGTCTTGAACATATTTCATTAATGGCTCAAGAACAGATTCAACTTGAATTTAGAGAAGAAATGCAACTACTTCCACAACTTCAACACGCTGCTACTATGAATCCACAAGCTCAACAACAGCTTCAACAGATTTCTCAAAAGATAGAAGCAAGAAAAGCTATTTTAATTGCTGAAATGACCGAAGAATTTATGAAGGAAGAAAAGAGAATTACTTCTCAATTTGATCATGACCCTCTATTGAAGTTAAAATCAAGAGAAGTAGATTTAAAAGCTATGGAAAATGTTCGTAAAGAAGAAGAAACTAAAGCTAGAATTAATCTAGATAAAGCAAAATTAGTTCAAAATAGAGAAATTACGGATGATAAACTTGAACAAAATGAAGATTTAGCTCATTTAAGAGCTGATACGGCGATTGCTAAGTCAATTATGTCCGCTGAAACTAAACTAACGTCTGATCGTATGAAAGCGAAAGACGTAAAGACCTTGAAAGGTCCGAGAAGGTAGTATACAACAAACAAAAGAGGAAAATTATGACTAAAATAGAAAAAGCAAGTAAAGACACAGTTGGTAGAAAAGGAAGTGTTTCCTTAAACAAAACTGACAGTGTTGCTGTGCCTTCTCAAAACTTACATATGGATCCAAAAGGTCTATCGAGTTTTAGAGGAAAAGGCGTTTATATTGCTCAAGGCGATAAAAACGAAATTAAAGGTACTAGAAGAATGCTTAAATCTAAAAGCAAAACTGTAACCTGGTACTAATATGGCCTGGTTCGGTCTAGCTAAAATTGCTTTACAAGCGGGAAGCAAGATATATGCCAATCGTCAGAAGACGAAAATGGCAATGTCAGATGCACAGCTTATGCATGCAGAGCGTATGGCCCGAGGTGAGGAATCTTACCAGGGCAAACTTTTAGAAGCTCGGCAAAACGACTACAAGGACGAAATCGTTTTGGCGATACTTACGCTCCCGATAATTGTGCTCGCCTGGTCGGTGTGGACAGAGGATCCGGCGGCTATGCAGAAAATAGATATCTTTTTTGAGTACTTTTCAAACCTTCCGAAATGGTTCACAAATTTATGGATTTTGGTCGTAGCGAGCGTTTTTGGTATAAAGGGAACGCAGATCTTCCGTAATGGTGGTAAGAAATAGACTTGCCTTTTAAGATTAATTATATTAACAATCAATTTAGGAGAAACATATGAGAAACGACTTTGGAACAAGACCTTATAAATCCAGATTCCCTTATAAAGCTGGGAAGAAAAAAGGTGGCTCTGTTAAAAAACAAGGCTACAAAGCAAGAGAAGACGAATCTCTAGGAATGCGTACTGGAAAAGAATCCACTAAGAAACAATCTATGAAAGATCGTAGAGATGAGTCTTATGGAAAATGGGGTAAACGTCCTAACCAAAAAATTAATAGGTAATTTATGGGTGTAGTAGGAGCAGCATTAAGAGGTTTTGGTCGCGCTCTTAGAAAAGCTAAAACAGGAAAAACTATTTCTTCTGTTAAACCTTTGACTAAAATAAAAGGTACTAAGTCGGTAGATGCTCATAAAATGGCAATGTCTGCAGCTCGTATTAAACAAGGAAGTTTTGAGTTTAAAGAAGGCATTAAAAAAGCAATGAATAAAATGAAAAAAATTGACTAATGAGCAAAATAGGAATTCAAATTAGAGGAACCAGTCCCATTTTAAGAGAAGGTTTAGCCCAAGGTGGAAGAGTTGGGTTTAAAAAAGGTGGTAAAGCAGATAAGAAATGGATTCAAAAAGCAACGGCTTCAATTAAACGAAGAGGCACTAAAGGTAAATGTACACCGATAACTAAAAAAGGTTGCACTGGACGTGCTAAAGCTTTAGCTAAGACTTTTAAAAAAATGGCTAAGAAAAGGAAGGCAGCATAATGGCAAACACTAGAAGAGAAAATAGACTAGAAGAACTGGGTCGAGTAGATGCTGAAAGAGCATATACTAGAAAAGGCAAAAGAAATTTACGAGACGAAAAACATAGAATTCGTAAAGAACTTAAAAAAGGTGGCCATGTTAGATCTATGGGTAAAGCCACTAGAGGCGGAGGAGCAGCAGTAAAATAATGGCTAAGAAAAAGAAAAAAAACAAAAAGAAGAAAAAAGCTAAAACTAAGAAACGTAAAAAGTAATGGCTACAAGGATTAAATCAAAATTCAAAACCGATAAAAGCGGTTGGAATGCTAAGTTGACAAAACCTGCTGGAGTATCTGAAGGATATAGTGGAAGTTATATTTCAGGAAGTTTAGGAGGAGTTAAAGTAGGAAATAATAGTTTAAAGAAGTATTACGGTAAAGAGTTTATGCCGCCAAAAATTAAAAGTTAATGGATTTAGAACAAATAATTTATAAGCTTCGTCGAGCTTTAGATCGACGCATACAACAGTTAGCAATCTCCGTTTCGTCCGGTGGGGTTGACAACATGAATACTTATAAATATATTACTGGACAGATAAACGCACTGGAATCAGTGAAACAGGAAATCTCTAACCTGCTTGATGAAAAGGAGCCATATGAAAAAAGAAGAAACATCGTTGAAATCCCAAAAGGAAACTCAACAAACAAACCAAAAAGCTGAACCTAAATACGCTTTAGAAGAAAAATACAAAAAACAAAAAGAATTATTACCTAAACCTACGGGCTGGAGAATAATTGTTTTACCTTTCAAAATGGGAGATAAAACAAAAGGGGGAGTGGTCCTTGCGGAAAGCACTATTGAACGTCAACAAGTGGCGTCTCAATGTGGATTAGTTTTAGCAATGGGTCCACAATGTTATCAGGATAAAGAGAGATATCCTAATGGTCCCTGGTGTAAGGTAGATGATTGGGTGGTCTTTGCTCGTTATGCAGGATCGCGCATTAATATTGAGGGTGGGGAAATTCGTCTTCTTAATGATGACGAAATTTTAGCAACCGTGCAGAATCCAGAGGATATACTGCATGCATTTTAACAACATAGGAGGAAACTATGCCTACTGAACCAAAAAGCGACGAAAAATTTACAGAGTCGTTACAGGAACAGAAAACTGTTGATATTGATACGTCTGGTCCGGGCGCCGAGGTCAAAGTGCCAGAGGAAAAAGACGAGTCCGTCGTAGATGCGAAGGAAAAAGAATCAACAGTTACGTTAACAGAAGAGAAAGAAACACAACCCACGGAACAAGAACAAGAACCAGAAACAATTAAAGAAATAAAGAAGGAACAGAAACAAGATGATTCTAAGCTAGAAGAATATAGCAAAGGGGTACAAAGCCGTATTGCTAAATTAACTCGAAAAATGCGTGAAGCAGAAAGACAAAGGGATTCTGCAACAGAATATGCACGAGCTTTAGAAGTCGAAAAAGCTGATAATCAGAAGAGGTTTAAAAAACTAGATACTGATTATTGGAAACGATTTGAGACAAATGTTAAAACTGGCATGGAAGCGGCGCAACGAGAATTGGCCGGGGCCATTGAAGCTGGGGATTCGAAAGCTCAAGTTGAAGCTAACAAAAGAATTGCAACATTAGCGTTCGAGAATGCGAGAATGGAGCAACAAAAAGAAGGTAGAGAAGAAGACGTCAAATTGTCTGATGGTGGTAAATTACCAACACAAACTCCGACATCATTACCTGCTCAACCAAGTGATCCTAAAGCGGAATCATGGGCAACTGAAAATAAATGGTTTGGTCACGACCGAGCTATGACATTCACAGCTTTTGAAATTCACAAGGATTTGGTTGAAAAAGAAGGTTATGATCCTAAATCGGACGAATATTATGCAGAAGTCGATAAACGAATAAGAGTTGACTTTCCTCATAAGTTTGGTAAAAGTGAAACTATACAAACGACTAGGCCCGTTCAGTCGGTGGCTTCAGCGAATAGAAGTGTAAAACCTGGTCGCCAAACTGTGAAACTCACACCTTCACAAGTCGCTATCGCGAAAAAATTAGGTGTGCCACTCGAAGACTACGCAAAACAAT
>VTLG01006422.1_pt1 | contig 15190 bp, 24 predicted proteins | sample 4694571 | NCBI WGS metagenome assembly VTLG01 (sample SAMN12604809, study PRJNA352737) | marine metagenome | biome: ENVO:00000447; feature: ENVO:00000209|ENVO:00000569|ENVO:01000036; material: ENVO:00002151; isolation source: viral sequences binned using virsorter ...
CATCTTAAATCTCTGGCGTATCCTTCGTAATCAAAATTATTATATACGAATTGTCTAGCTTCTTTGTTTACTGTTTCTTCTATCCTACAATCTGCATCATCATTAGCAAATTCTTGAAAATTATCGTAAGTATCTATATAGTTTTCTTCTGCTTCTTCTATTAATTCAGGTGTTAATTCACTATGCATATTATCTGCATAAGCTGTAATAACTTCTTCATCTAAATGACTATCTTCTAAAGCTTTGCAAAACTCATAAAGGTCTTCAAAGTTTGGATACTCATTACTTAAATTTATGCCGTCATAATCATGTACTGCTACTTCGTCAGCGTATTCAGTAGCGACTTGAATAGCATTCCAAAACTTTTCAAAGCTTAGATAATCTGTGGGCGTTATCCAATCACCAACTATTCTACCACTATTATATTGTTCTAAAGATGCTACAAATATTTTTATTGTCATAATTTTATACTCCGTTAATTCAGTTCTCTTGGTTTGTCGTGATGATATCTCTCATCATTCTCAGAAAAATAAACGTTAGACTCTTTTCCATATCTAACAATTTTTCTCTGGTATAAAGTTTGAATATCAAGAGGTGCTAAACCTTCGTTAATAACGTTAAGCACTTCTCCCCTATCTTCTTCACTATCGCATTTGATAATGATATTAAAAGTTTCTTTTGTCATAATTTTTACTCCGTTTAAATGCCCTATACTTTTATAGGTGATAGGGCATAACCTTTTACCTTCACTCAACAATTAAGGCGTGTTCCTCTCCACAACCATTGCAAGTATAGTTAGTCATACTCTCAATGTTTTTTCTGCTTGTTCGGTATGAAAACTCACACTCGGTACAAGATACTTTTAACATTCTGGTAGTTTGTCTCTTACGCTTATGAATTTGTAATTCACTATGCGGATACAGTCCGATATCTTTTACTACCTCTGTTATAGTCTGCTTTAACTCATCTCCCGCACAAGCATAACGCATCTGACTTGAGCCGTTTAAACCTACTGCTAAACAGATTTTTCTAAACCCCGCACCGTGTCCGCTTTTGTTATCATCAACCGCATGAACTAATTCATGGGCTAAAGTGTCAATGACTTGTACGCTATCATCAACCGTTGGCACAATCATGATCTCATTGATGTTTGCCTTGCTCCAACTTCTAGGAACGCACTGCCCTAGTGTTTTCTTATTTTTATCAGCCGTACCCAATGCCCAAGAACAAGATATTTTCACTTCTGGAATTTCATAACCAGCTTGTTTAAACACTCTCTCGTTGAGTTCGTCTTTTGCTTTCTGTAAATATTCTTCTCGTGTACCGTTGAAAAGTTTATTTGCTATCATTAAATTTTGCATATTGCTCCTTTGTTAAGTTATTGTTTAAGTGTATAGATTTTTTTCTGGAAAATCTCAAAACCTATCTTTTTGTTATATGCTTATTACCCCCTTAATAATTTTAATTCTTTTTCTAAAACTTCTAATTCTCCCCCAATGCTCAAAGCAGTGTTCACTTTACTTTGATACTTTGTAAGATTTTTCAAAGTTCTGTTTTCTGTCCACTCCGTAAACGCTTGATCAATTTTTGTCCTTAAGCTTTCTAAGTCGTCAATCAAAAATTGTATATTTATTTTTACGGCTCTTATTCGCAAAGTTTTATCTGTTTCCTTTCTCATTCTTAACCCCCATTCCTAACTAAGTTCCCGTCATGGTTGTATACCATTGAACGCTTTACCTTGATACCAACTTGGTTCTGTCTTTCAGCTTTGACAACTGTACCTTTTCCGTTGATAGACTGCCCGATATGGTTTGTTCTGGTTATGTAGCTTCTACTCAAATCATTTCTGACAATTACTTTTTCAATATGGTTGGCTATGCTTCTTGGTTTCAACCTGTGAAATTCTCCCGTTTCAATGTTCTGATAGATATAGTAAGTAGTGCCAGAATGTCCTTTCATTCTTGAAACTTCAAATAGTTCTTGGTCTATCCAAAGCTTAGTATTTTCAAATTGTGTAATCATACGCCCTTCTTTTTGTATGCACCATTTTGGTGCAGTGTTAAAATTGTGGGTTTCCCCAACGCCTGATACCAGTATGAAGATTTTTTTAGTTATAACAAAATAACTTGTAGTTATAAGAAAAATCATACGTAATAAAAAACATAGTCTTTATAACCAAAAGTAATAAGCTCCAGAACGCCTGAAAAAGTTTTTTTTGATGTAAACCTTAATAAAAAAAAACGGCTCTTAGAATGGCTCTATTTAGCTTGGGCAGTTTAAACGCTTTCAAAGTTTGAGAAGTGAGGAATAACCCGTTGTAAAGTTTAAATAGTAAACTTCATAAACTTTATAAGGTCTTATTAATTTCATAAACCAGATTGTTTAAACTTTGCAAAGCTTGAAAAGTTTTAAAAAGTTATTCACAGGTTATCAACATTTTATAAATGCCTGTGGATAACTTTATAAAGTTTTATAAAAAAATGCTTATTCCTAAAGGTTATAAAGTTTGGAAAGTTTGAGAAGTTTGGTTATAAGGGCAGGGCAGGAGGTACATAGGGCGTACCCCCCGTATATATAAAACTCATACATTTCTACCCAGTTTAGGTATTAACCAGATGCCCTAAACTTTATAAAGCTCTATATGTTTTCTGACACTATTTATATAATAAAAAACCCTGTACGTTGTACAAGGTTTTAAAAGCTCTATAGAGATATGTTATTCTATAGGTATGCACCGGGGTGGCATACAAGTATATTGTACACTTTTTTTCAACGTTTGTCAAGTACTATCGTCAATACTTGCAAAAATAATTAAAACTACTTGACAAACTTGCAAAGTGTCTCTATAATATTATAGTATGTCTTACTTAACTACGAATAAAGAAAGAAATCTAACAGAAAAACAACAGAGTTTTTTAGACAATCTAGTCGAAACTAAAGGAGACTTTAAAAAAGCTGCAGAACTTGCAGGATACTCAGGCAATCACTATCAAGTTATCAAATCACTTAAACAAGAAGTAGTAGATTTAGCCTCGGATGTACTTGCCAAGTCAGCACCAAAGGCTGCTTTTAAGTTAATCGAGATGATTGATTCTGATAGACCTGTGCCACAAGCCAGTCAAAAACTTGCAGCAGCACAGACTATTCTAGATAGAGTAGGCGTTAGTAAGACTGATAGGGTGCAGGTCGACCATAATGTTCAAGGTGGTATTTTTATACTACCTCAAAAAGAAAATGTTATAATAGAAGGTAAAGACTATGAAGATATTTCTAACTGAGATGGAAGAGTTTGGACAAACTTATGCAGGTCCTAATATAGTAGCACCTAATTTACAAGAAGCTGAAGAAGCTGCCCTAGTAAATGGTCTAACAGTTGTAGGCGAGTTTGTTGAGATTGTTGTAGACGAAGGTTCAATGCACTATATGAAAAATAATTTTTCTTTACAGGAAAGGACACTACATTGATAGATATATTTTGGGTTGAAGCTGTTATGTTAGAAATGTTATTTAGTTTTATTATAGGTTTTGCAGTAAGTTTTGTTGCTGCTTATATTACTGTTAAAGTATTAATTAAAAAATGGCGTACTCAAAAGAAGTAGTTGACAGATTTGAAAGCGTTTTAAGTAATCCTGATAAACATTCAGTTGGGCGTTTTGACCCTAACGACCCAAACGTAGCTACCGGTATGACTGGTGCTCCTGCTTGTGGTGATGTTATGAAGTTGCAATTAAAACTTGACAACGATATCATAGCAGATGTTAAGTTTAAAACTTATGGTTGTGGTTCAGCCATAGCTTCTAGCACAATGTTTGTTGATATGTTAAAAGGTAAAACGGTTGCTGAAGCAAAAGCTATTAAAGATAAAGACATTGCTACAGCTTTAAACTTACCACCAATCAAATTACATTGTAGTGTGTTAGCTGAAGAGAGTATTAAAAAAGCGATTGAAAACTGGGAAGCTAAAGTTAATCATAGACAACATAATCAATATGACTAAGAAAACTAAAAAGAAAAGTAAAAGCACTGTAAACAAAGCTGGTAATTATACTAAGCCTACTATGCGTAAAAGATTATTTAATAAAATCAAAGCAGGTAGTAAAGGTGGAAAGCCCGGTCAGTGGTCAGCTCGTAAAGCTCAGATGTTAGCTAAACAATACAAAGCTGCTGGTGGTGGTTATAAATAATTATATAGTATAATGGATTTAATTTTACTAATAATTGTATTTTTTTGTATTATTGCTATGATAGGTGAAAATTCTAATCCTAGAGGTATGAATATTTTTTGGTATAAAGTTGGCATAGAAACTAAAAAGTATTATAAAGCTTTAATTGAATACGACTCTGGTAATAATAAAGGTAACGGACCTAGAAAAAATGACACTTGAAGAAAGTCAAAGAAGTCTTAGAAGTTGGACTAAACAAAAATGGCGAACTAAGTCAGGCAAAAAGTCTTCAGAGACTGGTGAACGTTATTTACCTGAAAAAGCTATCAAGTCTTTAAGTTCTGCTGAGTATGCAGCAACTACAAAAAAGAAAAGAGAAGATACTAAAAAAGGTAAACAACATAGCAAACAACCTGAACGAGTTGCAAAGAAAACTAAAAAATATAGAAACATAACTTAATGGCACACGAGAATAGAAAAAAATCGTTATTAAAAAAACACGGACTTAGTGGTGTTAATAAACCAAAAAGAACTCCGGGTCACAAAACTAAATCACACATGGTACTGGCTCAAGATGGGCATACTTTAAAACTTATTAGGTTTGGACAAAAAGGAGCTAAGACTGCAGGTAAACCTAAAGCTGGAGAATCTGACCGTATGAAAGCTAAACGTAAATCTTTCAAAGCTCGTCATGCTAAAAATATTAAACGAGGTAAAATGTCAGCAGCATATTGGGCTGACAAAGTAAAATGGTAAAATTAACAGATAAAGAATTACAACTTATAAATAGTATACTCAAAGAAGATTAAATGGCAACACCGACAACACAAATAATTTTAACAGATAAACAATTAAAAGAACTTATTAAACAACAACAATTAAGTTGTCATAATCAATAATATGCCACACGCAGGAACATTTAAAGTAAAATCAGCAGCCACTAGAAATAGAATGGCTAAGAATAAAACTCGTGGTCAAGTTGTTAGTGATGAGCAAATTGCAAATAACTGGGATAAAATTTTTAATAAAAATACAAAGGAGAAAAAGTAATGGATATATTTACATTAGTAATAATTATTTGTGCTATTGGTGCAATTATTTATTTAGACAGAAACCCTGAAACAAAAACTAAAGTAAAAGAAGGACTAAAAACTTATTATCAAAATCTTAAAACTTATTTAGATAAATAACTTTTGTGGTAAGTTTTTCAGACAAAGCTTTAAAAAAGTTAACTAAAAAATTAAAGAGTAAAAATTTTTTAGGTGTACGATTAAGTTTGATTGATGATGGTTGTGCTGGGTATAAGTATAATTTTGATTATGCTAATACTCCAGAAGTAAACGATATTGAATTATCTTTCAAACATTTTAAACTTTGGCTACCTAAAAATGCTCAAGATAAATTATTAGGTACAACTATTAATTGGAAAAAAGAAGGACTTAATGAAGAATTTTATTACAGCAACCCTCAAGAAACTACAGCTTGTGGTTGTGGTATTTCAGTAGGCTTTTAAAATTAAAGGAATACTATTGTTATGAATATGCTACCAGATGGTTATATAAAAAGAACTACCTCAACTATCCCCTTCGGTTATGAACTAGATATCAGTACTGGTTATTTAAAACCTATTGAACAAGAACTAAAAGCTTTAACAGAAGTAGAAGCTATGATTGTTGATGAAGAAGTATCTTTACAAACTGCAGTAGACTGGTTAGAATATGAAACAGGTCGTAAGATTTCAACTCCCGGATTAAAAAAACACATAGATAAAAAGTATGGCAAACGAACTGAAAGACTGGGAAGAGAATCCTCATCTTTACTTGCAAGATGATGAAGGTAATTTCGTTTTAAAAAAAGACGGAACTCCAAGAAAAAAAAGTGGTAGACCTACTGTAGCAAACGAAGCTAAGTTTGCAGCTCATCGCACTATAGCAAGAAAACAAAAAAACATTAAAAAGATTGAAGAGAAATTAAACAATGCTCGTAAATCTTTAAAAAAACAAAAAGGAACTTTAAAAGATTTAAGTGGTAATGAAAAAAATATTACTACTAGTAGTGAATTAGACAATCTTCCTGCAGCAGTTCAAGAAGATTTAAAAGATGCTAATGTTCTTTTTCATGCTAACGATGGACCACAAACAGATTTTTTAGCTGCAGATGAAAAAGATGTACTCTATGGTGGTGCAGCAGGTGGTGGTAAATCTTATGCAATGATTGTTGACCCACTACGTTATGCTCATCGTAAAGCTCATCGTGCTTTAATACTTCGTAGGTCTATGCCAGAACTACGAGAGATGATTGATAAATCTCGTGAACTATATCCACAAGCATTTCCCGGAGCTAAGTTTAGAGAAGTAGAAAAACTTTGGAACTTTCCAAGTGGTGCAAAGATAGAGTTTGGTTTCTTAGAAAGAGATGCTGATGTCTATCGTTATCAAGGACAAGCCTATAGTTGGATTGGTTTTGATGAAATTACTCACTTACCTACTGAGTTTAGCTGGAACTATTTAGCTTCTCGTCTTAGAACAACTGACCCAGAAATAAAAACTTATTTACGCTGCACTGCTAACCCCGGTGGTGTAGGTTCTCATTGGGTAAAGAAAAGATATATTGAACCAGAAGAATATAATAAAAGTTTTTTAGGTACAGATGGTTTAACTAGAAAGTTTATTCCAGCTAAGTTAGCAGATAATCCTTACTTATCTGAAGACGGAGTATATGAACAAATGTTAAATTCATTACCTCCTATTCAACGTAGACAACTATTAGAAGGTAATTGGGATGTAGCTGAAGGTGCTGCATTTGTAGAATTTGACCCACATGTGCATGTAATACCTCCTTTTGAAATACCTTTATCATGGGAAAGAACAAAAGGTATTGACTATGGTTATGCTGCTGAAAGCTGTTGTTTATGGGGAGCTATAGATGTAAATGATGGAACTTTAATAATTTATCGAGAATTATACAAAAAAGGCTTGACAGGAGAGGAATTAGGTAGTATAATAACAGATATGGAGATGGTAGACCCATTTTCAGTAAATGGTGTATTGGATACTGCAGCTTGGGCTAGAACCGGAACAACTGGTCCTACTGTTGGTGAAGCGTTGCTACGAGCAGGTCATAAGCTAAGACGTGCTGATAAGAATCGTGTTCAAGGTAAAATTCAAATGCACGAATTTTTAAAAGTTAAAGATAGTGGTAGACCTAAGTTGCAAATATTCAATACTTGCCCAAACTTAATAAGAGAATTACAAAGTATACCATTGTCAAAAACTAATCCAGAAGATGTAGATACTCACGCTTCTGACCACGCATACGATGCGTTAAGGTATCTGATAATGAGCAGACCTAGAATGGACAGCCCATTAGAAAGATTACGAGGTTATAAACGAGATATCTTTAAACCGGCAGATTCAGAATTTGGTTATTGATAATAAATGGCAGAGAACGACAATACATTTTTAAATGCAGACAATATCTACGAAGAAGTAGAAGGCGAAGCAGGTAAAACTTTAAACTTAGAAGAAGACCAGCAAAATAATTTAGTTGGTATTATTAAAGGTCGTTTTGCTTTAGCTGAAGAGTCTAGAAATGCTGATGAAAAAAGATGGTTAAAGGCTTATGAAAATTATCGAGGTCTTTACAATCGCACAGTAAAATTTAGAGAATCTGAAAAGTCTAGAGTATTTGTTAAAGTTACAAAAACAAAAGTACTGGCAGCCTTTGGACAATTAGTAGATGTTATTTTTGGTACGGGTAAGTTTCCAATAGGTATTGAAGAAACTAAAGTACCAGAGGGTGAAAAAGAAAACGCATATTTAGATACACAAAATCCTACACCCGGATTAGAAACTAGTATTCCTGATAACATTGGCAATCGTTTAGAAGACCCAGCACAAGAAGACATTTATAATGTTGGTTATGAGGGAGATGGTAAAACTTTAAAAGCTGGTGCAACGCTTGGCACTGGCATGTTTGAAGATACTATTGAAAATAAAGCTGAAGAAGAAGGTTTATTACAAGAAGGCTTAACTCCTAATCCACAAATACCAGAACTTTCTCCAGCACAAAAAGCTGCGAGAAGAATGGAAAAATTAATCCATGACCAAATTGAAGAATCAAATGGTTCTGCAGAAATAAGAAATGGTTTATTAGAAGGAGCTTTATTAGGTACTGGTATTATTAAAGGTCCGTTTAACTTTAATAAAAAATTAAATAAATGGGATACTACTGAAGACGGTACTAGAGTATACAATCCTTTAGAAGTTAGAGTACCAAGAATTGAGTTTGTTAGTTGTTGGGATTTTTATCCAGACCCTGCAGCAACAAATATAGATGAATGTGAGTATGTAGTTCACAGACATAAAATGAATCGTAGTCAGTTAAGGCAGTTAAGAAACATGCCATACTTTGATGAAGATGCCATTAGACAATGTATACAAGATGGTCCAAACTACGAAGATAAAGATTTTGAATCTCAACTAAGAGATGATTATAATTCAGATGAAGGCTATATGCCAAACTTTGAAGTACTTGAATACTGGGGTATCATGGATGCTGAGTATGCTAGAGAAGTTGGTATAGATTTAGATGAAAATATTGATGACTTAGATGAAGTTCAAATTAATGCATGGATATGTGGTAATAAATTACTTAGAGCAGTAATCAATCCATTTACACCTTACCGCATACCATACAATGCATTTCCTTACGAAAGAAATCCTTATAATTTTTTTGGTATAGGAATAGCTGAGAATATGGATGATTCTCAACAAATTATGAATGGTCATGCTAGAATGGCTATTGATAATTTAGCAATGGCAGGTTCGTTAGTATTTGATGTTGACGAATCAGCTTTGGTAGGTGGGCAAAATATGGAAGTCTATCCCGGCAAAATCTTTAGAAGACAAGCTGGAATGCCCGGTCAATCTATTTATGGTCTGAAGTTTCCAAATACAGCACCAGAAAATATGATGATGTTTGACCGATTTAGACAACTTGCTGATGAACAAACTGGTATACCAAGTTATTCACATGGTCAAACTGGAGTTCAAAGTATGACAAGGACTGCTTCTGGTATGTCAATGTTATTAGGAGCAGCAAGTTTAAACATAAAAACAGTTGTCAAAAATCTTGATGACTTTTTACTAAAGCCACTAGGCGAGTCATACTTTCAATGGAATATGCAATTCTTTGAAGGAGCTTTAGATGTGGCTGGTGATTTAGAAGTTAAAGCTACTGGTACAAATAGCTTGATGCAAAAAGAAGTTAGAAGTCAAAGACTTACAATGTTCTTACAAACTGCACAAAGTCCTGCTATTGCACCATTTGTTAAAATTTCTAAATTGGTTAGTGAACTTGCTTACAGCTTAGACCTCGACCCAGATGAAATTCTGAATGACCCAGAGGAAGCAGCTATCATGGCACAAATTATAGGAATGCAAAATGTTGGACAAAACACAGGCGAAGAAACTCAACCCGGTAGTCAACAACCAACAGGTATGGGAGGTCTTGCAGGAACACCTGTCGAACCTCAAGACCTTGGAGCTACAGGCACTGGCGGTGGCAACATCGGAATCGGAAATGTTCCGGTTGCAGGGGAGGATACATTCTCTGGCACGGTTGGAATCCCTACCGGAGCAGGTTAAAGAAGCACTAAATAGAATAGAGGACTAAAATGGCAAAAAGTGAATACGATAAAATAGAAGAGCAAAGAATTAAATCTATGTTAGCAGAACCTGATATGATAGCTAAAGATACTACACCTAATAAAAAAATGAGTAAGTTAGAAGCTAAACAATTACAACAAAAAGTTTATGGAAATTTAATTGAAAGTGGTGAAATTAGTGAAGACCTTAAAGGTCCGGTTCGTTTTTATGTAGACATGTTTATAGCAGGTGCACCCGAAAAAGTTTTAAAAAAAGAAAGAAAAATTTTAGATAAAAGAATAGCAAACAATCCAGAAACAAAAGGTACAAATCCTGATTTAGTAGAACGTCTTATTTCAGAAATTTATCAAGAAAGAATAAAGAACGCAGATGGTGGTTTAGTAGGCGGTCAAAAAGAATTAGATAAAAATAATGATGGTGATATTACTGGTGAAGACTTTGCTATGTTAAGAGAAGGAAAGCAAGAAGGTGGTATGTTAATGGATGACCAAATGACAGACATGATGCAAACAGAAGAAACACCTGACATGGAAAATCAAATGGCAGATATGATGCCACCAGTTGCAGAAACTACTGAAGAAGAATTACAAGAACAACAAGAAATTGAAGAGTCTCAAGTTCCAGACGAAATGATGGAAAATAATTATGTAGACTTTTTAATAGACGAAGCATTGGATGAAAATGAAGAAGCAATGCTTATGGAAGAATTACAAGCAAATCCACAACTTAGTATGATATTTGACAAAGTTATGGAAGTTGCAATGGAATTTTCAGGCTCTGGTTCTGTTGAAGGACCGGGGTCAGAAGTCTCCGACAGTATACCCGCAAGGTTATCTGACGGTGAATTTGTCTTTACTGCAAAAGCTGTAGATGAAATCGGAGCAGACAATTTAATGTCTATGATGAAAGATGCTGAAGCTCAAGCAGACCAAAGACTACCAGCTCAAGACGGTGGAGCTATAAGAGAGGAACAGCAGCAGCAAGAGTTCCAACAGCCTCAAGAAACTACTCAAAATATAAGAGTAACAAAAGAAACTGTTGACCCTACTGCTATGCTCCAAGAGGAAGAGGATTTAGTGGGCAAAGAAATTCGTTCACAAATGATGCTCGACCCTTATCAGCAACACGTTAGGAGCTAATAGAGATAAAGCCACCCAAAGATATTTGGCACTTTATCAAATACAACAACCGAAAGGCGACCTTTACAAGACAAGCCCTGCAAGTGCACATCGCAGCTACCTTGTTAAACGAAGCCCTGATTAGGAGGATAGAAAATGACTGAAGAAGTCTTACAAGAGGAACAGCCAAACCCTTATAATTTAAAAAAAGATTGGCACAAAGGCGAGGATAAACCTTTCCAATCATCAGACCAGCTATACTTTGAAGAACCATCTGAAAAGAATAAATTATTCAAATCAAATGATATCAACGAAGCAGAACAAGCTGGTAATGTTGAAACAGATAATTTGGAATCTGAAAAAGATAGACCTTATAAGAAACCAGATTATAAAAAACGTTATGATGATTTAAAAAAACATTATGATTCTAAGCTTAACGAGTTTAAATCTAGGGAACAAGAGTTGATAGAAGAAGCTACTCAAAATAGAACTGAATATCAAGCTCCTAAAACTGAAGAAGAACTCGAACAATTTAAGCAACAATATCCTGATGTTTATGAAGTTGTTGAAACTGTTGCACACATGCAAAGTGAATCTAAAGCAAAAGTTCTAGAAGAACGCCTTAGTAAACTCCAAGCTCGTGAAACAGAAATCAATCAACAGGAAGCAGAAAAAAGGTTAAAAGAAAGACATCCTGATTTTGATGATATCAGAAACAGTGATGATTTCCATGACTGGGCAAAAGAGCAACCTAAATCTATTAAAGATTGGATATATAAAAATGCTTCTGATGCTGACCTTGCTAGTAGAGCTATAGATTTATTTAAAAAAGATATAGGTATGGAAGTTCCGGAAAAGAAAACTAAGTCATCTTCTAAACAGACACAATCTGCTGCTGATATGGTTTCTACTAAAACAACTAGTGTTGACCCTAAAAGCGAAAAGATATGGTCTGAAAAGGAGATTGCTGCAATGAGTATGGCTGAATTTGATAAACATGAAAGTGAAATCAGTGAAGCTATGCAACAAGGCAGAATCATTAAATAACTATTACATTAGGAGAATATCATGGCTCAATATTTTGAACCTTCAACTGATACTAATGCTAACTTTGCAAACTCCGTTAGTGGGCAAACTAATAGTTTTTTCCTACCTTCCGTTTATTCTAAAAAGGTTTTAAACTTTTTCAGAAAAGCATCGGTAGTTGAAGCTATTACTAACACTGACTATGCTGGTGAAATATCTGCTTACGGAGACTCTGTAAAGATTATCAAAGAACCTGTGATTTCAGTTTCTGATTACACAAGAGGTTCTGACACTACTGCTACTAAACTAACTGACCAAGAGTTAACTTTAGTTGTGGACAGTGCCAAAGCATTTAAGTTCATTGTTGATGATATCGAATCCAACATGTCTCATGTAAACTTTAAAGAAGTAGCAACTTCTTCAGCAGCTTATGCGTTAAGAGATTCTTACGATGCTGCTGTTATAGCTGCTATGTTCTCTGGAGTTTCCACATCTTCACCTGACCACGCTTTAGGTGCGGATGCATCTGCTGCTACCCAAACTATGGGTCAGCATCAAGGTGGTTCTAACTCTATCGACCTTACAGGTTCTGATGGTACTGGAGCTGACCCTTTAGATGTTATGGCATTTATGGCTAAATTACTAGATGAGCAAAGCATACCTGAAGAAGGAAGATGGTTCGTTGCACCACCTTCGTTCTACAATGAGCTTTCACAATCTGGTTCTAAGTTAATGTCTGTTGACTTTAACGCTGGTCAAGGTTCTATTAGAAACGGTTTAGTTTCTAGTGGAAAGCTTAGAGGATTTGACATGTACAAGTCTAATAATGTTGCTGCTGCAAGTACTGCAACTGGCAAAATTATGGCTGGACATATATCATCTACTGCAACTGCTCAAACTATCATCTCAACTGAGGTCCTTAGAGACCCTAGTTCTTTTGGTGATATCGTTAGAGGATTGCATGTGTATGGTGCGAAAGTGCTTCGACCTGAAGCATTAGTAACTGCTTTTTACACAGTAGACTAAGTATAATTGGGGGAGTCTTCGGACTCCTCCTTTTTAAAAATTAAGGAATTATTATGTACGGAAAAGATAAAAAGAAAAAAATGATGGGTGGTGGCTACATGGATAGAAAAGAAATGATGTACGGTGGCTCATCTAAAAGAATGAAAAAAGCTCATGGTGGTGGAGTTCATTACTATGAATCAATACAAGAAAAAGAAAGAAAGTGTAATGACATGGTGGGTTTAAACACTATGAAAAGTTCTACAGATAAATAATGCAAGTAGAAGCACCACAAGGTTATCATTGGATGAAAGCTGGAAAAGGCTACAAGCTTATGAAAGACCCTAAAGGAGGTTTTAAACCTCATAAAGGAGCTAGTAAAAAAGCTAATTTTGCAATACAAAAAATACATAAAAAATAATGGCTAATACATATTTAGAACTTACTAATGAAATACTAAGAGAACTTAATGAAGTTCCTTTAACTTCAACAAACTTTTCAAGTGCTGCAGGGTTTCAACAATTTGTAAAAGATTCTATAAATAAAGCTATCTATGATATTGCTAATGAAGAACCACAACTACCTTTTTTTTCAGCAGGAGTAAGTGGAGGCACTGACCCTTTTTATGGTAATGTCACTGTTGCTTCTGTAGCTGGACAAAGATGGTATACTTTAAAAGCTGATAGTTCTAGTATAATTACTGACTATGCTTCAGTAGACTGGGATGATTTTTATATTACAACAATTAATGTATCAGGTGAATCAGCTCCTTATGTATCTAATGGTTTAAAACATATTAACCTTGAAGAATGGAAAAGATTTTTAAGAGATGCTGAAAATGCTGATGATGCAAATACTCAAGCTTATGGTGAGCCTAAATATGTATTTAAATCTCCAGATAGTAGAAAGTTTGGATTAAGTCCAATACCTGATAAAGTATATAATATACACTTTTATGCTTTTAATAGACCAACAGCATTAAGTGCACACGGAGATGAAATAGTTTTACCAGAACAATATAGTAATGTTATTACTTCTAGAGTAAGATACTATGTTTGGCAATTTAAAGAAAGTCCACAACAAGCTGCATTTGCTCTTGACGACTATAAAAAATCATTAAAATATATGAAATCTAATTTAATTAATCCAACTCCTAGAGAAATGGTAGATGACAGGACTTATTTCTAATGGCTAGAAGTCAACCTTATACAGTAGCTTGTGATGGTGGTTTAGTTAAAACAACTAATGCTATTGACTTATTAAAAACTCCGGGAGTAGCTACAGATTTAAGAAATTTTGAAGTTTCTATTAAAGGTGGTTATAGAAAAATTAATGGCTATCAAAAATTAGGTACAACAAATGCTGTACAACCTACAGGTGGAACAACTAATATTTTAGGAGTCACACCTTATGCTGACGGTGTAGTAGCTTGTGCAGGAACAAATATTTATTTTAGTAAAGATGGAATTACTTGGGTACAAATAAATAGAAGTAGTGTTTCAGGAAGTGGTGATAACTATAGTACTTTTACAGGTCGTAGTGTTTTAACTAGAACAAACCAAGGACAAATAAGTTTTGCAGTTTTTGATGGTGCAACTTATGATTATGGTTTATTAGTTATAGCTGATGGTGTTAATAAACCATACTATTTTAGAATGGAAGGTACAGATTCTGATATAACTAATAGAACATACTTTAGCGGTGAAATAACAGTTAATAGTACGAAAGGAGTTAAGTATGTTACAGTTCACGATAAACATTTAATAGCTGCTGGAGTTGAAGATAATTTAAATACTATATACTATAGTGGTACTTTAGACCCAACAGATTTTACTAGCACTGGTTCAGGTAATATAGTTATTGAAGACCAAATAGAAGGCATTAAAAGTTTCCGTAATGAACTATTTATATTTTGTGAAAACTCAATATTTAAGTTACAAAATATAAATAATTCTAGTACGATAGTAGTAATACCTGTAACTAAAAATGTAGGTTGTTTAAGCGGTTATAGTATTCAAGAAATTGGTGGTGATTTAATATTTTTAGCACCAGATGGATTAAGGACAGTAGCTGGTACAGCAAGAATTGGAGATGTGGAGTTAGGTACTGTAAGTGCTCCAATACAATCTGTTCTTACAGATTTAGCTTCAACTATAAATTTATATACAATTAATAGTGTAGTACTAAGAGAAAAATCACAATATAGATT
>VTLG01008217.1_pt1 | contig 15186 bp, 20 predicted proteins | sample 4694571 | NCBI WGS metagenome assembly VTLG01 (sample SAMN12604809, study PRJNA352737) | marine metagenome | biome: ENVO:00000447; feature: ENVO:00000209|ENVO:00000569|ENVO:01000036; material: ENVO:00002151; isolation source: viral sequences binned using virsorter ...
TAAATGAAGTGCGAAGCCATATGCGTAGGCGTAATGATAGCACTACAGGAAAAATATATTTCTAGGAGGAATAGGAAATGGTACAAGAAAATATAGACATTCAAATAACTACATCCGACATTCAAGGGGTTATGCAAGAAGACCCAAACGTGGCACTGAGAATTCAGAACAAAGCTCTGAATAGAGTATCACTAGGTCTGCAACAAGAAGTTGCAAAACTTAAAGCAAAGATTGCTGAACTTGAAGAAGGAGATAATAAAAAGGCAAAGGGGAAATGATATGCCAAAAGTAGGTAAAAAGAAATATCCATACACTCCTAAAGGTATGGCAGCTGCTAAGAAAGCATCTAAAAAAACTGGAAAGAAAATGACCAGAAAGAGGTACTAGAATGGCAGGCAGAGAACCTAAAAAATTAACAGACGAACAGAAGAAACGCTTAAAAGATCCTGCTTACCTTATGGCTTTAAAGGCTGCTAAATCTTCTAAGAAACGAACACAACGAAGGTAAGGATATACTATGCCAGCTATACAAGGAAGAACATTAAAACAACTTCGGCAGGCAGTAGGCTTTAACTTAGGAGCTATACACACTGGTACAGCTTATGATGCAGGTTCAAATACTACATTGATCTCACTAACATTTGTTGGTGGAGATGATTGTTATAACGGAAAGTGGGTTGCTGTTGCAGACGCTAGTAATTCTGATAGCACAGAATTTAGAATCATTAGCGACTACACAGCATCTGCTTTCAGAGCAACTTTGCAACAACAGTTGTCTTTTGCTACAGCCGCTGGTGATAGCTATGAGATATGGGATGAGCCATACAAACCTGAAAATATAAATGAATTTATTAACCAGGCGATCGTAGATTCCACAGGATTAGTATACGATCCTATAGAAAACATATCGCTACATGGTGATGGTAAGCAAACTCGATATGATATACCGTCAGGAATATCACAAATATCCAAGGTAGAGTATCGTAACAAGATTAGCTATGCCAGACTACATGACTGTGGTTCAACGTTTGATGAGAAGACTGATGGTGATTTTACTCAGTCTTTAGATACTAAAGATAAAAAGCAAGGTAGCCAATCCTTGAAGATGGTAGTCGCAGCTGGAGCTTCAGCAGGCGATTTCGTCACAGATTCAATAACCTCTAAAAATATTAGTGGGTATGATTACATAGAGATGTGGGTTAAGAGTACGGTAGCTACAAGTGCTGGTAATTTAAAACTATTACTAGATGACTCAGCTTCATGTGCTAGTCCACTGGAAACTCTAAGCATACCTGCACTTACAGCAGACACCTGGACTTTTGTCAGGATGCAACTGTCTACTCCAGAACTAGATACAGCAATTATATCTATAGGTTTAGAGTACGACTCCGATTTAGGAGCCTGCACTATTCATATAGATGACATTGTGGCCGTAGCAAATAGCACGGCAGAGTGGGCTACGCTAGATAGAAGACTATGGAAGATAGACAAAGAATCTAGAGATTTAATCTTGCTTAGAGATGGACAAGATGCCATAGGGTATTCGCTTATTAAAATTACAGGTGGAGATAAACCTGCAACCTTATCATCTGAGACAGACACCACAGAAATACCAGAAAGATACGTCATAGCATTTGCAACAATGAGAGCATTACTTGCCAATTCTGGTGGCCCATCGACTGACCCTGATTCAAAAAGACAACTAGCTTCATATTGGGATGATGAAACCAACAAAGCCAGAGCAAGTTTCCCTATGCTAACTAATGTAAGGACGGTAGATTAATGACATCTAAAGTCATAGAACCTAATGAAGTATCTCTTAACGGAGTATATTATCCGATTACCAGGCCTGTACGTTCTACGTTAGCGTCTATCTATCCTGCAAAAGTGGTTATTGGAGACACGGACAAAGACTCCGATCCAAGGTCATCTGTTATAGGATGGTCAGACTGGCGTGGAGGTATAGGTATTAACCGAATGGAAGGTGCTGCAGATGTAAACCGAGCCTGGTTTAGTACTTGTCAGCTTAGATATAAAAACCATTTAGTTTTGCCTTCATTAGCTACAGAGACAACTACACCTTCACACAGTTTAGGACAAGGTGTAATAGGTGCGATTGAAACATTTAAAAATGAAGTATATGCTTTTTGGAATGGTGGCTCTGGAGCCACACCAAAGCTATACAAATATGCTAACGGTAGTGACAGTTGGGGCAGTCAAATAACCACATCTGGGGTTACAGATGCTGTAACAGATTCAGTGGTTTGGACTAACGCAAGTGGAACATCATACCTTGTGTTTGCACATTACGATAGTGGGGGATCTGGATACACTTACAGTACAGATGGAAGTTCTTTTACAACCGACACACAAGATGCTCAGTTTTTGGCAACATGGGATGACAGGTTGTGGGGAATATCATATGCAGGTCAGTTATGGTATAGCACAGATGCAGGAACTGAATTCCTGGATGCTGTGTTGCCATTACCTGACGGTAGTGTTACTAGTTTGTTTGTGGCTCGTAGTTCTGCAGGAATGCCTATTATATACGCAATGACCACAGAAGGTTTGTTTGCACACGATGCAGACAACGCTAGATTTGATGCTACAGAACTAGAGTTACCTATACATCCAGATAACGGTAAAGGTTCTACCAGGTGGAGAGATTCAGTATATATCCCTAGTGGTAATGGAATATATAAATACATTAATGGTAACAACTCAGCTATTGTAACTATTGTTGGGCCAGACAAAGATGATGGAATGCCTTCAGAAAAACGAGGATCTATTCGTGCTATGTCTGGAAGTCATAACGAACTTTTAGTAGGTGTTGATGCTCAGACAGGGGCAGATCCTATTAGCTATGACGCTGTATCAAGGCAATGGCAAAGCCATTTTGGTTCAACAGTTATGGCAGACGACACAGGTTTTAGTACAATTCTAGGTTATAACGAGCTAGGTTGGGAAGTAAAATGGATGTCAGGTACTGTAGGAGAAACTGTTGATTTATTACACGTTAGCACTGCCTATAACAAATACAGGTTATGGTGGGGCAGTGGTGGTGACGTATACTTTATGGACTTACCTAAAGATATTATTAATCCTAGCGAAACAGACAATTTCCCATACGGAACTTCTGGTGTTCATGAGACACCTTGGTTTAATGCAGGACAAAGTGAGGTAGACAAACTAGCTTTAAAGTTAAAGATAGAATGTTCAGGACTGTCAGCTAATGAAACAGTTTTAGTTCAGTATGCAACAGATTATACAGAAAGCTACACAACAGCAGTTACTCTTAACAGCACAACTATGGGAGCGGCTGCAGGAACCTATACATACACATTTGGTTCTAGTGTAGGAGTCACTTACAGGTCTATTAAGTTTAAATTAACGCTGAGCAGGTCTACTGCTACAACCACAGGATTAGAAAAATATAATTCTCCAGATGTTATTAGCACAACATTAACCTGGAGAAAGAAACTTGAAGCCAAATGGGGACATACCGTTGAGGTAGATTTAAACAATAAGTATAAAGGCAATGACCCTAAAGCATTGCGATCTAACCTTATTTCAGCGATAGAGTCAACAACATTGGTAGAATTTACTTTTAGAGATGATAGTGGAGGTACACGAAACTACTACGTGGACGTTACTTCTGCACAAGGATTAGAATTTACAGGACGAGACGAACGAGGAAGTACCATGATTTCAGTGGTAGAACCATAGGAGATATATATGAGAACAGTATTTGGTGTAACGAATGTTAGTTCTGCTGGCACAGCAGTACAGCTAAACAATGCAACTAACAGAGTGAAGTACATAAAGGTTAAAGCATTAGCAGGTAATTCAGGTCTAGCGTATGTGGGAGCAAGTGATGTTTCTGCTAGTGCAAATTCTTATGAGTTATCAGCAACAAATGAAATAGAAGTAAACTTTGGAGAATTTGGAGGATCGGTTCCAGCCAACGTGTTCTATGCAGATACAGCATCGAACAATGATAAGGTTTGTTGGACTATGGTCTTAGAAGGATAAGATGACAACACAAAACATAACAGAAGCACCGCCAGGATGGCAAGGAAGTTTGCCTGAATACATAGCGTACACAACATTTGAATCTTTTGGTTTGGTTCCTGGAGAGGATTTTACATACCAATCAAAGATGATGGGTGGTCGCATGAATAAAGGTGGACTAGTGTTAGATTTTGATTTTACTAATCCTCCAGACTTGGCTGTTAATATCCAAGGCGTTTATTATCACTATGAATTTGGCGTAGAAACACGAGGGCGAGATGTTATAACCAGGCAACAAGTTGCAGGACAAGGGAAAACCTTGATATTTATTGACGAAGATGACATCTTGACAGATGCAGAGTATTATTGTAGAGAAGCATTACGATATAGAGACCACAGCCGAATGGCAGGAGGGTAAAAATGGCAGTTAATTTTAGGGGTTATCTATTTGATGACTCAGGAAATGCAATACAAGGAGCTACAGTCCAGCTGTTAGAACAAGATGGCGATCAAGAAGCGTCCACTACTACTGACAGTGATGGCTTGTGGTACTTTAATGAATCAGATGAAGACAACTACGATGTAAAGATTACTCGTGGTACGCAGATAAGGTATATTCAGTGGGATGACCAAATTTCTATTAAGGAAATAGACGTTAGAAACAATACTGGAAACACCACACCTGCAGCTACGTTTACGAACACTACGAATAACGCAGCAAATACCATTGCTGCTTTTCGAAGTTTGCGTGGGACTGGTGCAGATGATGACGAAATGTATATCAGATACTACATGGATGATGCTAGTTCCAACACTACAGAAGTAGCAAGAATGACAATAAAATTAACTAGTGCAAGTGCTGCTTCAGAAGATAGCGAAATTAATTGGGGAGTAGCTGTTAATGGTAGTATTGTCGATGTGTTAAAAATAAGCAATACTGCTGGCGGAGCAACAAACATGACGTTAGATGTTGCTGGAGATTTATCGCTTGATGCTGATGGCGGAGATATATTCTTTAAAGATGCTGGCACAACTTTTGGTTCTGCCACAAACAGTAGTGGTAACCTGATATTAAAATCAGGAACTACAACAGCTCTTACTTTTTCAGGAGCTAACCTAACAGCAGCAGGAACGATTGGTTCTGGTGCTATAACTTCAACAGGTATTGTAACAGGTACAGGATTTACTGCAGGTAGTGCAGTTCTTGCTGAAGCCGAACTAGAATTACTAGATGGGCTAACTGCAGGTACAGCGATTGCATCTAAGGTAGTTACTACCGATGCAAACATAGATACAACAGGGCAAAGAAACCTGACTATTACAGGAGAATTAGATGCCGCAACCTTAGACATATCAGGTAACGCTGATATTGATGGCACTACAAATTTAGACGCAGTAGATATAGATGGCAACGTACAGCTAGATGGAACGTTTACTGTAGGAGTTGATGACACAGGCTATGATGTTAAATTATTCGGAGCAACCGCAAGTGCGTATATGCTTTGGGATGCTTCCGCTGACGACCTTGTGTTTGCAGGTGCGGCAGGTATTGATTTGGCAGGAGATATAGACGTTGATGGTACTGCCAACTTAGACAATACAGATATTGATGGAACATTCGCAGTTGATGGAACAACTATTTCATTAGACGCAACGACTTCATTAAATATTGATAACTCTAACACCAGCAATGGTGTAACTATTGGTACTGCAACTTCAGGTATGCCAATAACTTTAGGGCATGGAACATCTGAAGTTACCGTTGGAGATAATCTAACTGTTACAGGAGACCTTACAGTTTCTGGAACTACAACAACGGTAAGTTCTTCTACTCTAACTATTGGGGACACCTTAATTAAACTAGGTCAGGCATATACAGGGTCAGCTTATGACCAAGGCATTATCTTCACAAGAGGAGATGGCTCTAGTTCCAACACTGCTAACAGGGCTGTGCTTTGGGATGAATCTGCCGATGAGTTTGTTTTTGCTCTTACCAATACTGAGGCTGGTACTACATCAGGGAACGTAACTCTTGATGATATGGCAAACCTTCATGTAGGAGGACTGACTGCTGATGATACTATTACTTTCGGAAGTTTAGGGGATGGGACAATAACTATAACAGCGTTTGTTGATGAAGATGATATGTCTACTAATTCTGCAACCCTTGTGCCTACACAGCAATCTGTTAAGGCATATGTTGACTCTCTTGGAGCATCTGGAGCAATAACAGCAATAACTTCTTTACTTGCTACGGATATAGTAATAGGTGAAGATGCACAAACTAAAATAGATTTTGGGACACCCAACGAAATAGATTTCATGGTGGACAATGCAGTAAGATTAACCCTTACATCAGGAGCATTATACCCAGTAACTAATAATCAAATAGATTTAGGGACTAGTTCTCTTGAGTTCAAGGATGCTTTCTTTGATGGCACTGTCACTGCTGACGCATTTGCTGGAGCATTAACAGGTAATGTAACTGGAAACGCTTCTGGAACTGCTGCTACAGTTACTGGTGGGACTCAGGCTAATATTACAGCGGCTGCAAACCTTGTAACAGTTGGCACTATTGGAACTGGGGTATGGCAAGGAACTGCTATAGCTTCTGCGTATATAGCAGCTGATGCTATAACTGGGGCAAAAATAGCAGATGATGCAATTGACTCCGAACATTATACGAATGCGTCAATAGATAATGCTCATCTAGCAGATAACGCTGTCGATACAGCAGAAATTGCAGACAACGCAGTCACTCTAGCTAAAATGGCTAGTGGTACTGATGGAAATATAATTTCTTATGACGCTTCTGGTAATCCAGTAGCAATCGCAACTGGTACAGATGGGCAAGTCCTAACCTCAACAGGTGCTGGAAGCCCTCCAGCTTTCGAAGATGCAGGTGGAGGTGGAGCATGGGCATTTATTGCTTCATCTGGTGCATTATCTAACGCAGCTTCAGTAGAGTTTACAGGATTGAATTCTAGTCTTTATGACCATTATGTATTTTGGATACAACACATACATAGTGTAGAAGATGATGTTTGGTTATTTGCACACTCTAGTACAGCTGGTGATACTGGTTATGATACTACTTATGGGGATTATCATTCTAATGGAAGTTCAGATGCTGCGGGGTTTTATATTAATACACATGGATTAGGAAATGCTGCTGATGAATATGGAATTAGTGGTAGATTTGAATTGTATGCACCTCACGATGCTAATAATTTTACTTATGGGACATCATTTATAACACAGATGAATACAAATGGAACAGTTAATACCAGAGTTGGTGACGGTTCATCTGGTGGAGCAAGACTAGCAGCAGAAGTTGTAGATGCAATTCAATTTAAATTTTCTAATGGTAACATTCAATCAGGAGAAATTGTTATGTACGGATTAAAGAACGCATAAATTAACAACAAGAAAAGAGGTAACAATGCCAAGATTCAAAAATGTAAATGGGTCTACTATTCAGCTTACAGCAGAAGAAGAAACTGCCAGAGATGCTGAAGAAGCAGCATGGACTGCCGATGCAGACAATCGTGCAGCAGCTCGTGTTCGTGAAGACCGAAACGCTTTGTTAGCAGAGACAGACTATCTGGCTCTCAGCGATGTAACCATGAGTTCAGCTTGGACTACATATAGACAGAACTTACGAGACATACCAGCTCAGTCTGGTTTTCCTAACAGCGTTACATACCCTACTAAGCCGAGTTAAATAAGGAACAGATAAATGAACTCAAATGATATTTGGAGATGGTCAGCGTTAATAACATATTTGTTAATATGTATATACGACTTTATAGTTGTCCCAGTTTATTATGGAATAGCTAGAATGGGATTAGACCTAGCCGATTACATGAGTCATTTACAGGAGATTGAAGACCCATTAGTACAGATGGAATATTTAAAGAAGTTAGTAAGTCAGCACGAGCCTTTCACATTAAAGGGTGGTGGTTTATTCCATCTCAGTTTCGGAGCTTTACTAACTGGTAGTGTGTTTGGTAAAAGCAAATAAATTATAGGAGATTGATATGAAATGGGGAACACTTAGACCACAGATTATGGCAGCAATCGTAGTCTTAGGGATACTTTCCTGCATAGGAATATTCCAAGGCTTCAATGAGATAGCCACTGGTTGTGTCGGAGGTATCACAGGTTTAGGATTTAAGTTATTGGAAAATGAATAATGAAATTCTGGGAATACATTTTGTACACCCATGAGCATAAAGAAAGTAGGAAGGGGAATATGATGGCAGCGATAAGTTTTTTTAGCTTGAAGCTCAAGCGACCTATCATGGTGAACACCCAAGATATTACCCTAGTTCACCTTCCAAATGGTAGACCTGCTGCTAGGGCTACTGCTGAGTATGAAGGCAAGACATATAGATTGTATAAGATTTTAAAGGATTCGGAAGCTAAGGTATTAACACAGGAGGTTAAGATGTCAGCTATAGGAACGATAATGGCGTTATGGAATTTGAATCGTGGTTTGCCAGCCACAGGTAAAGTGGTTATCAAAGAGGGAGTTGATGTTATAACTACTCTTGGTAAATCACTGAAGGATAACAAGATTACTGTAAAAGAAAAAGCTGTCATAGTAAATGAGATACGGCAGTTCTCTAATGCAGCGGTTAAATTACTGGAATCAATAACGATTCCTGAAGAAGCACCTAAAGGTAAGAAGAAGTAAGAAAAAGGAATGGGAATACAGGTACTTCTTTTAACGAGGAGGTATTATGAAACTCATAAAGAAATTTAAAAAATATGTACGAAAAGTTTTTCGGATCATACCTTCATTTCCTTTGCCGAAAATTAAACTACCCAAGGTAAACATACCCTTACCACAGATACAGATACGCAGTAAGTATAAGCGTGTTTTTAAAAAGACTGCTGTTATCTTACGAAACATTATATCCACAACAGTAATCACTTCAGGTTCTGTAGGATTACTAATATCGTACGTTAATCCACTCCCATTAATTAATAAATACTATACAACCACACCACTTGTGAATGATAACGTGGCCCTACTGTATGCTAATGTTGAGACAGCAGTCTGGGTATCCATAGGATTGATTTCATTTGGATTACTCTTACACGTTAACAACTTTAAGGTATGGAAAAGAAACATTAGGTCTTTCCCAAGGGCAGTGTTAAAGACTCCTAAGAGAATGTACAGGAAGCTAGTAGTCTTCAGAGACTGGTTACTAGACACGTGTAACCGTTTAAACGAAGAGTCAGCTAAGTGGCACAGAATGTTTTCTGTTCTACGATCACCATATAGTTTGTTACGAGGACTAGGTTTTAGCCCACAGATGGCAGTTGCATTACTAACAGTAGGCTCGACTGCAACCACTGGTGTTGTGGTCAATGAGACTATCTTAGCCGACAGATCCTTTAGTCGTGGAGATTCTGGTGTTTATGCTGCTAGTGTTATCGGCAACGAGACACCACTTGATATACCAACCTCGTACTCTGAGAAGGAAAACACTCTTAGAATCGACCTGGGAGCCACTCCTGTACGTGAAATCACTATAGAGAATGTTACAGTGGGAACAGCTTACACTAACTCGGCTCTACCATCAGGCGAAACTAACGTTGTTCAAATATCAGGCAACCCTCCAGCACAGGGATTTACTCCAACAAGGCTTGAGATAGGTACATTAATATTTGAAAAGAATCGGTGTAAGAAATTAACCTTATCTGAGATTAATGCACACACGATTATCGTTGAAGGTAATGCTAGTGATGGACAATCTATAGCACCGTCTCCTGGTACAGCTAGGATGAGAGCTATAGGGGGTGGTCACCATCAGGCCTCCTCAATGAATACGTCTGGCGGAACCTATGACCGTATATGGATTCAGGCTCCATCATCAGGAGTTAATGGGAAAGTAGGTACATTAAAGTTGAGTAACCTGTTTACTAAAGGTGGGGACTGTGTACTATCTAAGATGGACATAGGAACACTAAAAGTTATGCTTAATGAAGTAGGGATGGGCGATGGGTTTAGTACAAAAGAATTCAGTATCTTAACAAATGTGACTGGTCAAAATATTACAATCACAGATAACGTAGAAGTACAAATAGCAGAACCAGCAACTCAATAGTTGCTGTAGGTAGCGGCAGTCAGCTTGGCGGCTATGCTCATAAGCATAGTGTGATCAAGGTTAGGATTGTCTTCCTTTAATTTTAAAAGAAAGAGCTTATATGTCGAGTATATCTTCACCTCTCTCGAACGTATAGGCTCTTTTTCTTTGCCCATATATATACGTTCTATGTTAGCCATGGCTATCCTATTTTAGCAATTACATTCCCATTCAAATAAGGGAGTATTCTCTCCAACGTATGCACCTACAGTGTTGAAGTTAAACCAATCAACAGCGTCTTCTTCAGACCATTCGTTATCTTCCATTAGTTGTTGAATACATAATGGGCTTGAATAAAGAACCACAGGAGTGTTGTCTCTAAAACCTATTCCTTTTATAGACCTATCATATCCGTCTGCAAACAATGCGTCAGGATTAATCTTTACTATATGTTCTTCTATTATCTTTCTTTCCATATCTACCTCCGTTGCTTTAGCATAAAGTATACCACAAATTAAAGACCCCACACTTGAAAAGAGAAGTAAACAAGTGTGAGGCCTTTAGGGTTTTTAACGAGTAATCAAGTCTGTAGACTGTGTGTTTTGTCTGATAATCAAATCTAAGCTAGAATTTTAAAGAGAATTTTTATATATGCCCTTGGAAAGGAAGACATATAACGTACTGTATCTATACAATTATTGGGTTGGAAATTTGAAGTCCACAGCCGCATGATGATTACTCGAAATATTTAATTTTTTGCCTTTCTTTTTTTAGGAAAGCCTGCTTTCATATTAGCATATGCCTTCTTACTAATCGTTGATTTGCTCTTAGGTCTGCTAATACCTTTACGTTTTCTTGCATTTATGTTTGCGTATAGTCCTCGTTTAGCCATTACCATTTAACCTTATTAGCCCAGTAAGCTGCTGACATCTTGCCTTTAGATATATTCTTGGCGTGTCGTGCTTTGAAACTTCTAGATCTTGGAGTATTGGTTTTATCCCCTGTCTTACCTTGCTGTCCGAATCGAATAGTTTTTACCTGATCTCCAGACTTAGCCACAACAACATGGGATTTGGTAGAGTGGCTAGGAGTTCTCTTTGGCTTATTATAACCAGACACTCCAGCTCTCTTAAGTCTACTGTCTTTTGTTGCCATAGTAATCTCCTATGTTTTTTGGGATATCATACCAATACCATTATTTTTTGGCAATACATAGATTTACATAGCACGAGGATCAACGAGAAACGATTTTTATTGAGTCGTTAGTCCTCTAGCATTCGGCGAATTAGCTTTGAAACCTCTTCTTCTATATGTTCTGGTTTCATATGTTTCAATAACTCTCTTAGGAAATCTTCCAGTTGATCTAAGGTTTCATCAAGTTTCCCTATGTCGTGCATTATACTGTCTCCTTCATTGATTCAGCAGCTGCTTTAGCTAAACAATCTGCTTGTTCATTGTAATGATCTCCGTCATGTCCCCTAACCCACGTCCATTTAATATCACCCAGCCTAGAAATTACATTATTTAATTCATGCCATAGGTCTGCGTTTGCTTTCTTCTTCCATCCCTTGGTCATAGTATTAACAACATATTCGCTATCAGACAATACTTCAACAGATGTCCCTGGTAGTAGCTCGGACAGTGCTTTTATTATGGCTTGTATCTCCATGCGATTGTTGGTAGTGGCTTCCTCCCCTCCAGATAATTTCTCTTCTCTCCCATCGGGGTATATTATTACAGCACCCCAGCCTCCTACTCCAGGATTGCCTAGACATGAACCATCTGTATATATTTTTGTTTCCACTATTCCGTCTCCTCTATTTCTATAACTGTTTTCTCTTCCTTATCTATAACAAATTGCACTGGGGCGTGTGAGAGATAATCACTACTATCATCCACGAATAACTTGCAGTCTTTAGTTAATACATCTATAACCTTCTTTGCTGCTGCTAGGAAATTATCGCCATCACGTTTTCTTTTTGTTTTTAAATGGAATGTAAACGTGAGTGTTGCGTGCCCTTTGACTGGCTGTATCTTCTGCTCTTTGCATCGAATCCAGACCAGTGTATAATAGTCTTTTACTGGGCCCTCTTTATACCTGTCATACCAACGTGGATTGTTGTTAGGTAATAACTCCTGAGGTATCCTTGCATCAATTACTAATGTTTGCTTCATCAGTCTCCTCCTTTGTAGCCCTCATGGACTGGATTAATCTTTTTTCTATCTGCTCTACCCGTTGGAATGTTAGCCCCAGGTCTTTAGCAATATCCCTATATGTCTTGGGCTTAAGCTTTTCTGAATACAAGTTGTATCTATCGACAAGAACAGACCTGTCTCTGTCACTAACATTACGGAGAATTCTTTCTATCTGTTTGTCTAGCTGCTCCACGCTTTTTCTAGGCTGCATATTTAACTGCCGAACAAAGCGTCTTTTGTTTCTGTTCATCACAGAATCCTGCTCTGTTACCACCCTCTCCTCTACCAGCACCATAAAGGATGATCTGAGCATTAGCATTTTCCCACACTCACACTCTATCTCATACACCAAGTAGGGATGCTTAACCTTTTTCTCCCTGCTCCATATCCAGATTACTATACCGTGATGGTCAAGATGTTTTTTATACTTAATGTCAACAATAGCAATCTCGTCTCCAAAATAAAACTTTCGGTTGCCTTTCATTCCTTACTCCTTTTGGGATACTTGGTAACAGCCTCAGTCACAGTGGTATAACGTTCGTCTGGGTAGTACTGCAAGCTATTATCATCAAGGACTATCCAGTTATGAGGGTGCTGAACCTCAAAGAATAACGGGTGGTCTTCATCGGGGGAGTACCCTCTTCTTTTTTCAGTAACCAAAGCTGAATGCTCCTCTACAATTTCTCCTCCCATTTTTAAAAGCTTCTGTGCTATGGCTGAATGCTTGCCAGTACAGGCCTTGCAGTTAACCAGGGCTTCGTATGGACACCCATCATCCCCATTAATACATAAGCCATCATCGTTTTGCTCTCGGTATATCTTCTCGTACCTATCCCACAAATCTAAATGAGATAAGACAGCGTCATTAGTGCTGATCATAGCCTTCTGAACATCCGAAAGTCTTTGTCGCATAGTTTTTATATCAAGAAACTTATCTAATGCTTCTTGATTTTCTTTCATTACTTCTGCCAAGTCAGGATTATGCCTTTTCTTAGGTGCACTAGACTTCAACTTGCCATCTTCTCTATACACAGAACCTTTATTCTTTTTTATATATTCGTAAGTTTCTATAATCTGTTCAAGGTCTCTCAAGTCTTTCAAAATATTCTCTCCATTTCCTCTTCGTCATCAGTGTTTTCTTCCACAGTTGTAGGTTCTGGTGAAACATAGGTTGGTTCAGAAACAACTGGCTTAACCTCTTCTGTCTTCCACCATGTGCCTTTGTTGTCGTTATCTACCTTGCCTTGTCTTTTCCATCTAGCTAATTGAGAAGCCATTTGGTCTTTAGTTTTTTCCATAAGCCTTGCAAGCTGTGAGTAGTGCAAAGAAGTTTGCTCATCAAAATAACGTGAGGCTTCCTCCCAATCCATTTCTCCTGGAGCTTTCTCTTCATCGCTTACGGACTCGATTTCCGTTGGTTGCATTTCCCTAATGCTTTCTAAGACGCCAGTCTCTTTATGAAACACAAACACGAACCCCATCATGCCTTCCGTTGATCCGTTGTTGTACTTGTGGTGCGTTAGTGTAAAAACTAAATGTCCTTTAGGATATTTATCTGAAACTTTTTTTAATTCAAACTGGCTTCGTGAGAAGTTAACCTTATATATAGAGCCGAACTGAGACGTGCTTCCTGTTGTACTCTTGTTAGCGTGATCAACGAGTCCAGCGGTTACGTCTGGGCCAAGGGCATCAAGCTTGTTAAAGATACTAGCTACTGCGTCTGCGTCTAGGCTACCTGTCTGAATTGCTGCTCCAAAAGAATCAATAAATATTAACTCAATATTCTTTTCTTTTATAATTCTGGATAACAAGGTCACGTTGTCCTCAAGGGGTGAGTTTAATCGGGTGTAGTGCAGCATTCCTCCAGTATCCATAGGTATACCTAACACTTTTGATATTTGAACCCTGCGTCTTTGGTATTCTGTTTCGGATGTTTCGTAATCCACCATCAAAACCCCTCGTTTTTTCCCATTGGTTGTTATGCTTGAGCCAAAGTTTATTCCTTGGGAAACAAGTATAGCTAACAGTATAGTGAAGTAAGACTTACCACTCCCTCCAAATCCAAAAAAGCTTGTAGTGTTTTTCTTTTCTATGAATGGTTTAACAATCCATTCTTTTTTAGAAGTGATATCATATTCTCCGCTTAACTCAACGATAGCAGGCTCGGACTTGGAAGAGTTAATGATGTTGTCACAAAGAAACTCAACCATGTCTCTCCATTCACTCCGCTCTATGGTAGGGTCTCCTTCGTAGCACCTCTTTGCAAGTGCATCCTTCCGAGTTCCACTTGTTAGAGTCAATACTTCCCTACCCAAGAGTCCACTCTTTGTTATTCTGTCGCAAGTCATTTTGATTTCTGCTTTAATTTCCCTGAGGCTACCACCAGACCTGCTTATATTTGTAACAGTAGCAAAGACTCTAAGCTCTGGCCATTCAACTACATATTCCCCAAGGTCAGTTGATCCTGAAGTTTTAATAATCTCTGTATTAGGTACTACAGGTTTAGATTTAGGGTGCTCGTAAATTTTCTTCCCTGCCCTAAAGGCTTCTCTCAACCTGTCTTTAAATTTCTCAGTGTCCTTGGGACTATCTAGCCACATATCTGATATGTCCTCAAACCCATGCAGCTCTTCTTTAGTAATAACAATAACCTTGTCTCTAAAGTTTGATCGCTCCATGCTAGTAAGAACTTTGTCTCCTCCAATATCAGGCTCTATCATCACATAAACTTTGTTAAACTTTTCAACATACCTATCCCATTCTGGCTTCCACATAGTAGCCCCTGGTATGCCGAGTGCATTGATGCCATTTACCCATAGGGTTTGGCTGTCACTTTCCCCTTCAACTATAAAGACATAATCTTCCCAGTCTTTAATCATCC
>VTLG01009004.1_pt1 | contig 15186 bp, 15 predicted proteins | sample 4694571 | NCBI WGS metagenome assembly VTLG01 (sample SAMN12604809, study PRJNA352737) | marine metagenome | biome: ENVO:00000447; feature: ENVO:00000209|ENVO:00000569|ENVO:01000036; material: ENVO:00002151; isolation source: viral sequences binned using virsorter ...
TTAATGATTTAGGATGAACATCTTCTTTTACACTGACATTATCTACTAATACTGTAGATGATGCAGTTGAATTTTTAATTGTTAAATAATGTGCTGTGGCAGAAGCTTCAAATGTAAAACTGTGATAGCTAAGATCACCTTCATCGTTTGATCCTCCTGCAGAAGTATATGTGCCTGTAGATACATCTGTAGCTAAAGCACTTGTTCCTACTGAGACTGCTAAACTAGGACTTATTGCTGTACCTGAAGTAGATGCATTTTTCATGGCAAATGAAACCATATATGTTCTACCTCTAGTTAAAGAAAGCTCTTGATATACAGCACTAGTACCAGAGCCTGCTGCTAAAGATAATGCACCTGAAGAGTATGTAGCACTTCCAGTACCTGAGTTAGATGCAGTCCAATTAGTTATGTTACTTGTAAACTCACCATTGGTTGTTAATTCTGTAGGCACTAAAACAAAACTATCCCAATCTATTGTAGAAGCTGCCGTAGTAACTGTATATTCTTGTACACCTGCAGTTAAAGCCTGTGTTCCTGAGGCATACAGATAAGACCACTCTACTTCTGAAGTAGCTATATCTCTTATGGATTTATTTATATTTTCTTTTACTGATGTCTGTATTCCTACTGTAGCTGCTGCAGAACTTAAATCTGCGGATGTAGCCAATGTAGGTTCATTTAATTCTGTTAATACGTTATTTACTAGTGTAAGAAATGTAGCCATGTTTTGCCTATGTTGTTAGAGGATTGTATATTAGCTCTACACCTGCTATTGCTGTCACTGTGCTTGCTGTTCCTGCTGTGACTGTTACTTTGTCACCTGCTTCTAATACTAGAAACATATTTGTTAGATTTATATACCCTTCTCCGTCTACAGATTTAGAACCTGTAATAGGGTAGTAGGTAGTAGCTGAAGAGTCATACCATTCTAGCATCGCTGTTTTTCCTGATGCGTCTACATTGCCTACGTTTATAAATCTTACAATCCCTTTAAAATTGCTAGGACAAGTATATACATCTGTCCTGCTTGTATTTCCTGGTGTTGCTGCTGCTGAGATAAATGTTGACTCAGCCATGTTTTAATCTATGGTATATAAACCACCCTATCGCAACATTAATAGGTAGTAGGCTTAAAAAAACTGTGTATTCTTGTAGCTTAAAAGAAGCTATCCCTAAATACAAAAAAAGCACCATGAAAATACATAGGCTTATTTTGAGTAATTCTATTCCTACTGTTTTGATCACTATTCTACTGCTTCATTATCTTGAGTAGAAATTTCTATTGTTATAGCTTGTGATTCTGGGATATCAGCGTTCAACATAATTCTTGAACTACCACATCCTACTAGAAAAACAGAAACTATAAAAACTAAAAATAAATTCTTCATAATTTTTCCTTGTGTAAAAGGCAGGGGGTAATTAATACCCCCCACCAAAGACATTATTTAGGCATATGTGTCGCCAGACTCAGTATCACCTATTCCGTCAATGTCAACTAAGACAGCCCATACTCGGACCTTAGAGTTAACATTAGCAGTAGCAACAGTTACATCTAGTGTATCTGCTGCAGCATAAGTAACAGCGAGTTCAGCAAGAGCATCACCTGAAGTCATTTGACCTGCAGATTGAGTAGCAGCAGCAACGTAAGTTACTGTGCCATCGCCTAATGCCAAAGTACCAGTTCCAGTACCTGCAGTGATCACATCGATCCCTGCACTTAGTACAAGAGAGTTAGCTGGTACGTTAATTGCTTGATAGACATCTCCACTAGTTAAAGCAGTAGATGTGCCATCAATAACAGTTGATTGTGCGTAAACTTTAGGTACTCCTCCAGATGAGGCGTGCCCTTGTCCAGTTCCAGCACCAGTTTGTGTTAATGTAGCCATTTATCTTCCCCCTTAATCTAATTTAACGTAGGCTTGAGCTATGGATTCAGTTCTAAGAACTTTCCTACCATAAACATGAAGACCACGAACAATATCAGCAAAAGAGTCTGTGTCTCTCACTACTTCTGTTTTTGCAATTTGTGAAGCTGTTGCAACACCACCTTGGTGTCCAGCTAGAACAACATGCACATCAGAAGTACTAGCAGCAGGCATATTATTAGACTTATAAAGTCTAAAGCCGTTTACTAGTTGAGGAACAACTAAACCGTTTCTAACTTGTGAACTACCTTCATTTAAGAAGTTAGCGTCAAGTAGTTTAGAACTGGTTTGCTGTAGCTCTTCAAAGAATCTTGGAGCAGCTACTGCCCATCTGTTGTCTGTAGGAACGTTCCCATCGTCTAAAAGTCTGCCTAGACGAGCAAGTACGTTTACAGGATCAACTTCATCGGTGTCGAAACCAGTGTCGATTGAGTTTGTTGCGTGGTCAGCACCATACGTATTGCCTGATGTGACTTGTGATTGAATGTTAGTAAGAACTTCACTATCGTAGCTGTCTTTAAGTGCATAAGCACCTGAAGATGTAGCTAGAGTTTCAAAGTTGATGTGTCCTTGTCTTTCCTCAATATCATCTACTTTAAAAGCAAATGCATTAGCTTTGTCGACTGTTAATTGAATTTCATCGTCAGCTAAGTCTTGAGTATTTACAGAGGAACCTCTAGTATACGCAGAAACTGTGATAGTGGGTTCTTTTATGATTCTAACAGTGTCGCCAAAATTTTCTATTTCTCCGAAGTAGTCAGTGTTGGTAATATCCTCAACAACTGAAGCCTTTCGGAAGAATTTAAGAACTTTTTGACTATAGATTTCAGGTAAGAAATTACCTGAAGGCAGGTTGGTATATCCTGCGGCAGTTGAGATAGCCATAATTGAATCCCCTTATAGTTAAAGTTAATAAATTAACGGATTCTACCCTCTCTTCTTGCTAAGTCGATTTCCTTTTCGTACTTTTCAAATTCGTGAGGTTTCATCCGTCTGATTTCCTCAGCACTCCACTCTTTCTTGCCTTTGGCTGGTTCCGACTTCTTTTTAGTAGGAACAAAGTCAGCAGCAGTATTAGTGGCTTGCTTTTTTGATGTACGAGAAATACCTTTATCGGCTTTATATAAATCTAAAACTCTAGCAGCCCATTTAGCGTCAGTGTTATTTTTAGTAACTCCATCTGCTATGGAAGGTGGTTGTTCATCTAGCCAAGCAATAAAATTTTCATCTTCTTTAATTTGCATGAAATCAGGATGTATTCTAAGAAGTTCTTGAGTAGCTTTTTCTTTAGTTAAACGTACTCTATCTTGTCTTAAATCTTTAATTTCATCTTGCAAAGATTTTGTTTTATTCTCAGCTTGAGAATGAGCCACAGTCTCAATAACATTATAAACATCTGGGTATTGCTCTTTGAATTGTGTTAATTCTTCAGGCGTTTTAGGTGGTGTGTATTTGGTACCACCATCCGATGCTTGTTTTGCCAAGTCTAGGAGCTCTTCTTCTTTCGATTTGTGCTCTTCGATTTTAGCATCATAATGCTTTTTTAAATCATCATACCTTTTTTTGTAGTCATGTTCAGGTTGTTCTGATTTGGTAGTCTGCTCTACAAAGCTTTCTGATTCTTCCTTAGAAGTAGCTGCTTCTGGAATTTCTTCTTCAACAGGGTTCGGTTCAGGTTCAGGATCGTCTAGCTTGTTTCTGTAAGCCCCTTGATATGGAGCTGGTTCTAAATTTTCTTCTTCCTTTTCTAGTGTTTCTTCGTTCATTTTTACCTCATTGGGGGCTTTACTTTCTCCGTAAAGGTAGCCCATTCAGTTATTAAAGAGACAGGGTTGCTTTCGCAAGTAGCTGTCAACTAAGTGTTGGGTCTTTCACCAACTGACATAAGACCCTTGTTGTTCATCGTTTCGAGAACATTAGGACCTATATATTTCGTTAAATTCTTTGGTATAATATATTCACCATTGTGTACATTCACTGGAACTTTACCTCCAGATTTTAAATTTGTGCCTGCTTGTGTAGCAGCTCTTGAGAGCATGCGATTTATAGTGTCTTCACCATAAAGGGCTACTGCAGGCTGAGAGAGTACGTAATCTCCCTCTTTTAAACTCATAGGAACATCATCTGCCCTTGCAGATGGCGGAGCTTTGCCTTTTTCGTTGACAAGTCCATAATTACCTTTATTATACTGTACATTTCCACCCTTGTCAAGAGAAATTTTCCCACCTTGTCTTGCTCCTACACTAAATATAGTATCTAGTAAATTATCATCTGCTGTAATACCATATTCTGATACTGCTGGTTGTAATGCTTCAATAGTATTAGCACGACCTGCTTTCTCTAAAGCAACAGCTATTTCTGTAACTTTTGTAATTCCGTTTTTAGCACCCCAAGTAAGTAAACCTATTATATATTCTTGTGCTCTAGCTATTCCTTCAGGAGTTGATTCAAATCTTCTTCTAGGATCAAGTTTAGAATCTATATCGCCTGTTTCTTGATCATATCCACCTCTATCTAAGAAACCAGTAATATCTTTATCCCAAAAAGCTATTTGTAAACCATCTGTTCTACCAAATTCTACTTGAAAATCTCCTTCAAAAGTAATTCCGTATTCTTCCATTAAATCTTGAGCAGCTTCATGCACAGGTTGCATAAATAGTTCTGTAAATTCTACAAATTCAGGAGCTGATTTTTTAGGGTCATAGTCTCCTTGACTAAAACTAGTAGTTTGCATATCACTAAAGTTTAAATTAGTATACCCTGCATCGTTAGACATTTCAGGATATAATAAATCTCCTGCTAAATATTGAGCTGCAGTTACAAAAGCTCCTAAAACAGGGTTTGCAGCCCACGCTGCTCCTGATGCAAAAGCCAAACCAGCCTCCTTTACTCCACCGCCCTGTAATACAGCAAACATAGCAGCTATTGTGCCTCCGCCTACTGGAGTAGCTGCACCTGCAGGTCCTCCTTCTAGACCCATAAGTTTTCCTAACTCTTCAGCACCATAAATTGTAGCATAACTTTGAGCACCTACCATAGCTACATCTTCTGCACTTCCTCCTTGTAAGGCTGAAACACCCATAGCAACTAAACTATGCATACCAGCTTCAAAATGATTTATTTGATCAGGTGTCCAATCAATAGTTCCATTACTTGCAGCCGTTTTTATACCAGTAACCATTTCATTTACATAGCTAGAAGCTACTTGACCGCCTGCACCTACTAAAGCGTCTTCTTCGTCTCCAGTAAGAAAACCTAAAGCAGCTCCAAAAGCTACATCCTGAACAAGATCGCCTACTTTAAAACTTCCTTCCATAGGAGTTCCATCAGGATTTTTTAAACCTATTAATTTTACATCTACTTCAGAGCTCCACCAATCTTTTATGTCTTTACTGATTCGTTGACCCCAGTTTAATGCTTGCTCTCCTTGAACAATATTTTTATTTAACCATTCTTGATATTCTGCATCAGTCATAGGACCCATACCAGTCATTCGTGTTTTGCCATCTTTAGTATATAGATTTCTAGGGGCACCTTCTATACTTCCTGTCTCTATAAAACTTTTAGTATTATTATACACTTCTGTAAGAGCCTTATCACCAGCATTATAACCATCTATAATTTCTTTAACAGTGTAGTGTTTTCCTTTATACATTATTTGATTAGGTCCACCTGTTTCAGGATTTACACTAGTAAATTTTCTATAAATTGTTCTTTTACCTGTAAGATTATCATACTCTACTTCAAATGATTGTTTAAATAAATCGCTAGTTTCTAAATTACTAGTCCAAGATTGTCCTGCTTGTATACCAAGTCTATCTGCTTCATCTTGACCAAAATTGTCAACAAAACTAGCGTAGTCCTCATCAGTAATTATATCATCAGAATCATAGGTCTGTATACCTTGATCTAATTTAAGATTAAGGTCTGTTTCTAATTGCTTTGCATCAATTTCTTTACCCTTATCTATTAAAAAGGCATTTTCAACATTAGTAATTAGTTGGTTTGTTGCTTGACTATCAGAAGATTGACTACTTTCCGTAGAAGGTGCAGTTAAATAATTTTTTCTTGTATATTTTCCTGAACCAGAACCAAATCCAGAATATGGGAATTGTTCTCTAGGATTTACATACCCTTCAGGTGTTTGTGTTGTAGGGTAGGGAACAAATCCTGTAGGGTCTGGTCCTGTAGGTAAGCCTATGTTAGGGTCGTTAGGGTCAGAAGTAGTAACTTGTATAGGTCTAGGTGTTGGTGTAGTAGTTACAGTTGGTTGATTTAAAACCAATGAGTCCTCTTGCATGTTTATGAAACCTTCGTTAGTTGCCATCTGTCCTTTTAGCCTCCGCCCTCACCCTGTCCTGTAATTGGAGTAACATTCCCAGTAAAGCCGCCTTCCCCTGCAGTTGGCGTAGTTCCTGTTCCGATTGTGCCACCACCAACGCCTGTTGGGTCAGCAGGGTCTGCTCCTGCAGGAACTCCTTCAGGGGCTCCCATGTTTGGTTGTTGTTCACCAGAGGCAAGAGCCTCTTCGCCAGTTGGTTGTCCATTTAAACCTCTTAAAATTTCAGCAAATATTTGTGCTTCGTTAACATCATTAACTAGTTCATCAGGCTCCATGTCCTGAGCTATTGCTAGTTCCTTAATCAACGTAGGTAATTTTACAAAAGGAGCAAGCATAGGATTAGCTACAGTTTGTAGTAACATCGTTAATCTTTGTGATCTTACTTCTTTCATCATTACAGACGTTGTGCCTTTAGGTTTAATCTCCAAATCACCCATTGTTGCATCTTCATCCTCTGAGAATTGCATATTCCACATGAACATGTTTTCTCCTAGAGGTCTAAGAAGATGATCATCTATATTCTTGATAACAGTTTTAATGCCTAAACCTGCTGATCCCATTAACATAGATAATCCTGCTGCAGTACGACCAGTACCAGTCACGCCAGTTTGACCATGAGTAATACTAGGTATACCTGTTTCTTCGTCAGCAAGTTGTCTTGCTTTATCATACATCTGGAGGTTTTCTACTGCTGTACTAGGAAATTTAATTCCTGTAATACCAGTACCAGGAGCCCCAGACTGCCTCCTAAATATTTTACCAGGATATATATCCATAGACTGACCTGGTACCATCATGTTCTCGTCTACTTCAAAAATTAAATTGCCAGCCAGTGCTAGATTGTCAATAGCCATACGCACATGACCATTCATTAGTAGCTGTGCATCTTCCATGTTCTCAGGAACACCTATACCAAAAAATCTGTAAGGATTCTTTTCATATGGAAATACTTGATAAGGTAATCTTTCAGGTACAAACGGATTTAATACTACTCTTAATATTTGATTACCACATATCCATGCATTTACTTGTATCTGATCTAATGGTGATGTATTTTTAGGTAAGTCTAATTGTATTTCTTCTGCCATCTTAGCATCTAATACACCCCAATATTCTAATATTTCAAATCTGTCTTCGTTATAGATAGGATCATTATCTGCATATAGATCGTTTTCAAAATGTCTTTCTTCATAAGAACTACCCATAGTAAGGCAGGTTTCAATAGCATCTACATCAAAAAAAGGTCTATTTCTTAGAGCACGTAATTGTGATCTATTCATTCTATGTCTTTCTATAATATATTCTGCATCTTCTAGACTTAGTGCAGAAGGATCAGGATATAAATCCCAACAAGATACATGATTTAATCTAGGCACAACCTTTTCTTCTGGATCGTAAAATCTACCTTCTTCGTCACTAGACCATTTATGTATAGTCTTAGTATGATTAAAAGGACCTTTAACTATACCAGTACCTAATAGGCATTGTTCAAAAAGTCCTTTTCTGAGTTCGGAAACTGCTGAAGCATCTAGTAATTGATCATGGATTAATTTTTCCATTTTTCTAGCTGCTTCCTTGGCAGGAGAAAGCTGTGGTTCTCCCATGTTAGATGGACCTGCGGCTAAATTAGCTTCAGCCATATCATCTTGATAGGGTCCTAATTCTAATTCAGTAGCTTCTGTAGCTCCTGGTGGTAGTTCCCTACCATCTCCTTCAAATCCATAAGGGTCTGACTGACCTGTAAGTTCGTCTACAGGTGTTTTTAGGTGAACAAATTCTTCTACGCCTTCAGGCATAGGAGTAGATTCTACAGAAATAGGAACTTTACCTTGTGAAAACAAAATGTCTACTAACTGCCCAAAAGCAGCTAATACTTTTACTTTAGTTATTTTTACAGTAACTTTAGATCGTTCTGATTTTCTGTAATCCTCACTATCTTCTGAGGTTCCTCTATAATTTTTGTAAGCTCTAAGCCATCGCTGTTCGTCTGATAGACGACCATCTTCCGATTCTCTATACTTACCTCGTATATACCCTGCTAAACCAGTCATCTCCTCTTGGGTGATGTCTTCTTGTTCGTCAGTGCCTACGAGTTCACCTAATTCAGCCATAATTAATAATCCTTTTTGTCAGCTAAAGCATTGAAATTAGAATCTGTTTGACTCTTTTTCATGCCTGATAAGTTACCACCATCTACAGTGGTTTGAGCTCCGTGAGATACAGATAATTTATCCCAGCTTTCCTTTTTCATTCTGGTAAGCTTGGATTCGTCTTCTGTGCCTATGTCACCCTGTTTGTAACCTTGCATTAACGGCATCGTTTTCTCCTTCTTGTTGGTTGGTTGATAAATTTAATTTTTCTAGTTCTGATTTATAATCAGCTAGTCTATCTCTATTTTCTCTTTCTTGTATATTTTGATCTCCAAAAGCAGTGCCTTCGTCATAAAACATATCAGCTATGCCTTCAGGTTGTAGATCGCTACTTAATTTTTGTTCTTGTTCTACACTATAGCCTTGAGGTCTTTCTTCTAAAACTTCTCCATAATCTTGCGTCATAGCATCATATGTCAATCCTCTAGTAGTGTCTTTTTGTTCTTCTCTAGTAGGGTATAATCCCTGTTGTATACTTGCAGCTAACCTGCTTCTAGTAGCCCCTTCTGGGTCTCCTGTAAAATCTGCAACATCTAACTGACTATACGCTGCAGCATCCTTAGGGGATAATTTATCCATATCTGATACAAATTGATTAGAGTCTTGAGTTGATCGCACTGTAGCACCAGAAGGCAAAACAACATCAGGAAAAACAGAACCTTCTTCTGCTCTTTGTCTATCTACCATAGGTCTAACTAAAACTTCAGCCTGTGAAGGATCATATAAAAACGATTCTACAGTTACATCTATTGTTGGATCAATAAGTTTTTTAGCTGAAAGTTTAAGACCAGTAAGAACTCTATCTGCTGCTTTAACAGGTTTAGCAAAAACACTACCAATAGTTACTGCAGTAGGTACTACAATTCCTAAACTTTTTAATGTTTTGTTAAGAGTTCCGCCTATGTTAAAACCTCTGTCTGCTAATTCTTGTTTCTTTTTTAAAGCTCTACGTTCTGCTTTACTTAATGTTTTGTTAGGTTTTTGATCTATAGTAACAGGTTCTTCTGTTATTTGTAAGTCTCGTTTATCTTCAAGTTGTGTTTCTTTAGCAAAATTACTTTGATTTTCTCCTACTGTTGTATCTACTCTTTCATAAAAATTTTGTAAACCAAAAGGATCGTCTCCAATTAATTCTGGTTTATCTATTTGATTTGCTACCATAGGTCTAAATGTTTTTCTTACTGACTCACTACCAGAAGGGTTAAAAGGTGTTATGTTCCCTGTAAAATTCATTCCTCCTGGACTTTTAGCGTAAATGCCTATATTATCACGATTTGCCATAGCAACATAAGGATCGTCTGTTACTCTTATAGCGTTACCTTGAAAAGCAAATCTATTTAATATTTTTGTAGTATCTCTACCTTGTAATTTTACTTGATATAATACACTATTAGGAGTAGCTGCATAATCTACAGGCTGTTTAACTCCTGAAATATCTCCTAGATAGTATTCTGATTTTCTTATAGGTGTATAGCCTTCTATCATTATAGGATTATCTACATCATAATTAAGAGCATTAATATCTTGCCAATCTACATCATAGTTTAAATTAGGATGAACACTAAATCTAAACAAACTATCATTTGTTCTATATTCTCTAGCTTTAGGATCAAATAAAACATCTGCTCTATTTTGTATACGTGCATCTATATCTCTTTTTATATCTTCTATATCATACCTAAGTGCGTCTTCTCTTGCAATTAAAGATTGTGTATATTTATTATAAGAAGGCTCTATTCCTTCATCTATAAATCGTTGTTTTTTTTCTAAATAATTTTTCCAATCTTCTGAAGTTATAAGTTGGTCATATTCTCTATTTCTTTCTACTAGTGTTTCTCTCATAACTTCAGTAAAAGATTTTGTAGCAGTGTAGGCACTGGGGTTTCTACTAGCGTATTGTACATAACTAAGACCATAATATTTTTGATTAGGTTTACCTTTAGATGTTAATATCGGTTGCTCTGTTATATAGCCATGCCGTTGACTTATCTGACTTAACAATACGTTTTTAGTATCAAAGTTTACAATTTTAGCTAAAGCAGGGTCTGAATCTATTATAGCATGATAGAATTTTTCAGAAACCATTTGTTGTTGATGTGCTATCATGTCTGCTACAGAAAAATTACTCGGAGCAGTACCTGCAAATATCATAGCCTCATCAATAAAATCTAACATAAATTCTTGATCTTTTAATATTACATTACTATTAGCAAGTATAGCATCTCTTATTGTTCCTAAAGCAGATACTATAGTTCCATTTGTTCCTCCTACATCTCTACCTTTTAAAAATTTATCTGTAATTTTGCTTTTATCTCTATACTTTTCTACAGTAGCAGCAAGGTCTGGATCGCCTGAAGGTCTTTCTACGTAAGTGTATTCTCCCATCTCATCAGCCTGTCGTATTTTATCTACGGCTGTTTGAGGCATTTCTTTTTCAAGAAAAACAGGATCAGACCATTCTAAACCATCATGTTGATCTAATATGTCAGCTATATCTATCATAAAAGTAGAAACTAAATTATTAAAAGAATGGACTTCATTTAAATTTTTTAATAACTTCTTATTTATAGGAGACGCATCTAAAAGTTCAGATACATTAATTATACCTTTTGTTTCTGGAAAAAGTTTTTTTACTTTTTTTCTGTCATTGCCTTCTGTTATATATTTAGCTGCTTTAAATTGTTCTTTAAGTTCATTAGGAAAATCAGCTTCAGATGTATTTCTTGCTATATATTTAAGTAGTTCATGGGCAATATCTTGTTCAGCAGAAAAATTTACATTAAATGTTAAGTTTTGTGAAAATGTTCCATAACCAAAACTTGTAGCATCCTCTATATTTTCTGGTAATTTATTAAAATTTTCTAATGTAGCTTTTTTATAAGAAGGAATATTAGTATTTACATTATTTAATTTTTCGCTTAATAAAGCCAGTAGTTGATTTGTATTTAAAAAACCAGCCCTACCTTTAGAAACAGTCAACTCTTGTCTAGCTTTACCTATTTTAGTAACTGCTTCTTTTCTTTTTCTTTCTTGTCTTTCAAGCTTCTTTTTTCTATTTTCTTTTTCAATACTCATACTAATATCCAAACACTGGATCACTAGGAACATACTTATCAAACTCTCTAGGCTTTCTAAACCTTGGATGATAGTAAGGACTGTTCACTAATCTTGTCATACACATATACCTCAATGCATCATAAGCATGATCATCTGCTTTTGTATCTACATCCTCTGGGTTTGTTTTGCTTAAAGGTAATGTAGGTAGCGTTCTAATTAAATGCTTACAATTATTAAAAATACGTAAACGTGGTTCTTCCATATCATTATCACCTAATCGTTTATGCATCTCTATCTTGCCTGCTAACCTATCTCGGTTAGAAGCCATAAATCTTAAATTCAATCTATTCATAGACTCAGCAATACTAAGCCCATGACCAGTTCTGCTAAAACAGGACTCATCCAAAACAGCAGTCTGGATTGTCGGATCATCATGCTCAAGCTCAAGTATTCTTTCAGCTAATTGCTCCCCTGTGAATCCCTTGCCATATAATTCTCTATATATCCAAAGATTCCCATCAAAATCGATTGCACCCCAAAGTACACAAGAAGGACTAGAGTAACCATAATCTGCAGCCCTAATACGAGCCCAAGACCTAGGAATCTCAAAAGGCTCAACCACATGTCGACTCCTATCAAACTCAGCAAACGCTGCACCATCTGTGACATCCCAGTCTCCTTCTAATAATCTTCTACGTTCTACCTCTGGTAGAGAGTTCAACATGGCTTCGTATTCCCCTGAAGCCATCAAATATGGATTGTCCGTTAGTCTTGCTGGGATGAATCTTCGTTGGAAGAGGGGTTTTCCTGCTTTTTCTGCGTTACTAGACCCATAACGTAAGATTCTATTCGTCTCCACATCCCTAGCCCAAAAAGGAGTATTTGACTTGGTAGGGTCAATATACATTTTTTTAATCCACCAACCGCCAACTCCACCTGGGTTAGCTGTGCAACGCATGTAAGGTACAATGCTTTGATCCGTTGTACGGAGTCTTGAACGAAGGTATTCCCAAACGTAAGGAGTTGGGTAATGCGTAATTTCATCGATTGCAATCCAGTTAAAACTTTGTCCTTGATATCTTGTAACATCTGTATCTCTATCCAAATATGAAAATAAAATCGTAGCCCCAGATGGAAATATCCATGTTGATTTACTTTCTTTAAAAACAGCTTCTGGGAAAGCCTTCATATATAATTGCCTACTTTTATCTATAAGCTCTGTCAATTCGCCCAATGTTCTTCTAAGAAGCAACCCTCTATGGTTTGGGTTGTGGGCATATCGTAATGCATCTGCAAGTAAGGCGTAGGATTTACCTCCACCTGCTGCACCTCCATAAAGAACATCTCTTTCAGGAGCTGCTAGGAACTCAGTCTGAGGACCCTGATTCGGATTGAACGCAACTTCCCTGTCCGCAACAAGTTCCTTCACCGCAGTTGGTGCATCCGCAAGGACATCCTCCGTTATCGCACCCTTTCCCTGAAGACCCTTGTCCAGCGTCTTGAACTTCTCTATCTTCTCTTTCTTTAATTGCTTCTGCCTCTTTACTTGGTTCGTATGCTTCTTTATCTTTTTATCTCTATAGCGAATCTGTGCCATAGTAGCTCTGCGAGCTTTTTCTTTTGCTGAGAGATTGTATCTACCTTTCTCTCCTGCCTTTAACTTAGGTCTTCCTTTTTTATTATCTTCCGACAACTTCAGCCTCAACATCTGATAAATCTATAGCTTCTGCCTTTTTAGCAGGTAGCAATACAACAGCATGTACATGTTTGTTCTCTGATACAATTTCCTGTCGTTTAGATATACCACATCTATCCAAGATGTCTGTTGCTGCTTCAAATCGTAGTTTCTGTCTGGCGATAGGTTCATCATTACCACCAGATAGTGCATCTTTTATTTGTCCTACTGCATTGGCTGTTGTCGTTGCTAACAACTCTTTTGCTCTTTCTATTATGTGAGGTCGCATAGCCTTTGACACTGAAGACCGTGAGGTCTCTGAATAGCCTGCATGTAATAGACTTTGGGTTATGTTCCCAAAGGTTTTCTCACCCTCTGCAAAGTATGCGTCTAAGAAACCTTGTTGTTTCTCGGTGAGTTCTTTCGATTTTTTCTTTTCAGGTAGTAGCATTATTTTCCTACTCTAGGGTAAACTTTTCCACCATTTTTATATTTTTTATTACTGCTAGTATACTTAGAACGTACATGCCCTCCACCTTTAGCGTCTTGTCCTCTAGGCATTTTACTTACAGCTCTTTTTACTTTTCTAGGCTTATCATATTTTTCATATAAGGCAGAACCTATATCGTATACTTCTTTAGCAGCTAAAGCCCATCCTACATATGGTATAAATCTTGTTAAGGCTTTTCCTGCAAGTTTTACAGCCTTTAAGGAATCACCAGGTTTTACTTTATTCATCAGTTCTGCTTTAAATTTACTTTTTTCTATATCATCTAAAGTAGCAAGGTTTCTTTCTTTAGACACTCCTTGTTGTGCTCTAGTATAAGCTTCGGCTTCTTTTTTTATTTGGGCAAAAACATCTTTACCTTTACCTTTATAAACCCTATCCCCTTGAGGACCGAACTTACCTTTTATTATTTTACCATCGTCTTTTGCCATTATAAATTTACGACTTTACAGTCACCTCATGTTCTACGCCTCTGTACCTGCCTAGTCTATAGCTTATATGTGTAATCTGTTTTTTAGGATAGGCAATACCTCTGTATTTCTTTTCAAGACCTTTATCTATAGGAAACATAGGGTATGTGATTACTTTTGTGTTTGTTTTGTATTCTGTTAACATTTCCATCTTCTCCTTGCTTGTCTAATCCTTGAATTAGGATTGTTTCTTGTTTTAGCTGAACTTCTTTTCAGTTGTCCTAGCGATCTTGCACAATAAGACTTACGTCTTTTAGCAGCTTTGCTGCCCTTCTTAACCTTACCAGTCACTGCTGTTTTTAGTTTAGAACCAGGATTTTTCTTCCTGTAGGCTTTTACGCCCTTCTTTGTCATTCCAGCACCCTTCTTAGTGGGTCTGTAGTTTCCACCTTTACCAGTGGTTCTTCTGATAGGTTTGGCTTTTTTTCTTTTAGCCGCCATTAGTCCATAGGGTCTGGCATACGAGGATTAGGAACTCCTCCACCATATCTTTTATTTTCTGTAGTGTATGATTTAGCACCGCCACCATACATCATTTTTTTCCTATTAGAACATACATTACCGCCATGTCCTAGATCAACACCTCTACCTTTAAGAATATCTTTTCTAGTTACTTTTCCATCTCCAGTTAGATCAGGAAATCCACCCTTCTTCATATTCTTCTTAGCTGTCTTAGCTGCTCTAGCAAAATTTTTTTCAGTAGGTGCACCTTTAGCACCTTTCTTTCTCATCTTCTCACCAGAACCTGCTGCGATTCTTTTACGTTTTTTGTGTATATTTTCATATAATGACATTTTAATTCCTTTTGTTTTGCCTAGATGAAGGTGGGGGGTAAGAAAAACATTGCATTTTCCTACAAGGCTTGCAAGCACTCTTGTGGTCGGTTTTGCCTACTTGGGCATACCCCCCTAGTGACCCCCTTCATACTCCTTATTATACTCTATATATAGGGTTTTGTCAAATAAAAAAAAATTTTCTTGACAAGTTCGTTATCTGGGTGTACAATAGGATTAGTCCGCCAGGGCTAATATATATATAGTATAGGTGTAGGCAATT
>VTLG01011710.1_pt1 | contig 15185 bp, 21 predicted proteins | sample 4694571 | NCBI WGS metagenome assembly VTLG01 (sample SAMN12604809, study PRJNA352737) | marine metagenome | biome: ENVO:00000447; feature: ENVO:00000209|ENVO:00000569|ENVO:01000036; material: ENVO:00002151; isolation source: viral sequences binned using virsorter ...
ATCCAAAAAGTACATAAATGCCTTAAGTATAGACCAATGTGTTGCATCTATTTTAAAAAATAGAAGTGGAGTCGCAGCATCACCGAATGCATTGTATAATATTATAATATGATTTAGGATCAGATGAACCTTGAAGTCACCCTGTGTCTCATATCTCCTTAGAAGTCTTTTAATATACTTGAATCTCTTCAGGTCTTCTTCAAAGTCTTCATAAGTTACAGAGAGTGGGTTATCATAATTTTTAATAGCAAACATCATCCAGTTATCCTGGGTCAATTCATCGAACTTCATTCATTTTATGCGTTGCTGTCTGTAGTTAGAGTAGCAGCAGTAGAGATCACTTCAACACCACCAATGGAGTTGTTGACTTTAACTCTATACTGGTTTCCATTTTCAGCTGCTGTAAGTCCAGTAAGTGCAAGTGTCTGGTTAGTACCACCTGAAACATCAGTGAAGTTAGTACCACTGTTTGTACTGACTTGCCATTGATAAGTGATAGAAGCACCAGAACCAGTAGAAGATGCAGTAACACTGAATGTGTTAGCAGCAGTTGCAGCAGTAACTGTTAAGACAACAGCAGCACCGCCACCTCCACCAAGTGAAGCATCAGCAATTGTAATGGTCTCATTATCAACGTAACCTGTACCACCAGATACTAATGTAACTGTTGGTGTACCATTAGCAGCAACAACAACTGTAAAGTCTGCTCCAGCACCAGATGCTGAACCAGCAGCGTCAGTTACTGTGTATGTTCCAGCAGTTCTGGATCCATCAGCAGCACCATTACTGGTGAATGTACCAACTGCTCCAGCAGGGAAGTATACTGTAGCGTCAGCAGGTTGAGAGGAAATTGTAATCAAGGAAGTAACGTCACCAGCCCAAGCATCATCAGTAAAGTCACCAGAAAGTGTAGTACCATCTTTTAATGAAGCTATACATTCTGCTTTATGACGAGTAGAACCACCAGCATCAGTGAATGTCCTGTATGCCCACCATCCAGGAGAACTCAAACCCTTTGCTTTGTTCTCTGAGAGTTGTGCTTCTGCTTGACTAACACCAATGATTTGTGTGCTAGCTGCTACAGAGGTTGCTCCTCTCAAAAGAAAATCTGATAGTGCTTTAGGTGCAGTACGTCTTTGTACCTTATTTGCTGCTAGTGTAGCATTGGTACTACCAGCATACACTTTACCAAGTGTAACTGTGTTACCATCTACTGAGTTAACAAAGTACTGAACTGAGTCCAGAACAATGATATCTCCAGATGCAATAGCATCTGCTGTGTTTTTAGTTACAGTTGCTGAAGCATTTGTAACCGCAACTGTCTGCGTAAATGCTGCACTGTCTGTTGTTCCAAGAATGGGCATCGTATTACTTCCGAATTAATGAGTTAATTTCCTAAAGTTTATTTATAATATTTAACTGCTGCCTCATAATAGTCACCCATATTATGATCAGCGACACCATCAAATCTGGTATCTTTTTCGTCTTCTAACTTGATGACTGGATGAGTATGTACATAACCTGCTAACCAAGGTGGTGTACCAGGTACTATATCATCACCATGAACAAATCTAAGGTGACAAAGATCTTTTATTCTTTTTCTGAGTCTGCGTCCACCTGGTCTAGGTGAACCAGCAGTTACAAGTGCAATATTCTTATTGCCTGACTCCCATAATAAGTCTGCAATTAATGTTGCGGTAGCTCCACCAAGAGAATGACCTGCTATAACAAGTGTTCTCTTAGGATCCAATCCTTCATATGCTACCACTAGCTCAGCTAGTGTCCTGTTAGCATTATTCTTGAATCCCCTGTGACAATCGTCACGTTTAATAAGAAACTTCAGATTGGTTATCCAGTCTGTAGTCTCATTTGTTCCTTCAACAGCAAGAATGGTGTGTCCTTCACACTTCCTACTTACTAGAAAGTCTTGTTTGTGTGGGTATACATCCCTACAGCACCTTAGTGCCTCAAGGACTACCTCCTTTGGTAAATGTGACATAATAAACAAGTAGTTAGCTTTATTTATCAGCTATACTCTCAGTTCCACCTACTGAAAATGGATTGTATTTTGATGTAGCAATCCTATACATCTTCTCATGCATGGTTACTACCTCTTCAGCACCCTTCTCAAAGTCAGGTGTTGATTCATGTCTTGATGAGTAAGTCTCATCATCTGTTGCTATTGGCATAGTATCTAATGGATTCACATAATCTTTATCAAACCATTCATCGTATGGTACTTTTCCTGGTTCTGCGTAATAAGTCATTTCCTCTTAAGGTATTGCTTCAAACCGAATTTGATAGCCATCTTAAGTAGCTTTCGTTTCAGTATCATCCTATACTTGTGGTATCTTTTACGTTTATTTCAACCTTCTTCTTACCTTTCTTCTCAAACTTACCATCATTGATGGTAGGCATGACCTCTACTGGGGGTTTTTTCTTCTTGGTCTTGGCTTTAGCCCCTTCGTTACAAGACCTATCTACTTTTTTGAATAACTAAGGATCTTCTCAGCAGTCTTCTTAGCCTTTGCTTTGTATGCTTTCTCTTTCTCAGCAGATTCCTTTGTCACTTCAGGAGTAGGTAATGTAGATCCATCATCAGGAACATGATCTCTCTTTACTTCCCACTTCTCACCTGTAACTGTGTAAGTAGTTTCTGTTAACTCACTAAGTTCTGTAAGAATCTTAGATGCTTCATCCCATAGTTCTGACTGTTTAGCATCAAAGTTTTCCTTTGCTTCCTTCTTAATCATGATGTTCTTTATCTGAGCACCATAAGAAGGCTTGTTCTTTGTGCTATCAGGAGGACCAGCATTGAACTTAGGATCTTTTGTACCACCATCATCTGTATTAACAACCTTTATAGTCGGGATGGTTTCTGTATCAAAAGCAGGTTTAGGTATAGTACCTATTGGTGTTGTAACCTTATCTTCTTCAGTTGGTTTCTCTATAGTAGCAGCACCAGGAGCAGGTACTTGCTCTTCCATAGAACTACCTTGGAATCCAGCACCGTCCATCCACTGAGCGTAAGACTCGATCAATGCTTTGGAATAACCGTCATTATGCTTGACGGATGTTGATGGTGTTGGCTTGTCCATGAGTAAAAAAGGTTGTTCTTCTTGGTTTATTTATACTTTCATTGACTTCTCTTATGTCACGTATCCATGCTCGGAACATTTCATCCGACTCAGTTACACAGATAACATAGTTCGGTCCAGTGCGAATGATCTTTCCTTTCACACCAGTAAGACTATTCATCACAACTTCACCTTCAGTGAAGACTTGCTTCTTTCTGAAGTTCTGTCTGACTGCTTCTGGTTTAAAATCTTTAAAGGTTTTCATTTAAAGTTCTTAGGCAGATTATCTGATATCGATTGCATAAGATTAGCACAATCTAAGTCACTTAAGGATTTTGGAATACCAGCACGAAAAGATTTGAAATCACCTTTATGTGCTGCTCGTCTCATCTTCGTACCAGATACTGCAAAGGTATCACCATCTGCATCTCTACTACCTGAAGATTTGATTTCAAGTTTACGAAAGGCAAACTCTCCATCCTTACCATTGTATTTATGAAGGAACTGCATAGCGTTAACACGATCAGAACCTACAAGGAATACAACCTCATCATATCCAGCAAGCATAATATCCTGTAAACATTTAACTGGATCTCTAGGACCACTATGGATATTCCCCTTATGTTTAGGAAACATCTTCTTCATAAAACCTAATTTATCAGAAGGAGATAATGGGTTAGTTCCCTTGGTATCATTAGTTTGTGAGATATAAATTCTATAGTCATTTGATCCAGCAGCCTTCTTAACAGCATCAAAATTGGCTTCATGACCTGTCGTAGGTGGTTGAAACCTACCAAAAGTAAAATAACATCTTCTGGTTTCTAACGCCATTGTTTTGCTAGTGTGAAATTGTTATAGGAAAACTCAATACGATTAACAAACTTAATCATATCACCATCCTTATGCATAACGTATCCTTCATGGGTAGTAATCTTGTAACCCTTATCAGTTAGAACAAATGTCTTGATTTGGTTCTCAAGTTTATCTAGTTTATCTATCACCATTTGTTTCAAAGATTGAAGTTCTTTATAGAGTTCTATCATAGCTTTGAACTTGGCTTGATTTTCCATGAGATAATTCTCACTTTCATATATCAATGCCTTCTTTTTAATCTGAGTCTTAACAGTCAGTTTATCAGCAGCTGCCTTTGTTTTATTGTGGTAGAAATTGGTAAGGTTTTCTAAAGTAGTACCAACATCACCTATAGTACGTGCTGCTTTGATCTCAGAATTAAAAAATTGTTTGATGTAAGAGGACACATGCCACTTAGCATCTCCTGTAGAACCAGAAAACTTAACCAGTTCATCCAGAAAATCTCCAGACTGTCTACACTTCTGTTCTATAGTACGAACATGATTATCAAATGAATTCAACTCAGAATTACTGAAGTTAACCTTATCCATAGGAGTATCATTATTGATAGTCAAAACATCTGGTATACTACTGGATGTTTTACCACCAGCAGTTGCCTGTAAGTTTGAAATATCCTCACCAACATAATGTGTATGAAATACTACACCTATGTTTGCCTGTGCTGCTGCTAAACCTAATGGTTGGTCAGCAGGTATAGCATAAGTTATAGTATTTGGTTTAAATGTGATTAGTGTCTCTCCATTAATGACCTCTTTCTTTTTATCATCAGTAAACAGAAGGTCACCTTGAACTATACCATCTATATCTAATTTCTTAAACTCGGTAAGACATGTTTTTAATTTATCTCTCAGTACTGGTTGAGTACCATACCATGCATCAATATCATGATCAAAGAAACATATCTTAGGATTATCTTTATTGAATACAGACTTAGTTCCTACAAAAAATCTTTTAGTATATGGATGCTTACCACAAACAACTGAAGGAGCACCATCCCATTTGGTTTGCATAAACCCAGAACTATTAGCTTGTCCTATCATCTTTCTCAATTCTTTTAAGAAAGCAACAGCAGCCTTACATCCCTCAACTCCATAGTTGAGCATTTCATCTTCCAGATGTTCTAAGTGTTTTAGTTGAGTTATATTAGCCATTACTTTGCCCAGTAATCCCCATTAGCATGTGTTGGATATGTTTCACCACCACTCTTAGATCTGATATTGAAACTAAAGTCATACTTCTCTGTCTCAAAAACAATATTAACTCTCTTTCCAGCACCAGTAGTACCACCATAATTAATTTCCATACCACTACCTACTATCCTAGCAGCACTTTCCATGTACGTTTTAGATACCTCAAAACAATCTAAATGACTACCATCATAATGAACCATCCAATATCCATGACCAACTCCAGACTTTACTAAGTCAGACAAAGCAGTTTTATTATTACCCTGCAATACCACTTTCTCTACATGATCTTGAACTGTTGGTGCTGCACCCTTAACTCCAGTATATTTTTGAAATACTTCTATGAACTTATCTGTCTTTATACCAAGCATATCTAAAAAAGTTTGACCGAGTGCTGGTACTTTACCTTCTTGTAAATCTTGTTTAGGAAACAGACTCAACCCACCAGATCCACCTCTGATTCCACAGTTAAAGAATGATAAGGTATCTCCAAACTTAACTGATAAATAGATTTCTTTGTTTGCTTTACCTGTACAAGGACCATAATGTAATGTGATATCTGTTAGTGTCGAACCAATGTCCAGTTTATCTACACCACCAGCAGATATAATTAGATTATTTCCTTTCTGTTTTAATGGTCTTGGTTTGTTTTTACCACCTACATGCTCTGCAGACTTAAATGCTTCATGTGGATGCTTCTGTGATATCAATTCTAATATCTTTTGAACATGATCAGGATACTTACCACCACCATCTGCATATTGTTTAAAGCTTTCAGCAAGATCTTCTTCATACTGGTTACCAGCATTAACTTTCGGACCTCCTTTCTTCTGTCCACCAAAATGATGAGTCTTAGTTAAATCAGAAAAATCGAACGTAGCAGTCATGTGGTGAGCACCTTCTACAGCAAGGTTACCAAAGACTTCTACGTTCGCTTTACCCCTTAGACCACCTGATAGAGCAAGACTATTCAAATCTTGCATACAATATCTTCTGATTAAAGGGTCTCTTAAATGGTCTACATCATATTCGGATACTGTACCATCTTTGAAAGTAACAATAACTTCATAGATGACGAGGTATCCCATACGATCCTCTAGTTCAAATTTTTCTCCAGCTACTATCCTATCCATGAACGTGCTAGGACGTTTCATGTATGGGTTTCCATTCCTATAGAAATCAGATAGCTTCAAAACACTGAGAATATAGTCTCAGCTATTTAGTGTGGATCGTATTTATTAATGACTGAGTATACTATCACTAAAACGATTAATCCGATACAGATTATTGGTAATATCAAATGCATTATATGTCTCCTTCTGCTCTGTTTTCTGATTGGAATACATCAAACTCACCACCAGGATATCTTGCTGCTAACTTAATCATGTTAGTAACAACAATAGTCTGGAAGTCTAAATCTAATGCATTACATGCTTGGGCAATGTACCAGAATACATCACCCAATTCTTTGACTAGATGAGTCTTGGTATCTTCTGTAAGTTCTTTACCTTGGAAAGCAATCTTCTTAACTATCTCTGTAAACTCTCCACCTTCTGCACTGATACCAACAGCAGCAGTTAGAAGTCTAGGTACATCAACACCCTTTCCTTCTAAGTCTTTAATTCTTTTAATGAACTCATCTGTACTTTTAGATGGGTTGCTAGTAGTACCATCGACAAAATCTAGGTACTTATCATAATCAACTTTTTGTGTCATTGTGGATCTGAATAACGATGTTCTTGTGAGTGATAGGTATCAGCATTAGGTGCTGGATCTATCTTTATAACCTCATCCCAGTGTGATCGATACACTAGGAGATTGCATTGACTTACGCCATGCATTTTACCTGGATCTTCCCATTGTCTCACACACAATGTGAAGTAGGGACTGTGTTTATCGTAGAAGTTAACGAAACCTCTATCTCCTCGGAACTCAACTATGTCTCCGTGTTTAAACATTCCATTCAGCGAATTTACTAAGGCGGGCTTGGTTTTGTTTCACAGTATCATATGCATCAATAGCATCTTCTTCTTGTTGTGCGTCATAGACTGCACTAGTAGAATCTGCTACATCAAACAATTTCATCTTTGCTCTATCTATACCAACTACAAATGACCTATTAGATGTAGGATCATTGTACCTATTCTTCAACTGTTTGACTTTCAATCTACCTTCTGCTTCCAACTCCTCGCTAGAAATGAGAGCGAACATAAGGTCAGCAGTAGCAGGAAGTCCGAAAGATTCAGATGTGTCGGTAAGGTCAGGATCGCTAGACCCAAAACCAGCACGAGTAGTTTGAGTAGCACTGACGATTGGTAAATCAAATTCGACAGCAAGACCCCTGAGTTCTTCAGCAATCGCTTTAACATAAGTGTAAGAATTAACAATGTGTCCTTTGTATCTGGAACTAGCACAGATGTTAAGGTAGTCTATGAATATTATATCAGGTATGAATGCTTTTTTCAACTTCAACTCATTAAGTAATGCTCTGAAGTGTCCAGCATGTGCAGATGCAGTAGGATATTCTTTAATGATAATCTTACCAGTAGTTTTCTTTTCTAGATCAGAGATCTTAGATCTGAACATAACCTGTGGAACATCCACAATATCCTTGATACTCAAGTTCAAACAATTAGCATCTATACGTTCTGCAATCTTTTCCTCAGACATTTCCAAGGTAACATACAGAACATTCTTACTCTGAAGTAAGCAAGCACTAGCCATGTGACACATGAATAGAGACTTACCAACACCAGTACCAGCAAGTGCTACATTAAGAGTTTTATTAGGAAGACCACCCTTAGTGATGTAATTAAACTTCTCTAAGTCAAATGGTATCTTCTCCTCTTCTCTATGATAGAACTCATATCTATTATCAGCAGACTCGATGTAATCATGACCAATGTGTTCATCAAATGAGACACCTAAAGCTTCCTGTAAGATACTAGGAATAGCATCCTTGGATAACTTCTCATCATTACCATCAGCAATCTTAACAGACTTAAGAAGTGCATTATAAATTGCTCGATCTTGACACCAACTTTCAGTTGTATCAACCAACCAATCAAAATCAACCCACTCATCAGTAAGGGTATCCATCTTCTGTGAAGAAGACTTATACGCATCATCTGTGAGGTCAGTTCTATTTCCTAGATTAATTCTTAGAACTTCTTTAGTGGGAACCTTATCGTATTTGTTTGAGAAATCAAGAATCTCTTCAAACAATATTTTCTCAATGGGATCTTGGAAATAATCACCATCAATATGAGGTACTACCTTTCGATAATACTTCTCATTGCATAACAAATTACGAAGGATAGTATCTTCTATCCTCTCAGTTGCCATAGCTATACTCCGTCCTTGCTGCTTCTTCTAGTTTAGCCATCACTTCGTCTGTGAAGTATTTCTCAGGATCACTGAGTATAGACTTAGGGTAAACATTATTACCACCAATGGCGATACGGTTTCCCACCCGTTTAAAGACGTTGTACTTCTCACCCAATTCAAGGAGTCCGTAGTACTTGTCCAGTCCACGTTCATCAAAGTATAATCTAGTTGCAACTTTAGCACCCTCCTTAGATAGTCGAGATTTCTTTGCTTCACACTTAATGATGTTACCCACCAAGTCTGTGCCTTCCTTCTCTTTGGATTTACTCAAATATATTATAGTAGATGCAGCATACTTTAGTCCACTACCACCGCCCATTTCTTTTTGTGGCACATAGGATCCGATCACATCATATGTGTGATTCGTAACAATCATAGGAACTTGTGCCTGTCCTAGTTTCAAGGTAAGTACTCTGAAAGCACCCTTGATCAATTGAGATTTGGTCATGTCCCTGACCTGTTTATCATTAGAGATGTCTTCCATCTCCTTTGATGTACTAAGCATACCAAGAGAGTCAAGAACAAACATCATTGGTTCTCGTTCTTCTTTTGGTTCCTTCATATACTTGTCTAGTATTCTAACCGCTTGTGTTCTGAAGTCTTCTATGGTTGCTACAGGAAAGATTACCATACGTTTGGAATCTATTCCCCTAGACTCAATCATATCCTTGGAGATAGCAGACTCAGACTCAAAGTAAATAACGCCACCGTTGCTATTGTTAGCAAGAAAGTTACGTACAACACTAAGGGCAAAGAAAGTTTTTCCTGTTGATGACTCTCCAGCAAGTGCTGTGACTTTGTTAGAGGGGATACCACCGAAAAGAGAACCACTAACGACAGCATTGAAAATATAAGAGCCAGTATCGACAAAACTGGATGTATCTCCTGCAGCAACTCCGTCACTGACTCTACTTGCAAACTCATTCCCACTTTCTTTTATAACAGTATCTAAGAAACCCATGCGTCCGTGACCTCACTTTCGTACATTCTAACATAGTCGTGGTCTTTTGACAAGAGCTTAGCATAAGCATCTGCTGTCTCTTTCTCTTCAAATACTTTGATCTGATCTGCATCTAATGCCTCAATCTGGGCATCTTGGTATGTGACTGTCCACACTGTCTTGCTCATGTTAGGAAACTCCCTATGGTTACTACTTTTTTACTTCTCCACCCTATGCATTCTAGCACATTTTCCAGTGGTTTCAAGAAACTCTTTTCAAATTGTTTCTTATGGTCAATGTACTTGTCTACATTAAACTCCTTTGGAATCTGACTGAAGAATGATATACAATCTTCCTTCATAGGATTGGGTGTCTTAAGATAGATAAACTTTATCTTTTCTCCCTCTTGGATCAGAGGATACTTGTTTGTGATCTTGTTCATGTTCACATAATGGTTATACAACAATGCTCCTCTTACATGGATGGGTGTTCCTTTTGTGTAAATGGTGTTCCTTGAATAGTATTTACCGAGACCGTTGACTCCCCTTGGAAACGCAATGTCCTCGTAGGATTGGGTCTTCGTCTCTGCTCTGACACCATTGACAAATGAGATAAGTTCATCATTTGTTTTGCTGATAATAATCTTAAAAGCTGCATATAATTTATCCCTGAAATATTGAGGTGTTGAAGACCTCGCTGTTTCTAAACCCATGATCTTCATCTTGGGTTCGCTATACCTAACTCCTTCTGAGTCCCATACATTCAATATGTATCGCTTCTTAGCAGTCCATATACCACGATCAGCAATGTTCTCCCTCTTCATGATCATTTTCTGTTCATACGCCGAGACATACGAAGCCAGTTCCTGGTAAGACTTCTCGATAAACGGTTCCAATTGATCTTTGCAGATCTTGTCCAGGAGTTCAACAATCTTAACCTTATCGTCAGACTTATTGCTAAAAAATTTATTAACAAGAGGTCCGAGATTAAGATATATTGAATCTGTGTCTGATGCGATGACATAATCTACTTTCTCTGTAGAGAGTAGTTTATTTAGATAAACATTAATCTTGTTCTCTATCCAACGAATAGATACTTGACCAGAAAGGGTAATGGCTTCGGCATTAGCGAGCTTATAATACCTGAAGTGCTCATTGCCGATAGCACCATAAGCAGAGTTAAGTGATATCTTTTTCGCCATCTGAATGTTATTACATCTGGCGATCTCCTTCGTAAGTTCAATGGAGGATTTCTTTTCATATTCTTTCTTTGCTTCAATCATCTTCTTCTTGTAGATGACTCTTTCATTATACATTTTGTCCATGAGTTCTGGTAAGAATCCACGAACATCTTTCCTGTACTGTGCTCCGTTAGCACACACAGAATACTCACCAGTTATCTCAACTTCCTGTTTGAGGATTCCCTCAACACTTGAGCTGGGATGTCTAATCTCCCTGAGTGTTTCTGGGGAGATATTATATTGCATAATAAGATGAGGATAGAGGCTATTGAGGTCAAAATTAACCACCCAATCATAGCGTCCTGGTTTCGGTTCCTTGACATAAGCTCCTGCATATTTTTCAGATTTTGTAGCACTCTCTTTCTTAGGGGGAATAGCAATCTTCCTCTTAAGAAGTTCAACGTATATGTAATTATCCCACATACGTACTTGACTAAACACATCTTCATAATTCACTTTAGCATCATAAGCCATAGTGAATGCTAGGTCTAGAAGTTTCATCTTGTCGTCAAGTTTATCAACTAACCTAACATCATGGATGTTATACTCAATATACTTTTGCCAATCATTCTCATAGAACTCTTTAAATGTATCATACTCAGAATGATCTAGTTTTCTTTCTCCAAGTTCAACAAAGCAGATATGATCTAACCTATAAGACTCTTGGTTAGTGTAAGTAAACTTACGATACAATTCAAGATAATCTAGTGTTGAAATACCACGTAGGTCAACAGCAATTTGCTTACGACCTTTAATATAAATCTCACGTGTAGAGATCAACTTCCAAGGACTGAGAAAACGAGTATACTTCTCACCTAATACCCTGTTAAAACGATTAACAATGTAAGGCATATCAAATAGTTGAACATTCCAACCAGTGATAACATCAGGATAGTTCTTAACCCAATATTCTAAGAAAGCATTAAGCATATCTGCTTCCCTTTTGAAATGCATGTAATCAACTTGATCATCATGATTATCAAATGGTCTAGCACCAAACACTGTTATCCTATTAGTCTTAGAATCCTTAAGACTGATAGCAAGTATTTCTTGATCTGCTGATTCTATATCTGGAAAACCATTCTCAGCAGCAGTCTCAATATCAATATTAAATACCCTAATGGTCTTTGGATCAAATTTAATCTGATCATCTGTATATTCTTCTGAGATATATTGGTAGAGATATTTGGTGTTACCATATACCTCTGTCTCACAATCACGATACCTCTGAACAGTTGCCTTAGCATCAACAATTGACCCCTGTTTCATGGGGGCAACACACTGACCTTCAAGTGTACGCCACTCAGAAAAATTAGAGGTGGGTAGATATAAAGTAGGATTAAATAAAACCCTATCCTTAAATGCTACACCACCTTCATATCCTCGGACGTAAATTCTGTTACCTGCCTGTTCTACGTTCGTGTAAAATTTCATTCGTTAAGAAGTTCCTTTGCCTCTGCTGTGTTTAATACATCATCTGTTGGATTAACCATAACAATTATATCAGTAGATCGAACACATAGTTCATTATCTGCTGAATGTTCTGGCCACCTCTTACCATCTAATGTAATAGGATCAACCAGTAAACAATCTGGTTGACCATATTCTGCTTCCTCAACTTCTTGCACATCAGCAAGAATCCAAGGTTCGTTATTCAGTCGTAGTAGTTTCTTCATTAGATTCTTCTGGTGGTGTTGTGTCCACTGTTACTTTCTGTTGGTAGGCATCAATGACTGCTGGTTTACAGTTACTAATTAGGCCAATTAAATCAAACCCAACATGGTATGTACCATCGTCTGAGAATGGATTCCATTTCTTAAAGGTTACATTATAACCTCCTTCTGTCTCATTAACAACATGAAGACTATATGGGTTCTTGAACGACATACAGATAGGACGTTCACCATTTTCTTTGGCTTCATCTGTTTGATATACTTCACCAATATCAGCAATGACTTGTTCATCACTGTACTTCATTCTGCAAACTTGGATCGTCATAGTATAAAAATTCTATTGGTTCTTCTTCGATTTTAGGTTCTTCAACGTGAAACTGTTCACGATAAATTTCTTCGATATCTTCTCTAACATCATCAATAGAAATGATAACGGTAGGATTCAATCGAAAGTTCTGTGACTTACTGAAAGGATTCCAAGGAGTGAAGGCAACTCTAAACTCAGGTTCGTTTGTTTGATCAAGACCTTGAGAAGGTAATGATTTAGTCATGGATATCATATGTGGGTTACATATCATATATCCAACAACTGCTTCAGGCATGTGACTGAAGCGAACCTCATAGAGATCACCAACGAGTCTCTCTGTGGAAACCAGAGTTACTAATTTAATACTCATAAGCAATTCACCATACAGACATTATAAAAGGGAACCCGACAAAAGTCAAGCTCCCTTGTGCAGTTCGTGATGTGGTTTAATCCAAGTTATAACCTGAAAACTTATTCTTCGACTTCTCTTCTTCTTTATTACTGGTAGTTGCTTTACCACCTACCATTTTCGTAGGACTCAGACTTCCATCATGATCATAACCAAACCAAACCTTCTTCATCTCATGTTCTGCTAATACTTTTTGAAGTACTACTTTCAACAATCCATCTGTAAACCAAATGTTCTCTACCTTAAGCTTCTCTGATATCTCCCATGTTCTAGTAAATATTCTACTAGCAATACCTTTATGAATATACTTCCTTTCATCATCAGCAACGTGTTCACCGTTCCTACTAAAGTCAGGTCTAGTTGATACTGTTAAGGTATTTTCTTCTGTTGTGACTTCGATATCGTCTTTTGAAAATCCAGCAAGAGCAACTTCCAATATGGTTCGACCATTATGTCCACGAACAATGTTGTAAGGTGGGTAATTGCTAGATGATCCTTCGAGTTGTGCGAGTTTGTTGAATGTATCATCAAAACCTAATGAGAAAGGTGTAAACTTATCAAAAAATGTAACTGTGCTTGCGTTTTGCATTGTGTCCTCCTTGAGCGACTTAGTTGAATGTGACCCCGAAGGCATCACACTACTAATTATACCACAAGACTGGAAAAACGCAATGGTACTAACCGAAGTAAAGAGTTCGGATGGTACTACTGAGGTTTCTTTTTACCTATATTGTACTTAGATTCAAGAGTCCAGTTGGACTTATCCTTGAATGATATAACTTTAATCTGATTTAAAGGAGCAAGTTCACCTAACCCATCAATATCAACGATGCTAACCAACCCCCAATCAGCAAGGAGTTGTGATATACGATTTCTACGCTGTACATCGTTGTCTGTTATATTTGTTTGTTTACCATCAAGGGCAAAGAGTTCCTTGAAGTGAACTATGTAATACTTTCCTTGCTTATGCAAGATATGACAAGATTGATATATCTTCTTTTCTTTTCTAGAAGCAACACCTATCCTTGTTAATGTTTCTCTAACCTTGAGAAAGTCATCTGGTTCCTTAAGAACCACCTCGACCATATCAGATTGTTTCCATGATACTTCTGTCTCGCCATTCATTATGTTCCACCTTTATGCAATAATTTTCTTATTTTTTCAAGGTCGCTTTTAGGGAGAATCCTGACTGCTTCTAGAGCTTTGGTATAACTATAACCATAATACTCTTTAATATCCTCAAGATAATCAACCGACTCTTTCTTAGACCAAGGAGAAAATCTCTTTCTAGGTCTCAGACTATTTATAAAAAAATCATACTGTAAACGCTTATCTACATGAGAAGACATATTCATTTCATTAGCAAACAATACAGTATCAGTAAAGGATGATAAACATTTATTAATGATCCAAGATGGATATGATTTCTCCAACTTAGGATCTTGTTCCATCAAATTCTTCTTTGATTGATTAATACTGTAAAGCCAATCGCCTAGTTTTGGTTTGCTCATCTGCTAAATTATTAATTACAAGTGGGAGCAGTCTATATTCTGCTCGTTGGATACGATGCTGTAAAGTCTCCACCGTATCATCAGGACATATAGGAACTACTGATTGTTCTATTATAGCACCACCGTCAAGTTCCTCGTTAACATAGTGGACAGTACATCCACTCTCTCTATCACCTGATTCTAATGCTTGTTCTACTGCATGTAAACCCTTATACTTAGGAAGTAATGATGGATGTACATTTATGATAGGACATGGGAACTCAGATGGTTTCTTAAGAACTCTCATGTAACCTGCTAATACAACAAGATCAACCCTCCATGCCTTGAAGAGTTGAATCATTTGGTCTTCATCTTTGTGTGCTATCCTACAGTGAGGGATTCCAAACTTTGCTGCTCTCGCTACAGCACCGCACTGCTTAGTATTGTGTATCATCAACACAATCTCATGTTTGAATTGTGGGTATCGTATAATGTTCTCGAAGTTAGTTCCTTCACCAGAACACATAACACCTAGTCTCATTTTGCCTCCCTTTCATCAAGGACTTCGTTAATCAACTCCTTAAGTTCTTCCTTAAGTTTTG
>VTLG01001255.1_pt1 | contig 15180 bp, 13 predicted proteins | sample 4694571 | NCBI WGS metagenome assembly VTLG01 (sample SAMN12604809, study PRJNA352737) | marine metagenome | biome: ENVO:00000447; feature: ENVO:00000209|ENVO:00000569|ENVO:01000036; material: ENVO:00002151; isolation source: viral sequences binned using virsorter ...
TTGACGCTATAGTAGAAGGACACAAACAAGCACACAATTAGAAAACTGTCACAAAGGGGGTTACACACCCCCTTTTTTATGCTATAATATACATATTAAAAAGGATTACAATGAAAGCATTACCTCTGTTGTTACTACCATTTCTAATTGCTCCTGTTAGTGCAGAGAGTATTGGTGATCGTAGTAATCGTCAAGCATATGAAGATGCTCCCTCTAGAAATTGGAATTGGTTTGATAGTCTACTTGGACCATCATCAAGTTCTACTCCTTACAATGATAGAGTAGCGACAAATAGTTATCAACCAGGTTATTCATCTAGTAGTACATGTACTCGTAAAGAGTATAGAGAAGAGTATGTTCCTGGTACAGCAAGAAGTCCAGGTTATATTAACTCATGGTATGATACTGTTGAAGTACCATGCTGGAGACACAGACCATCGAGACCATCACCACCAATTTGGCAAAGAGAACCATCACCTGATGGTAATGAGTGTAGTGAAGGAGCAATCCTTGGTGGAATACTAGGTGGAGGAGCTGCAGCAGCAATATCTCAAGGAGATGGACGTTGGTGGGCAATCCCTCTTGGAATTGTTAGTGGTAGTGTAATAGGTTGTGATATTGATGGAGGTTGATATATAATTCGACTTTTAATTACCAAAATACCCCGAAAAAAAATCGGGGTATTTTTTTGTCTGTAGGGTTTTTTAGTATCCGCCGCCGCTAGAACTTGAAGAAGAACTACTGCTAGAACTTGAAGAACTACTACTTGTACTTGTGCTAGAAGTGGTAGTTACTGCACTACTAACTCCAGCACTTAATGATAAAGTATTAGTACCACCTACATTACCAGGTCCATCATCATAGGTAATTTCAGCACTTCCACTTATTACAGAACGAGCTGCACTAGCAAAACTGACAGATCCTGTGTTATCTAAGAATCTAGAGGTAATATTCAATACTGTCTTTTTATTATTTGCATCATCAAGTTCGATATGGGGTTCATATGCAACTAAGTTTTCAAATTCTTCAACCATGATTTCCAGCATATTACTAACTGGAAGTAAAATTTGTCTTTTTAATTCATTCCTATAATATTCGTACTCATAGTTAGTTACTTGATATATTGATGTTTCTGCATCTTTTACATCACCATTTGGCATTATAGTTCTCCAGTCTTCAGTTACTTCAATACCTTCTTTGATAACTGGTGTACCATCATCAAGTAGAATCTCATTAGTTTCCCAATGATGAATATCATCTCTTTTATCGGCAGTATAGATTTCATCTACATAATCTTCTAATTGACTTTGCTCTTTTGGCCACTCTTCATATACGTCAGTGATGTCATTAATTAAGAGGATTGCCCAATCTAACTTAGGATCATCAAATAACCTTGATGCAAGTGTAGAAGGAGTTTCTCCAACTCTAATTGAATATTGTTCAAAAAGAGTTGTATATTGATCTAAATCGGGTCTTGCTCTAATTTTTCTAAAAATATTTTTAACTAGTCGGTATTTGAATGCCTCATCATCTTCGACACCCTCACCAACATATACGTTAGGAAAATAAGAAAAGTATCCTGCCATTTTAGTATCCCTCTGTGATATTAGATTGCATTACAAGTTGAGTTTCTGTGAATCTACAATTTACGGTAACTGCAGGAACTTGTAATGGTCTATTGTCTCCTACACCAGTACTAACAATATTTCTACCACCAATAGCATTATATTGACCATCTGGAGTGTAATTTACATCAATTCCAGTACATACAGATGTATGGATTTTATAATGAAGATCTGCACTTGAATTTAAGGTACCTGATAGGGGATCCAAACGAACAAATTTAATATCAAATTTATCTGGAATTTCGAAGAAACGAGAAGAAGTGTTGTTACCTGCATCAGCATCTACGGTTCCGTATATTGGTAAAGCACCTTGCTTTAGATATTTAATAATATTATTAATTTCTTGAGATTCTCTCTCACTACGAGCAAAAAACTTAAATGAGAACATGTGATTTCTAAACTGCATATTGCTGAATAGTTGCTCTTGGTAAGGGTTAAAAACCTTTCCTTTAGCTAATGACATTATATCATTAGAAGTAGCATTACCTGCTAGTCCTAAAAATTGTGCAGCACCAGTAGCAACCTCCGACAGGGTACTTGCTGTAAATTCTGGAATTGCATCTTTAGCAGCTTGCTGTAATGCTTTAGCAAGATCATCAAAACCTTCAGATTTTAATCCACTAGCCGCTGCCATTCCAGTGACACCCATATCAACTGTCTTATATGTTGGTGCATACTGAGTTGAGAGATTCTGAGGCATGTTAATATAGACACGATCCAAATTCTTCTCCATCGCAACATTATTGTTGGGAATGTTTAAACCATAATAAGAACTACCATTACTATCATCATAATTAATTCTTTTTCTCTGAAACATTACATAGTCAATCATCTCTGTAGGATTATCTACAGAACTGTTTCCAGTAGCGGGTGGGCTTAGGGGGTAACGATATATTGTCAACTTTTCTACCTAAATACTACGTGACTTGTATGTATTTATGAGATATCGAGGTAAGTATCGTGTTTCTAATCCTAGGAAATACAAAGGTGATCCACGAAACGTGGTATATCGCTCCTCATGGGAGTATAAATTTATGCAATGGTGCGAATCCAGTCCTTCTGTAGAAGAATGGAGTAGTGAAGAGTTTATTATACCTTATATTTCACCTGTTGATGGTAAACGACATAGATATTTTCCAGATTTCTACGTTAAAGTAGGAAAAAAGAAATATATTGCAGAAGTTAAACCATCTTATCAAACGAAAGAACCAAAAACTCAAAAGCGAAACACTAAAAAATATATAAGTGAAGTTATGACTTATGCTGTAAATCAAGCAAAGTTTAAAGCAGCGACTGAGTTTTGTAAAGATCACGGTTGGGAATTTATGGTAGTCACAGAAAAGGAACTTAAAATCTAATGGCAATCCCAAATCCTCAAGGAGCAAGATATCCTTCATTTCAGGAGTTTATATCTAGAACTAAAGGTAGAGATAATTCTCCTAGTTTTACCAATTTATATTCGGTTAGATTTATGTCACCGAATATGATGAGAACTTATACACCAACAAATTTTTTAGGACCAGTTCAAACTGAAAAATTTGATATTGGTTCTACTAATGATTTGGATTGGTTACTCGATTATTATGCTGATACTGTAAATCTTCCAAGTAAGCAGGTTACTACTTCACAAACTCCTTATGTTGGATCACCATTTAAGTATGCAACAAATACAACATACAGTCAGATTAGTATACAATTTAGAATGCCACGTTCTCAGTATTCAAGAAATTTCTTTGAGAGATGGACAACCCTGATGGCAAGTGATAGTGAGCAATATACAAGATATTATAATGATTATGTTTGTCCTAAAATGATGATTTATAAGTGGGAAAGAGGTGGTGGAGGTTTAGCAGTTACTGATCCTGAGTTAATTGCTTCTATAAGAGAAAGTGGATCAGCAGATATGTTATTGGCAAGAAAGTATCAATTAACTGCTGCTTGGGAACTTAGAAATTTATATCCATATAATATCGGTTCGATTCAGTTGAATAACTCTAATGCTCAGACAATGACTTTGAGTGTAGGATTCTACTATGAGAGATATAGATTCTATACTGCTGATAGGTTTGACCATGATACTATTAACTTCCTTACTGTTGGTTCTGGAATTGATAATAATACCGATCAAACAACTTCCAATAACCAAACAATCACCTTAGCTGCAAATAACGAAGTATTGAACGTTACTGGAAACACCTAAATAAATGTACTGATGTGAATATCTATGGCATTACCTAAGATTAGTGTACCTAAGTACAAATTGAAACTACCTTCAGACGGTAGAACTGTGAATTTTAGACCATTTCTTGTAAAGGAGGAGAAAATCCTTCTCTTAGCTACTGAAAGTGGTGAACAATCTACTATTGTTGAAGCAATCAAAGATATTATCAAAGATTGTACAGACATTACCGATGTAGATAAACTTGCTACATTTGACATTGAATTCGTTTTCTTACAGATTCGTACAAAATCTGTTGGTGAAAGTGTTGATGTCACTGTAACTTGTCCTGATGATGAAGAAACTACTGTATCAGTCTCAATTCCCTTAGACGAAATTAAAGTTAAGAAGACTAGAGGTCATAAAAAGGATCTTAAAATTTCTGAGGAAGTTGCTATTACGATGGGATACCCCAGTCTTGAAACATTTGTTCAAATGAATTTTGGTGATGACGCTGGTGTTGAACAAGTTTTTGATATGGCAGCAAGTTGTGTGGAATCAATTTCTGATGCTAATCAAGTTTATGATTGTTCTAACATTCCTCAAAAGGAACTGCTAGAATTTTTTGATCAAATGAATAGTAAGCAATTTATGATGATTCAAGAGTTCTTTGAGAAAATGCCTAAATTGACCCATACTGTTAAGGTTACTAACCCTAATACTGGAGTTGAAAGTGATGTTGTATTGGAGGGTCTAGCGAGTTTTTTCGAATAGCTCTTCTTCACACCAATCTACAGGCTTATTATGAAGGAAACTTTTCCTTAATGCATCATCATAAATGGAGTATCGCTCATATCGATAATCTGATGCCTTGGGAAAAGGAAATCTACGTGAATTTGTTAGTTAATTTCCTCAAAGAAGAGGAACGTAGAATGAAGGAGCAACAAGCATCTGGTGGCTAAATTACAAACCTATAAATTTGTAAATCCTGGAGTTTCAAATACGAAATCTCCAACAGTTGCTGCTGCAAGAAGACAGACCTTAGCATTGAATAGACTAGGGAGCACAATATCTGGAATAGGAACGGTTGTTAGTGATATAGAGAAAATTTCAATTGCTCAAATTAAGAATGATAGGTTAAGAGCAAAAGCAGAACGTCGCAGAGAAAGAAGAGAATTAGATCAGGCGGCAGAAGAAGCAATAGAAAATAAGAAGGCAGCAAAACAAAAACCCAAATTAACCAAAAGATCCTTAAAGATTGCTAAGGGTGGTCTTAGTTGGGTAGAAAAATTCTTAGCACCGATTGGAAAATTTCTTGGTGGACTATTTAAATTTGCTATTACAAAGGAAGTACTTGAATGGGTATCAGATCCTGCTAATATTGATAAGTTATCAGATTTTCTAGAGAAGACGCACTTTGTTTTTTCTAAATTATTCGGTTGGGCAGCGGGATTTACTAACAATGTTCTAGAAGGATTTTCTTCTTTAACGGATCCTAATGGGACATTTTCAGAGAGATTAGGTGGTATTGGAAATATAATGAAGGGTTTGATCGGGTTAAAGTACCTGATGAATCCATTTAGTCTTATAACAGATATTTTAGGATTAGTCGATTTACTTGGTGGTGGAGATTTGGGTGGTAAACCTAAGAAACCTAAGAATTATAATAATAAACCATCAGCCAAAAACCCATCTGGTGCTGACCCCAATATCGATGGTCCTAGGGGTAGAGTTAAAGCAAAAACTATTGTCAATCAGTTTGGTGAAGCAGCAGGAAAACAATATAAGAAGATTCTTGCAGAATATGGTGATGATGCTGCGAGAGCATATGCCAATGCCCTAACAAATTCTGGTGGTGATGCCACAAAAGCATTTAAGGCATGGAAGAGACTTAATTTAAAACCAGTACAATATAAACCAACAAAATTACAGAAAGCTGGGGATTTCTTTACAGGTCTTTTTGATTCGGGTGTTAAAAAGGGTCAGGAGTTTGTTGGATCTGTTCATAAAAGTCTGAAAAATTTACCTGCTTGGGCAGGAGAGCAATATAGTAATTTATCAAAACATGCTCAAAAGGGTTGGGATAATGTTGTTAAAGCAAGTAATGCAATTGGAGATTGGGGTGCAAAAAAATATGCTCAGGCAGGAGATAAATTTAATGATGGAGTTAAGGGTCTTAAATCTGGTGCTAGAAAATATCTTCAAGAAAAAGTATTAAAACCTCTTGAACCAATTATTAAACCAATTGGTAATAAAGCCAAAGCAATTGGTCAGGGATTGATGGATGGTTTGATGAAGATTCCTGGCATGGATAAGGCAGCGGATGTTCTTAGAAAGAAAGGTATTGCTGGTTTTGAGGGTATTGCAAAGGCAGGTAGTAAATTAGGAAAGAGAGCAGCAGCAATTCTTCCTGTTGTTGGTGGTCTTGTAAACCTTTTCTTTGCTTATCAACGTTTTTCACAAGGTGATTCTATCGGTGGATTGATTGAAGGTACTTCTGGTATTTTAGATGTATTTGGTCTTGCTACTGCTGGTGCTACTAGTGTTATATCCATGCTTATGGATGGATACATGTTCGTTCGTGACTTTGTTCCTCAATTACAACAAGGTGAAGAAGCAGTAGTCAATGCTATGGGATTAAGGGGATTTAAAGATAGTATTGATAAAGTCTTATCGAAGTTACCTGGTCTTGGTACGATTGTTAATACTCTTATTGCTCCATTTAAGAGTGATGAAGAGAAGGAAGAAGAAAAGGAGGAGAAGAAGGGTAAGAAGGCATGGTGGGATTTTGCAGGAGTGTTTACTGGTAAAGATAAGAAGGAAGAAACAAAACCTTTACCAAAAGATAAACAAACTAAAGAAATTAAGAAAAATCAATGGTGGGATTTTCTTGACTTATTTCCAAACAGAAAGGAAAAACCTCAAGAGATGTTCCTTGGTGGTCTATGGAAGGGTATTAAGAAAACCGTTAGTAAGGTAGTTAGTAATCCTATAGTTCAAATTGGAGCATCCTTTATTCCTGGTGCTGCCCCAATCATGGCAGGACTTAATGCTGTTGCTAGTGGTAATCCTTTAGGTGCATTGAGTATGATTCCTGGTGTCGGTGGAGTAGTAGGTCAAGTCCAGAACTTTATGTCTAGTCCTTGGGGTCAGGTAGCAACTAATGCTTTGAGTGGAAATTGGACTGCTGCTATCACTGGTGGTATAAGTCAGTTCAATCCTAAGTGGGGTAGTATTGCTGGTGATGTTATGAGTGGCAACTATATGGGTGCTTTAAATACGTTCAATCCTAAATGGGGTGGTATTGCTCAAAATATTATGGATGGTAATTATGGAGGTGCTTTAAGTGCTTTCAATCCTGAAATGGGTGCGATGGTTACAAAGGGAATGGCAATGATAGACTCATTTAGGCAAGATCCTATGGGTTTGATTAGTCAGATTGCAGACCAACAGGGTATGGGAGGAGTCCTTAAGGCAGTTACTGGTTTATTTGGTGGTGGAGATAAGATTACTGCTATAACACAAATTGCATCAGAGATGGGTATCGATCCTAAAATTCTTGGTGCAGTAAAGTCGGCACATCAGCAAGCACTAGGTGAAGGTGGTATTTCTGCTGAATATGTTATGGAACAAGCTATGGAGTTTATTCCTATTCCCACGATTATTGAGAAGATTGTTCCTATCCCTCAAGGAGTAGCAATAAATACTGGTGGTGGTCAAATAATAGTAACTTCACCTAATTCTTTACTTGATAGAGCGAAGGGATCATAATGGCAACTATACAAAAGAGTACAAAAATTAATTTCTACAAATTTGTACAGGTAAAAGATCCTACTGGTGGTTCTAAATCTGTAGAAGGTGAGGTTGTAAAGTCTCTCAATATGAATACTGGTGCTGTCAATAATCTGGGTGCAACTGTAAACTCTATTGCAAAAATTGCTAACGATTTTAAAAGAATTCAACTTCAAAGATTAGAATTAGCAAAGAAAAATCAAAAGGATTTTGAAGCAAACTATACAAAAACACAAAAGAAGAAAACTTTCTCTGGATTTAGTCCTGCTGCTTTAGTAAAAAAACCTAGTTGGTTAGAAGGTCTGTTCAAGATGTTGAGTGGACTGATTAAAGCAGCGATTGTTATTCCTGCTCTGAAATGGTTATCTGATCCTAAGAATAGGCAGAAAGTAGAAAATATTATCAAAGCCCTTTCTAAGTTGGCAACGTTCATCTTTAAAGTTGCGGAATTTGGTGTTGTTAATACTATTGAAGGGTTATATACGTTACTATCAGATCAATCTAGTCCTTGGGAGAAGATAGGAGGACTTGTACAAGGATTAACTGGACTTGGAACTTTATTATTGGGTATGCGTTGGTTAAGTAATCCAACTAGAATTATTACAGATTTTGGTAATGTACTAATTTTCCTTCATAATAATCTAATTAGAGGTAGAAGGGGATTATTAGGTAGAGCTGGAGCACTTGGATTACTAGCAGGTGCTGCTTATGGAGGATATAAACTTTATACTCACCTAAATGAAGATGGGTCTGGTGGAAAACCTGATCCAAATGATAAGACAGAAGGAAAATCTCAGGGTGGAAAAGTCTTAGGATCATTTGCACAAGGAGGATGGATTAGTGGACCACAATCAGGATATGGAGTTTCATTGGATGGAGGGAGATCCACTTCGTTCATCGGACACGGCACTGAGTACGTTGCTAGAAAGGCAGATGGGGGAGCTTTCGTCGTTCCTTTTAATACTCCTGCAACAAAAACACAACCAAACCTAACAAATAAGAGGTTAGGTGAAGCTAAGAGTCAGGGATTTAGTTTACCTGGTTTTGATAGAGGAGGAACTCTACCAAAACTTAAGAAACTCTCACAGAAAGGTGCATTCGATCATGTATACAATCTAGCAAAACAATCAGGAGGAGCAAAGTTCCCTGAAATTGTTGCTGCTCAGGCAATGCACGAGACAGGATATTTGAATGCTAGGAATAAGAGAAGTGTTTATACTGCCACAAATAGAACTAATGCTTTTGGTCAAACTGGTGATAGGGGATGGGGTACTATTCCTAGAAAGGGTTTTGAAACAGGTTGGACAAAATATCCTGATTTATCCAGTGCAGTAAACGATAATATTAAACTTTGGCATGATGTGGGTAATCATGCTGGAAACTATAATGCTTTTGGTAATGTTTTAGATGGCATTGCTTCAGTTGCTCCAGCATATTCACCCAATGCAGATCCTGAAAATATTAAAAAGGGATTTACTACTGACAAGTATAGTAAAGGAATGGTTAGAGCATTAAAAGTTGGTGGATTTGATGTTCTTGCTTTAAAGGATAAACAGGCTCTGACTTCATCTAATAGTGGTGGACAAAGAAAAACTGGTAATATCTTCTCAAACTTTATGGGTGGTGTTAAGAGTTTCTTTGGATTTGGTGATAAATCAGAAAGTAATAATAAGAAGACAAAAACACAAAATAAAGTAAAGGCAGTCAAACCTGCATCACACCCTGATACAGGTTCTGGATTTACTGTTGCAGGAACAAGGGATCAAAGTGGTAGACCTCTAGTATTTTCACAACCAGCAGCACAAATGTTTGCTGCAGCAATGAAAGATTCTGGAATCAATTTAGGATCATTTGTTGCAAGTTCTGGTAGAAGTAAAGCTAAGAATAGTGAAATAGGTGGAGATCCTAATTCACATCATTTATATGGAGAAGCACTTGATATTAATGGTGAAGGATACCAATGGTTGAAAGCAAATGGTAAACGTTTTGGTTGGCAATATGTTTACAATCATAATCCTGACAGTGCTCACTTTAAGTATGTTGGTGCTAAATCAGGTACTACACCGATTTTATCAGAAGCTGGTAAGGAATATGCTGGTGGTAATAGTCTTGAAGGACATATAGGTGAAGGTTCTCGTGAAGGTTCTCATGGAGAGGATGCTAAAAAGAAACAGGAAGAATTATCTCCAAAAGTGAAAAAAATGGCAGAGATGTTTGGAAAATCATCAAGTTCTGCAGGAATGAGAATTGGTGGTGGTAGAGGTGCTAGTGGTGCTGCTCCTCCAAGTCAATTCCAACAAGCAAGGAAAGAGAAAAAACTAGAGCAACAAACAAAAAATAGAAATGATGCACGTCGTCAGGTAACTGAAAGAAGTCAAGAAATGATTAAAGAAGTCATGGCAGCAGTTGCTCAACAAAATGGGGTAAATAGTCAAGCAATCCAAGCAGCACAACAAGCATTAGCACAAGTTGCTGGTGCTAGTCGTGGTGGTGGACAACCACAACTGATTTCAACTGGTGGAGGTGGTTCAAACATAGGATCGATTGCATCCACTTTACAATCCACTCTTAATCCTTTGAGAGGTTTACTTAGATGAGCACACAAAGCGGAAGTATTAGAAGAAGTGAATCAGGTGATGTTGAGGTAAAAGTTAATGTCTATAGAAATGGTCAGAAACTTCAAAGTTCTGATGGTGCTGATGATATATACGATTTTATTACGGGTATTGAAATCTATGAAAGTATTACTTCATCAACTATAGAGGCAAAACTTCTTTTTAATGATGGTTCAGGATTCATAGGTGCTATGACTGGATCTGAACAGTTTAGAATTATAATTAGAGGAACAATTCTTGATAGAGTTTATTGGGTTAGAGCATATGATATTGAGGCAAGAACAAGACTAAACACTACAGATAACTTTATAGTTAATTGTTCTAGTGATGAATTTTTACAGAATGAGATCACTAACGTATTTGGAAATAGTCAAGTTGTATTCAATTCTACATCATCTTCTGAAATTGTAGAACAAATTTTAAAAACAGATAATAGGTATCTAAAAACTCAAAAGAAGATTTATATTGAAGAATCTACAAATAAACAGCAATTTATAGCAACAAATTGGAGACCATTTGATTGTATCTATTGGCTTTCACAAAGGTCAGTGCGAAAAGCAAGAAAGGGTGGTACTCTTCAAAATGGATTTGTTTTCTATGAAAATGGTTTAGGTTTTAATTTTAAGTCTATTGATAAAATTATTGATGATGTAAACAATCAAACTGAATCAGATACTAATTTTGTTTCAGGTGCTAGTAAGTTGTACACCTATGTGTATTCAACAAAATCATCTGGTTCGGATGCAAGTGATCAATTTAAAATTGAAACTATAGTATTTCCAGAAGAGAGAGATTTCTTAACTGGATTGCGTAACGGTGCTTGGGCAGGATTTAGTATAGGGTTTGATCCTGTTACTGTAACACAATCTAAGATGGGATTGAGTACAGATATGTCAGTGGATGCTTACCGTTATGGTATTAATGCTATGTGGCCAAAGATGTCACATTTAAATGAAAGTGGATCGGTCAATCCATTATCACAATTAGATACTAGAGTTAAAAGTATTGTTGACTATCCAAGACGTACAAGATATACTATTCTATCAAATCAAATTTTTGATCCAAAATTTCAAAATAATCCTCAAAAAAACTATGAGGAATTGGTAGAACTTCAGGCATATCAATGGATGAGGTTTGAATCTCTAAAGAATATTAAGTTGATGATTAAATTTCCTGGTAATCTTGATCTGTATGCAGGAAATGGAATTAATGTAATTGTACCTGCAACATATAAAAGGAATCAAACCACAGATGTAGATAGAAAATATAGTGGAAGATACGTCATTGGTGGGTTGACACATAAGATTGTTGGTACTACAATGTCTACTGAAGCATTATTATTGAAAGATTCGATACCAAGAAACTAGTAGTAATGCCCATAAATACTAATGTATCAACGAGGTACAACAATGAAAACAATAGAACAGCATATTGAAAAAGACCAAGCTATTCTTGGAGATCCAACTACTAATCCACAGATGCGTCGTCACATTGAAGGCGAACTACATGACTTGGAAGAGTATGCTTCACATCATGCAGCAGAGATCAAAGCAGGAGATCATCACGATCCCAACACAATAGAACTATGGTGTGACCAGCATCCAGACGAGCCAGAGTGCTTAGTATATGACGATTGATGACAAACTTTTTATCATGGTTACTTGGAACTTGGTCTAATAAGCATCAAGCACAATCAGCTCCTACTTTATATAAATCTGTAACTGTTAAGTGGGAGCAAAATGATGAGTTTATAAATTCGATTCATTGGGGTAGAAGAAAATCTGATGATCCGTATTTAAAAACTTATAAGAAATTAGTAGAAGTATCGGATAAAGAAGTTATTTTAGAACATTGGGGTGGAACCTATAGTGGTTTAATTCGCAATAAAGAATGTGATATGGTATTAAAATTTGATGGTACAGTATGGATGGGTCAGTTTGATACTGATAATATTCATGCTGAACTTGCTGTGTATGGCACTAAACTTTTTATGAGAGATAAATTCTTAGACTCTAAAGGTAGGATTGTTTGGGGTGCAGATGAAATATATAAGTTTGTGAGAGTTTAATTATGGATTCTGGAAAGTATATAAAACCATGGGTTCGACTGTCAATGACAGTTGCCAATTATATAAGAGAGGAATTAAAAAGTTTTCCTGATGTTACACATATGGAAAACAAATATCCTATTGTGGAAAATGATAATGTATTCATTATCAATGAAATGCATCAGAGTAAGAAACTTAGAAAGATGCATTTGGAAACTGGATACACGGAAAATATTTCTGTAATGCATTGTGTATTATATCCTATTCCTGATTATCCTATACCTATTTTTGGTGCTGATATTGTAGAAACTCCTCATGCAGTTACTGCAGCAATTGTTGATATATCACCTGTGTTTGGAACTCAAAAATATGTTGATGTATACAGAGATATATCATACAAGTATAAGTTTAAAGAGAATAGAGTCTTACCTTTATGGACTGATGATGTTTTCTCACAAGGATGTAAGTTCATGCGTATCAAAACAGAGGAAGAAAGAGAGATGTATATGAATCTAATTAAAGAATCTATTCAACTCTATAAAGGTATAGTAGAAAATTCTGAGTTTGATATGGAATGGATTAATACTATGAAGAGGATTGATGATCAGATTTATTATTGTAAACAACAAAGAAAGAATAAAAAGACTAAAGCAGTTTTGAGTCAATGGTTCGATCCCCAGTGGGCAGAAGATTACATCAATGAAATTCTCTTTGACACGAACGTAATAAATAAATCGTAAGGATAAAAGTATACAATGTCATCAATTGAAGGAATTATCAATGAACCTGCGGTAAACTTTGTTGGAAAAGACGGGTTTTACTGGTGGGTTGGTGAGGTTGAAGACAATGAAGACCCTATGGAATTGGGTAGGGTTAGAGTTCGTGTGCTTGGATATTATACTAATGTAAGAGGTGGGACGACAGCAGATCTTCCTACAGATAATCTTCCATGGGCAACAGTTTTACAACACACATGTCAACCAGGAAATGATGGTCAGGGTGAAAGTTCTGGTCAACTGCAACCTGGTGCTATTGTTATGGGTTTCTTCATGGATGGAGAGAACGCTCAAATGCCAATAGTTATTGGTGTTATGAGAGTTAAGAAATCTGATGATTCAAAAGAGGTGAAGCAATTTGCTTTTACTGGTGAAAAGATGGAAGTTGGAACTGGTGTTAATACAGTGACAACTGGTGTTAGTTATCCCACTACAAGTACTGCAAGAACAAAAGCGGAAGGACATTTTAGGGCAAAAACAGATAATACTGTAGATCTTCCTAATCAAAAAGGTCAGAGTAATTCTGGTCAAATTTCTGGTGCTGGTTCTCCTAATAATGTAGGAACTGTAATGAATGGTAATGCTGGTAATCCCATCAAACCAAGAAATTCAAACAAACCTAATCCTGCTGCTAATGGTGTTGGTGGTCCTTGGAAAACGTTAGAGTATAAGTTATCATATCTTGTAGAAGATCTTGCAGATCATGCTGGTTCTTTGATTCGTGCAGAGGATGGTGAGTTCTTAGATATTGTTACTGGTAAGTTGGTTAGTGCAAAACAACTTACTGTAAAACTTCAAAATTTCTTGAGTAGTGTATTTGCTCAAGTAGTTGCTGCAATGCGTCAAGCACTTGCTAATCTTGCCGAACAGTTAGAGTTGGTTAATCTTCTTGGTGGTGCAACTGGTGTGCCATTTGTTGTGTTTACAGCGATTCAAGCAGCAGTTAAAGCAATTCTTTCGTCTCTTTGTAATATTGATAGTAAGATACTTAGTTTTGTTTCGGATCCCATAGGAAGTATTATGGGTGTTCTTGAAGGTTTTCTTGATGGAATTATTGATAAAGCAACCATGGTTATGCAGGGTGTTCAGGCAGCAATCGATGGTGTTATTTGTCAGGTTCAAAACCTTCTTGATTCAGTTTTAGGTATTGTTGATAAAGTATCAGCAATCGTAGATGGTATTGGTAAAGCAAAAGAAATTATTGAGGCATGGAAAGCAGGTAGTGAAATTTTTGAAGCAGGAACTGATCTTCTTAAGAAAGGTATCACTAGCATTACTGGATTGATTCAACTATTCATTAAATTTGCTGGTAGTAATTGTGATCGTAAACCTGATGGTGGTAAAGATACGGTAGGTTGGTATCCTTTATTTGGTGTTACTCATTGTACTCCTGAAGAACTTGCAGAAATTAACGCAATTAGAGGACAGAGTAGAGGAAGTTGTGGTGGTGATGCAGGATCTGGTGGTTTATTTGATAACATTTTTAATGAAGCAGATCCATATTTAACTGCTGCTAAAACTTTCTTAGATGGTTCTTATGAACTGTTTGTTGGAACTCCTGGTCGTCAGGCAAGTGTAAATAAAAAAGCAAGTGGAACAACATCAACATCTATATGCTGTAATCAGAATGAACATGCAAAGTATGTTGCTGCTAAAGCAATTCGTGAACAAAATCCAGATATAGATGAGGAAGAACTTCAAAAACAAGTAGACGCTTCCGTAAAGGCAGCAAATAGTGGTAAAGGCGATACTGGTTCATTAGTTGCTGACCATACATCATATGCTGGTAATTATACAGAAGAAACTCATGGTGATCAGTGTAAACAAATTGATGGTGATCATGTTGTAAACGTCGATGGTGATTATTTCTTAAAGATTACTGGTGATTGTCATATTGAAGTTGGTGGTGGTTTCTTCTTTGATGCTGAAGGTGCCCCTAAACTTGTAGATAAAAAAGGTAATAAGAAGAATGAAAAGGTTCAAAAGCATACAATTAAATTTGGATCTGATATTGACATCAATACTGTTGGTGCTAAGTTTGAAGTTCAAGGTGCAGAATTTAATGTAGGATCTGTTTCTAGTAAATTTACCAGTAGTGTTTTTGAATGTAGTGGTGGGCAAGCAGCTATTTCTGCAGGAGAAGTTGTTATTAGTGGAGATAACTCTA
>VTLG01005453.1_pt1 | contig 15179 bp, 35 predicted proteins | sample 4694571 | NCBI WGS metagenome assembly VTLG01 (sample SAMN12604809, study PRJNA352737) | marine metagenome | biome: ENVO:00000447; feature: ENVO:00000209|ENVO:00000569|ENVO:01000036; material: ENVO:00002151; isolation source: viral sequences binned using virsorter ...
ATTCTGTTTTTGAGAAGGCCGAGCCACTTGAGGTTACTGTAGTATCTGTTTGAATCATAGCTGGCACTCCGTCAGTAAGGCTGCCAACATTGATCCCCCCTATCTTTCCTGCTGTTGTGGTATCTCCTACAGTTACAGATGGGGTTATATTGTTTCCGCTTAACGAATAAGTTGTACCAACTTTTTGGGTAGTTACGAAGGGCATATCTACAGTTATCTGAGCAGATGTCACAAATTCTTGCTTGATATCACTTAAAACTGGTGACATTGGTACAAGTAATAATAATGGAAGTAGCTTTTTCATTTTTTAGGTTTGGGGTCGATTACTTCAGCACCTTCTATTTTAATAGGTGTTACTACCCTTATAGTCTGAACCATACCATCGCCCATTGCAACTTTATCGTCTTTCTTACTACTTTTCTTTGATCCTTCAAGGCCAAAAGTTGCTAATGCACCTGTAAGCAAACTTGCAGGGAAAGTTATATCCTTGGGTTCTGAACTGTATCCTGGAATTGAAATGTAATTTAGTGTCACTATAAAACCACTCCAGACAACGACACCTAATCTAACAAACAAACTTATAATTGCTAGTTGTTCTTCTTTGTCATCTAGACCTTCTTTCAATTTTTGGAAAGCATTTTTCTTTTTCTCTTCAACCATAAAAGTAAAGATTCTTGTCTAATACTAGCATCTTAGCTATGTTTGGAAAGTAACAGATATTTTTTTTATGTATAAGATACTGAAACCAATTTTGATGACCTTTTTAACGACAACTGCTGTAAAAAGATTGGTCGTAGATTTATTAAAATCAATCGCAAAACAAACTACAAATACACTTGATGATAAAGCAGTTGAAATTTTAGAAAAACAACTTTTTCCTTAACATGAAAATTACTAAATTTCTCAACATAGATATTGAGCCAGCACCTCCAGAAATGGAATTAGAAGTCGAAATGCAATGTAGAGAAATTATGAAGTCTGATGATTTAGACAACATAAAAAGATATTGCACACATATGGTTAGAAAGAAGTTTGATCAAGATATCTTTATGGCTTCTCTATTGAACAGACTTATAGAATTAGAAGCTAATCGTGTCGTTCAACAAATGAGAAAAGAAAAAAGAGAACTAACAAATCCTATTGCAAAGTTTTTTCGTACTCGTTAAGCTCTTCATCAGTAAAGTCTCTGATAAATAATTTATCTATTTTGTCGATTTCATAATTGTATTTAAGAATTGCAGTTCTTATGTGTTCTGTAACCCATCTTCCTTCATCATAAACTACTTGGGCTTTACCATTTTCTTTTATAAAAACATAATGATCCTGCCCTTTCATTTGTATTTCTAGAAAATTTTTCTCTAAGTTTTTACGTCTTATTTGTTTAAGTTTGCGTAATTTTTCTACGGATTTTTTAACTGGTGTCATTTTTTATAATTTAAAGGAGGAGGTGTAAGCCAGTAGCGTACACCATTTATTATTTTAAAGTGAATATTAAGATTAGGATCTTTAACTAAATATTCATCTTTAGGTTTAGAAAGGTAACTCTTCATTTATTCCTGTGTTAATCTTCTGTGGATTAATGTTGCCAAATACTCCGTATGGTCCATCCATCGCTTTAGAGAAGATTTGTACACATTGAGTTTTAACTTTTTCTTTTTTGGCAAAGTCATATACTTCTCCTTCTTTTGCTTTTGTATTTACAAGGTTTTGTAAATGATCTATCAAATGAGTTACAGAGTCAACAGGAATTGTGAGACTCAAGACTTGTTGGCCTTCGTTAAAACGATCATCGCCAATGTTCCATTTTATAGGAAGAGGTAGTGCTGGATTAAATTCCATAATTAATTGAAAAATTGAGTTAATAAAGTGTTAAAGAATGAATTAAAAGAAACTTTGTTTTCTTTACAATGATCTTTTATTTTAAGGGCAAGGGTGTCATTTGTTCTGACACTAAAGATGTTTTTGTTCCAATCTTTTTTACGTTGCTGTTTGCGGAGAAGAAGTTCATTCAATACTTGTTCTCTCGCAGTGTTAGCAGTTTCATCTGGTGTCATAGGCTTTCATCTATCTTAGAGATTTCAAGAGCTAAAAACTCACCATGTTCAGCAGTAGTAATATGTCTGGTAATTTTTGTATCTTTGATGCTGAACTTCTTTCTGAAAGATTCGACTAATTCTTTCATCTTAAGTGGATCACTTTGATGAAGTGCCTGTAGCTTTTCAAGGATGGTTGCCTTTGCCTCTTTGGTAATAGGATCAGGTAACTTTTCTAAAACAGATGTAGGCTCTAGTTTTTCATTAGGTTTGGTACGAGTATTACCTACACCAACTTTTGCTGGTGGTGTCTTTGTTAAAGAGTTACCATCATCATCATCGTTAGCTAGTCCGTAGACAGAAAGTAATCCATATCTACGAGCATAGGTTTGTGCTTCCCCTGCTGCTTGATGAACATTTTTTACGTTGTTAGGAATCTTTGGTATGGGAAATCTACTAACTAAAGGTTCATCTCCAGAAATGTGCATCAATTTTGTAATGACTATTGTGATAACTTCCCCTTCTGGAGTAATTACATAATCATTCAGTTGTGTATGACAAAGACCAAACTCTGTAGCTGGTTGAATAGCTAACAATGCTTGACCTAATGTAGTGTATTTGCTTTTGAAAAAAGGATTAGTTCCATCCTTTCCAGCAGCGTGATGCTCTTTTTGAAAAGCATTAAGTGCTTCGATCAATGTCGAAGGCTGTTTAGTGGCCATGAGTAATTGTTTACTTGATATTTATATAACACATATATCATGTTTACTGCAAGGCAGCTTGTAACAATGTGTTGAATTGTTCTGGAGTCAAGACCATTCTCCATTGACCTCCTCTAAACCTAACCATGCTTGCAACAAAGTCTACACCAGCATTTTTTCTCTGTGTTTCAACTTCCCTGGGTTTTACCAAACAAGCCTTAGACTTATCTTTGTAGTCTGCAACTTGTATAACGCAGTTTGGTATTCCATAAATATCTCCAACATCATCTGGTATTCCTGCTGCTAAGTTTCGTTTGCATTCAAAACCAGTAACTTCTGTTAAAAGTTCTGCTGCTTCTCTTTCAGCTTTATCTCCTTTTCTTTTATTTGGATTAGTCATCCTTCAAGTGATCGAATACGTCTTTGTATATCATCAAATGCTACAACATAATCTTTATCACTAATTTCTCTTTGAAACCATTGCCATTCAAGTGTTGCAATTTCATCATTTAATTTTGTGATTAAATACTTTTTTCTTTGATCAAGTTCTCGATAAAAACATTTCATTTTTTCCACCATTTTCTTCTGATTTTATTATTTAATTGTTCTTTTTTCATCCTTGATATCTTAAAAAAAACATGATCAAGATCATCAATTATATTGTCAAATTCTGCATGATTTGACATTTCTAATGATCTTTGAAAGTTAACAATAGATGCTCTTATAAGTTTCAGGTCATGTCCTGAAACATCAAGTATATATCTCATTTAGAACAACTCCTGTTCTAATTCAAACTTTTCCCATGCTTTCTGCCATGCAGCTTCACATCTCTCTGTGGGTTGATCAATGTTCATAATACATCTACCTTCAAATGCCCAAATTGTATTACATACATCTGGTCTTAAATCGTAGTTTAGTTTCAACATTTCAACGTAGCAACCAAGTTGTTTATCAGTTGAGTATGGTTCTTTCCAATACATATCCAGATCCTCGATATATAACAGACCATCTTTCTTTCTCTTTCGCATGAAATAATCACAGCTACTCTTTGTTTTTAAATCAATCAATCTAATTTGTTTGGTCTTGGTGTCATAACCAAGTAGATCAAGTTGACCACCAACTGACTTATCAGGTATCGACATCATATGTTCAATAGCCATCGGTTCAAAATGTGTGAACAGTTCATGTTGAAGTAAAGGTTCAACCCATGCACCATATTCATCAGGATCAATCTTGCCATTGCCTAACATATGTTCAGCTAGACATTCATGGCACTTTTCTCCTCTAGGCTGCCATTGTGATCTCCACTTTTCGATATTTTCTTTATCTTCTTCTGTCAGTTCACTACAGACTTGAGTAGTTGAATAAGACAACCATTGCTTAGTTTCAGTATTTACATACTGGTGTCTGTTTTCATCCCTTTTGATTGGAAGAGGTTTTAAAAGTTGGAAGGTTTTCATTGTTAAAAGTCGTAAGTTGGAAGGTCTTTAGGATCAATAATTTCTATTGTCTCCTGTTTTGGTTTGGGTGCTTTTACCCTAGCAAGGTTTTGATATTTGACACCTTGATAACCTTGCGGAAATAAAGGATTGCCTTTGCAATCATTCACCACTTCTATCCACCCTGGGGGAGGTCTATCAATATCTTCCAAAGTCCAATAGCCTTTTTTGATACCATCTTTAATAGTTTTTATCAGAGATACCTGATCAAACATTCTTTCCATTATTTTTCCTCCATGTAATCTTTAGCTGTTTTACCAAGTTCAGCAAGAGTTGGAACTATTTCTTGATCACTAGCCTTAAAATATTTAGGTTTAAATTCTGGCTCTTCTGGTTTGTAACCTTTCTTAAGTGGATATATATCCTTCCAGCCAGCCGTAATTGCTTTTTCAAGAGCTTCTTTTCTATCTTGTGATGGAAATGACCTGAGAGTATTAAAGATGCGGTTAGCAACGCTTTGAGTACACGATGCACCTTTTTTCTTTCTTATAGGCCACCATTCAATTAAAAGATCTGCATATTCTTTTAAATCATCAGGTATTACTTCTGGATTAATTATGTAATAAGAAAAAGGATCAGAGGCAACTGATTTTGGTTTTCTTTTAGCAGCACTTTTCATTTTCTGTTTAAGAATTAGACGAATGTACTGTGGAATTGTTAGTTCTTCTCCTCTAGCTTCATTCAGATAAGTATGAAGATCAGAATCTAACCAAACACAAACTTTTGTTTTTTCCATTTTTAATAATTTTTTTGTAAAAACTTTTTAAACTTTTTAATTGTCATAGCTCCAAAATCTATTTCTGGATAATCTTCCATGACTTGCATAGGATCTAATCCATTGTGATTAGAGCATATGTCTAACATTTCGTAGTAGCCCATTCATAATAAACTGTTCATTACTGACAGTAGGTGATATTTATTTAGATGTCAAGCAGATATTTAAAAAATTCTTTTCCTTATTCTTATATATATACATATATTTATAATATATATATCTATATATATAATATTTATTTATTTATATTATATTTCTTTTTCTTTTGGTTCTTTTCTTTTTCTTTTTTGTTGCCATTAATAGTTGTAAAATATCTATGTGCTAGTATTATGGTATAAGTTTGCTATTCATTATGTCTGAAAACGTTACCGAAGAAAAAAGGGAAACTCTTAAAAGGATTAGTGTATCTGTAAATCCAGATGATTATCAGCATTTAAAAGACCTATCAAGAGCAGGACTCTCAATAGGTTTTTTAATTCGTGAAGCTATACACGATTTTGTAATTAAAACTAAGAAATAAATGGTGTTTTAGTTTCATATAAATCTTTATTATGATCCCACCAAGTATCGATAATGTATTTATCATCAGAGAAAAAATAACCTCTATCTGATTCTCTACATTCTTCGATGTAGAATTCTATAAAAGCTTCATAATATTCTGGATGTAGATTATGTTCTTGTGCTAAGTTTTTAGCACTATCTGCACAATGCTCTTCATATTTTTCGTTAACATAAAGAGCTTCTTTTTCTTCCATAACTTGATCTGGTAATGGGTTATCAATCATTTTTTTATCCATAGTTAATTTTAATAGGACTATTAGATCTAAAAATATAATCTATATAAACTTCTTTACTACATCTCTCATATTCATCAGGTTCATAACCTAATTCTTCTAAACTATTTTTTGTAAATTTTTCTTCTAAAAAATCATTAGTTAATTCTTTCTCAGAATTTGTAAATTGCCACTCTGATTCTTCATCACAGGCATGACCAATAACTAAATAATAATTCATTCTTCTACCTCCTCTATAAATTCAACTTCTTCTATTTGATGTGATCCATCAACATCTTCTGATCCATCAGGAAAACAATAGTCTCCACCTTCTTTGTTGAATTTTTCTTTAGCTTCTTCTACTGAATGAGCTTTAACAGAATAAACTCTTTTGATAATTGCTGATTCTGTGATGTAGTATTCATTAATCATGGTTTTAGCTAGCTAATTTAGCTTTTGAATTTAGTAAGGTTTAAGCCAAGATCGACATTCTTGGCGTAGTGATTGTATTAATTTAGGATCTGTATTCTCTTTTTTAGCTTTTAAATATTCATTTTTAGCATCATAGAATAACTGTTTTTTAAATTTAGATTTTTCTTCATTTTCATTTTGTAATTTTAAAAATCTTTCATCATCTTGATGTATTATCTCAGGTTCTTTTTTTACAATTTTTATCCATTTATAAAAAGTGTTTGGATGTACTTCTGGATAGGTATTTTCCAATTGCTTTTTTATTTCATCTTTTGATTCTCCTTCACGCATTAATTCTCTAATAGTTTCAAATGCATCATCCCTATATTCTTTTTTATTCATTAATTTTTATCCTCAAAAAAAGTTAGACAATTTTCAAGAGTAATGTCATCTAATCTTTTGATGACATTATCTTTATATAAATCTCCAGAGCTTGCCAAGTGATTAATTAATCTGATAATTACTACTTGATGCTCTGGTAGTAACTCTGAAATTCTGCAAGGAATTTTTATAGTGTGTTCATTCATAATTTTTTATATAGGAATGTAATAAGTATGATATCATAATATTAGTTTATGTACATACATTCATGTCGAGAGTTAAACAATTCATTCAAGATCATTCAGACTTGCCCATTCAAGACATTCAAGACTTACTTCATTCAACCCATTCAAGCCAAAAACAAAAAATCCAGGATTTTGATTTTTTATTTAAATTTTTGATTTTTTACTTTTTAAAAATTAAATAAATTATTTTAAGTTTTTAAAATATCCTTTTTTTTGAGTCCCGTGTATTAATAACGCAAAAGGATCAGGTTTAAAGCAACTTGTATCATCCTTATCTATTTTGTAAGGCTTGCCAATATGTTCAATACCTTTTTTTATTGCTTCGGCTTCACTATTAACAACTATTGCCCACCTTTTAAAATATCCCTTATGTATTAAATCATCCCTTAATCCACCCATTGAAGCAGTTAAGAAAAAATTATCTGGTAATGATAAATTAGTTCCAAACAAGTGCAAGGACTTAGAATAACAATAAAACTTAAGTTGTGGATGCATAGGTGCTACTGTTAACCATACTCTTAAATATTCGCCATTAAAAAAGTCACCACTAGAATGTATTCTAACTTTATTAATATTTTTGGTTATATGCTTTTCAATTGAAGCATTAATTAATTTACAAGTTTTATAAAATCCGTTTTTACTAAATAAAGTTTTACAAATTAAATTAAAATTATATTTTCTAGCTTTATATACATTAGGATATTGAGCTTCCTGACTAGCGGCAAAACATCGAAAAATGTTATTTTCGGCATCTTTAATTGAAGTCTTGCCATTAGCATTCATAACAGCATAAGACTTGCATTCATTAGCCATCGGACAAGTGCGGCCTGCTGGTAAATCAAAAATTAAAGTGTTTTTTAATTTTTTATTACCTTTTGACATTTTTAAAAGTTCATTCATAATGATTAATAAAAAATTGGAAGGTTAAAAGCATTTATAAAAATACTTTTATTTAAGGATCAGTTTTAATGATCCCTAAATGAAAGTATTAATTAATAATTTCTTCTTTAATTAATAAATCATCGCCATATTTATTTTGTTTTGAACTGTCAAAATATTGTTTAACTTTTTTTGTTGTTTTAATACCTTGATGTCTATCAAAAATAAGTTTAGCTTTTGTATATGTATAAATCATTTTTTTAAATCTCCTATTTTTATATTTGTTATTTTTCGTTGTTGATCATATCTAACATTAAAAGAGCTTATATTTAGCTCTTTAAATTGTTGTTTGTTAATAGCTTTTAAACTGGTAGATTCTAAAAAGTCTTTATTATTGTTTAAATCATCAATAATAAGTCTTTTACTTTTGTAATCTCTACCGTATGCAGGTAATAAAGTAATAAAGTTCATTTTGGAATAACCTCTGTATTTTTTAAAATGTGTGTTTTTAGTTCAATTAAATTGGCTAATTCTTTATTAGCTTCATTAATTGTTTTTTGGTTAGCTTCGAGATCACTTTTTTTAGTACAATAATTTTCTATATCTTGCCTACAATAAAAAATATTTTCTTTTAAAAAATAAATTCTATCGTCTGCTAATTTTTCAATTATTGAAATTTGATTAATATTAAAATTCATTTTAATAATCCTCTGGGAACATTAAACAAGTATTGTTGTAATCCATTTTTGAATATTCTTTTAAATTCATTTGACTCTCTTTAATTCCATATCCAACTGTTTTAATCCATATTTTACGGCCTGTAGATAATTTATATACCGCTAAAATATCCCCCCCGTTCTCATTTTTTACAGCTTCGTTATTAAATTGTATTGAATCACTTTCAACAATTCCCCAATCTTGACAAAAATATTTGTTTTCAAGAATTGAGAATACTTCCATAGCGATATTAAAATCACTATCCATATAGTGACTTAATGCACTTGTATAATGAATAAAGCCAAAATTTGACTCTTTTAATTTTTTTGTTGGAGTTGTGGTCATTGTAAAAAAATAATATGTTTACTTCTAAATGATACCATTTTTTGTTTAGGTTATAAAGTATTTATTTTGACATTCAATAAAAAAGACATTCAATTTTTACATTCAAAAATTGCATTCAGTTTTTGCATTCAGTTTATTAATTTAGTTAAAAAATTTTTTTAGAAAAAAAAAAAAAAAAAAAAAAAAAAAATAAAAAAAAAAGTTTTCCACATCCTGGAATTTTTTAGTCAAAAAAAAACCCGCTATTTTTAGCGGGCGATTTATTTTTAGTCCAGATAATAATTTTCATAATCTTCTTTTGAAGGATTATAAATTTTAGCATCGCTACAACTCTCTGCTAACTCAGGATTAAGAGTGTTAAAAGCGAAATTATAAGGATCTGGATCATAAAATTGTTGAAACTCTTGAGCATCCAAAAATATTTTTATTTTTAGATCTGAACCAAATTTTTTATAATCCAAACCAATTGCTTCAACTAATTCCAAATAATCAGAATCAATTGTAAAAATAATTTTTTTACACTTGTAGTAGTTTTTCATTTTTTTAAAGAGATAAAGTTTTTTGTGATTCGTATTTGATAAGAATTTCTTTTTTTAATTCTCTGAATGTTTCTATGTGCTGTAAGTCCTCGATATTTTCGAGAACTTCAGCAACTTCAGCATCCGATAAATTAAGAAATAATTTTAACTCCAGATAATTCATTTTTTAAATGTCCTTAAGTAATTGGTGAATGTATTCTGTACGGGTTTCTAATCTGGAGTGAATAGTGTTAGAAATAACTATTGATTGCCAAATTAATATACAGAATGAAAAAAATAAAATTGTTGATCTCATTTTTTAATACTCCTTAGTTTTGAATACTTGAACGAATCTAAAGCCAGCATCCTGTAATGTTTGCTTATCTCTAGGTAATAAAGTTTTAGTTCTAGTTAATTCCAAGATCCAATAATCTGAAGGATCATCTAAACAGAAATCTAAGTTCCCGTATCTCTCACGAATAAAGAAAGGTATTTCTTTACTCATTAAAACTGGTTTAATCATTTTTTTTAGGAAGGTAAAAGGAAGAAAAAAACGTAGTTATAAAACTACGTTTATTGTTTTGATAAACTTGCAAGGTTTCTTGCCAAGTTTACCTGATTTTAAAATAGGCATTATTTCGCCTACTTTCTCACAGTTCCAGCCATGAGCTTTTGAAACATCAAAAAGATTTACAGGACATATATATTCCTTAGGAAATTTAAATAAATGTTTCCATGATCTTTTTGTATTTTTAGCTGCTCTTGAAGCGATAACCTCAAGAGTAACTTTATCTGTTAATTCTGCGGTAGCCCATGAACTACCACCAGATATGTAGACAATTCCCAATACAGTTTTAGGTTTAGTCATAAGGAAGGAAGGATTAAGTTTTCAATGTTCTTTTCTTGTATTTCCTTTTGTGTTTACCTGATAAACAAATTTTTAAGTCTGGTTACCTGATAAGCATTTTAAGAAATACTCAAGCGTAAAAATTGAACATAGTACACGCCCATTTTTTATGCTGATAGCATATTACCATAACTCTAATATCAAGTCAATATATATTAAATATATTACAAAGTCCACTGAGGATCGCTTCAGAGAGGCGATATTTTCTAAGGTACTATTACACCTAAATGATATTACAACGCTATCACAGAGGCACACAGGCCAGTTTGAGGGTATATGGGGGAGTGTTGTAAAAATTTTTTTGCTATGGCCCAGGCGAGGAACTTAAATATATATCCGAAATCTTCGTTACTTTGACTCAACTTTTATTGAAAGCTCTGGAGCTTGAATATTTACTGTTTCTACGGATTCACCTATTACTTTACCAAGGCTATCTAAAATCTGTGCTGCTGTTTGTAATTGACCTTTTGATATGGCTTTGTTAAATAAACGTACTCTCATTGCTTGAAGGCGAGGTAACATATTTTCTCTATCTTTATCCCAATCTTCGGTATTCCAATGTTTTACTCTACCCCAATCTTCCCAAGCTGTTGTTATTGATATTTGTTCAATTTTTGAATGTTCTATTACGAGTTGACGAGTAGTTTTGCCGTCTAATTGACGTGAATATAAGCGTTGAGCACGTTCTTGAACCTTTTCTGCTGTTGATCTAGCAACAAATCTAGGTCTACGTGTTTTATTCGCTTGAGCTACTGGTGGTGTAATATCGTTGGGAAAGGTAGAAGAAGCCACGGACTTAATCTGAGAGGGGTTAATAATCGAATAATAACCTAAAAAAGCGAAATTAGGCTATAAATAGGGGGTATAGATTGAATTTTCTGTTATTTTTGGGTATATGTCTATAAAAAACAGACCAGAAATCAGTTTAAGATACGCACAAGGGGAGGTATTTAATTGTGATAAAAGATTTCGGGTGTTGGTTGCAGGAAGAAGGTTTGGGAAGTCATATTTATCCTGTATTGAACTGCTCAGAGGAGCAATCAATCGGCCTGGGGAGACTTATTTTTATTGTGCTCCTACTTATCGGATGGCAAAGGATATTGCGTGGAAAGAATTAAAAAAGTTAGTACCTAAAGTTTGGATTCAAAGTAAAAATGAGACAGATTTGAGGTTGGAATTGATAAATGGTTCAACTATTGAGTTGAAAGGTACAGAAAATGCGATGGCATTAAGGGGAAGAAGCCTAGCAGGGGTTGTATTAGACGAAGCAGCCTTTATGGATCGAGATGTATGGGCAGAAGTAATTAGACCTGCTCTAGCCGATAAACAGGGGTGGGCATTGTTTATTAGTACACCTGATGGCACTGCCAGTTGGTTTTATGATATGTGGTGTTTTTGTGGCGAGCAGGAGTGGGATGATTGGAAAAGGTGGAGTTTTACTACGATAGAGGGAGGTAATGTTGCACCAGAAGAGGTTGAAGCAGCTAGGTCACAATTAGATGCGAGGACATTCAGACAGGAATTTGAGGCTAGCTTTGAAAATCTCACTGGTTTAGTCGCTGTTAGCTTCAGTGATGACAATATTGATAAGGAAGTGGAAGACCTACATATGCTGCCATTGTTGTTGGGTTTGGATTTTAACGTTGACCCTATGGCAGGAATTTGTGCGTATAAACATAACAACAATTTGTATGTCTTTGATGAGATCATGCTGACAGGAGGTGCTACCACATGGGATTTTGCTGAAGAAGTTACAAGAAGGTATGGGGTGGATAGAAGAATTATTGCTTGTCCTGATCCTACTGGTAGTGCAAGAAAAACTAGTGGAGTCGGAGTTACTGACCATACAATACTAAGAAGATCAGGTTTTACAGTTCTCAGTCCTAAATCACCCTGGAAGATCAGAGATAAGATTACTGCTGTTAATACTGCTTTACTTGATGCAAACGGAGATCAAAGAACTTTTATACATCCAAGATGTAAAGAATTAATAAAAGCACTAAGAACTCTTACATATGCACCAAATACTGGACTTCCTAATAAAAATCTAGGAGTTGACCATGCTTTTGATGCTTTTGGTTATCTTTGTCTACAACAATTTAATTTGGCAAAACCAGAGACATTAGGGCAAACTGCGTTTAGAATATATTAAGAACTACCTAATTCTTACTATGTACCATTCTACGACTAAGAAAAAGAAGAAGAAAAAGAAGGGAGGCAAGAAGAGAAGTGAATGTTCCTGTAAATAAAGCGTTATACTCTAGGGTAAAAGCAGAGGCTAAACGTAAATTTAAGGTTTATCCATCTGCTTATGCTAATGCGTGGCTTGTACGAGAGTACAAAAAACGTGGTGGTACTTACCGAGTGGAGAAAAAGCGTGGCAAAAAGTAGCCCAAATCCAAGAGCAAAAGGTGGTTTGACCCGTTGGTTCAAAGAAAATTGGGTAGATGTAAAAACTGGTAAGCCCTGTGGTCGTTCAAAAGGCGAAAAACGGGGTTATCCTGCCTGTAGACCTAGTAAACGTATCTCAAGTAAGACACCTAAGACAGTTGGAGAGATGACAGCAGCCGAAAAAGCAAGGTTTAAACGTGAAAAAACAGGAAGTAAAAAGATAAGTTATCAACATAGACGTAAAAAGAAGAAAAAATAACTGTGAAAAACGCAGTTTCAAGGTAATATATTGTTATAAGTAAATTTTTCTTAGAATCATGGCATTTTTTCGTGGCGAAGAAGGCTCTGTTGCATTTGATAACGGATCTGGAACAGTTGGAGCTATAGCTTCTACAACAGCTTGGACTTTAGATACAACAAAAGATACTCTTGAGTGCACTGCTCATGGAGATACTTCAAGAAAGTATGTAGGATCTTTAATTTCTGGTTCTGGTACTGTTGATCTTCTTTACACAGCAACATCTGGTGATAATACTGCTGAAATTATTTCAGATGTATTAACTACTGAAGATGATGGTACTGCTGCATTTAATCTTTTCTTAGATACATCAGGCACTAAAAAACTTAGTTTTAATGGAATTATTACAGGAACTTCATTTAGTTCTACTGTTGGTGATATTTCTACAGTATCAGTTAGTTTTATAACTAATGGTGATATTACTTCTGCTATCTAATGCCTAAAGGATCTTATTCGAGCAAACAACGCAAACTTGCTGCTGTTGCTCCACCACGGGATAAGATCACGGCTGCTGATCTTAAAAAACTACGTTCTAAGAAAAAAAAGAAAAAGAAGTGAAACTTACCACTCGCCAAAAAAATCTCCTTGAAAAACACTCTGAGCACCATAGTGTGAAGCATATGGAGTTTATGAAAAGGCGAATGAGAGCAGGAGATACTTTTACCCAAGCCCATAAAAAAGCACAAGCAAAGGTGGGCAAATGAAAAAACGTAAAGGAGTCAGTTTATCTGTAGGTCGAGGAGAAAAATCTAAAAAAGGTGGACTTACTGCAAAAGGTCGTGCAAAATACAATCGTGCTACTGGAAGTAATTTACAAGCACCTGTTACCGAAAAAAATCCAACTGGTAAAAGAGCAGCTAGAAGAAAAAGTTTTTGTGCAAGAATGTCTGGTATGCCAGGTCCATTGAAAGATAAAAAGGGCAGACCTACAAGAAAAGCGTTAGCTTTAAAAAGATGGAGGTGTTAATCAATGACTTATGCTGTACCTGGTCCAATTAGAACCAATATTGTTTCATCTACATCTGTAGGCGGTATTGATAGTCCTTTTACCAGAACAAGGGCTGTTTTAGATATGATGAAAGGTTGGGAGATAATGAAGGCTGTAACTGAAGGAACTGAATATCTTAGAGAAAATAGTGAAGCATTTTTACCATTAGAACCAAGAGAAGATTATGATGCTTACCTTGCGAGAGTTAATAGATCAGTATTTAGTCCTTTTACACAAAGATTAATAAGAGCAGCTACAGGTCTTGTTTTAAGAAAACCTATAACACTTATTGGAGATCCTTATTGGACAGAGATGTTTAAGATGGATGTTGATGGTTGTAAATCAGATTTAGATGAATATGCTAGAAGAATATTGATGTGTTCTCTTACTTATGGTCAAAGTCATATTCTTGTAGATTATCCTGCACCTTCTGGTGCATTAAGTTTGGCAGAAGAAAGACAGCAAAATCGTAGACCTTATTGGATTGAAGTAGATCCTACAAATCTTTATGGTTGGAGATTAGATAGAGAATCAAATTATGGGAATCTTATACAAGCTCGAATTGCAGAAAAGGCTGTATTGCCTGACGGAGATTTTGGTGAGAAAGTTTATGACCAGATACGAGTAATAGAACCTGGCAGGTACAGAGTTTTTCGTAAGAAAGAGCAAATTGAAGAAATGTATGATGTCTCTGATAACAGTGTGACAGGAAATTTTGAAATGGGTTCAGCAGATAAAGATTATAAACAAGTTGAATCTGGTAGTTTTTCTCTTGGAGAAATACCTTTAGTTACAATTTACTCTGGAAAAGTTGATAATTTAGTAAGTAAACCACCTTTACTTGACATTGCATATTTGAATCTTGCACATTTTCAAAGACAGGCTGATTTAATACATAGTTTGCACGTTGCATCTCAACCAATGCTTGTAATGGAAGGTTATGACGATCAAACTAAAGACCTTGCTATATCTGTAAACTACGCAATGGCAACGCAGCCAGGAAATAAAGTTTATTATGTAGAACCAGCTTCTAGTGCTTTTGATGCTCAATCTGCTGAGATTAAAGAATTACAGATGCAGATGGCAACACTTGGAATTAGTACACTTAGTCAACAAAAATTTGTAGCTGAATCTGCTGATGCTAGAAGATTAGATCGAGTTGATACTAATTCTATGCTGGCTATGGTTTCTATGGAACTCGAACAAAAATTACAAAAAGCATTTAATTTATCTGCTGAATATGTAGGTATTGAACCACCAGAAGTAAAAATTAGTAGAGATTTTGATATTGAAAGATTAATTGGTCAAGATATTACAG
>VTLG01006423.1_pt1 | contig 15174 bp, 3 predicted proteins | sample 4694571 | NCBI WGS metagenome assembly VTLG01 (sample SAMN12604809, study PRJNA352737) | marine metagenome | biome: ENVO:00000447; feature: ENVO:00000209|ENVO:00000569|ENVO:01000036; material: ENVO:00002151; isolation source: viral sequences binned using virsorter ...
TCGAAATCGTCAAAATATGGCGATACGTTTAAATTGGTATTTTGTGTCATTTGTTAGAACTCTACTACGATTTTTAGCTCTTCTTTTTGTGATTTAGACCTAGTTATAGGTGCTCTATTGTCAACATAGATAATTTCACCAGAATATGGTTCAACATCAGCATTTGCCTTTCCATTATCAAAAGTTTGACCAAACTGAATAACTTTATTATTAATAGTTTGACTTGAGCCATCGAATGTATTATCTATACTCAAAGCAGTACCCACTCCTACGTTGATAACTGTTCCAATACCAGCTTGTGTGGAATTAGTAAAATCTAAGACTTTATATCCATAACCACTAAGTTCAGAAAGACCTGATGGTTGGTAATATCTCAAAACACCAGTATCACTACTGTATGAAGCAACATAACCAACTGCAGTAGAACCAACACCCACAGTTTGTGTTATTATTTCATTGTTTGGATAATCACCAATTTCTGGATTTGCCATTTTCAATGCACTAAGACTAGTTGCAGTTGATACATCCAATACTTCAGTTTTACTAGCAAATACAGTTGGGTTCTTTACGATTCCTATTCTAGAAAAATCATTACCAATAATATAGTCAGCATTAGTATCATACTTAGAGTAAACCATTACTCTATGACCACCCAATTCCCTATAAATGTTATATCCATGACCACCTTTTGGTGGAATTGGAACTTCAAATGTTGCATTTAAACCCGAATCAACTGTAATAGCATTACCAGTTGCATCTACGTTCAATCCAACAGCACCAGTAACCATTCTTACAAATGCTCTAGTATAATTCTTTCCACCAGCAGTTACAGTGGCAGTAGATACCTCATTATTAGCAATAGTAATAGTAACTTCACCTCCAGTACCATCACCAAGAATCGGAAGTCTAACTGTTGATCCTTCCTTTAAAGTATAATTAATTCCCCTATTTGTAATAGATACAGTCTCAATTTTTCCAGTTTGGGAAGCATTTTTTACTGTTTCTGTATTGGCATCACCCCATTTCTTTGGTAATGGTATATATTTTTCAGTAGCAAACTTTATAACATCAGCAGGAGAAATAGTATAGAGATATTTCCATATATACCCATCTTGTGCTGTTACGGAAGCAGCTTGAGGAATAGTAGAAACAAAATTGGGTTCAACTACAGATTTCTTTCCACGAGGATTTTCTGGATCTTGACCATTGTTTATACAAAGATATACCTTATATTCAGAATTAATGACAACATATTTTGCTTCATATAGAGTACTAGACGATAATTGAGGAGCAGTATTAATACTATCATAATTATGCTTGTACATATCATAGGTAGATCCAGACTGCCAATCATACCTTGGAACTACTCTAGCAATGTCTTCTGAAGTAATCCTCTTCATAAACATCATACTATCATGATAACCATACTCCTGTTCAAAGGAATCTTTTGGTTCTTGTGGCCAATCAGCATTACCATAATTTGGAATAGTAACGTTAGCAGGATTGGGATGTCCTAAGAATGTGTAATAATTGGCAGTTGTCCCAATGCCTGTAAAACTTTGTACAAAAGTTTCAGCATTCAATATTCGAAACTGATCAGAGATTATTGCTGGCATTGCTATAGTTTTTTGATTATTTATACAGTATTTTGATTATGTTGATTCTCTTAGTCCCAATAGTCTAGAGACATAAGCAGAAGTAGATATACCAATTTGATAATTTGAGTCATTAAGATTACCTACACCATTTTGAGTATAAGCATTAAATGACTTAGAATTAGCATTTCTATTTACATTTATAACACCCCAAGTATAAGTACCTGCGTTCTTATGCCCAGTTGCTCCAGGAATTACAGATTCTAAACCTGCAGTAGTTATTCCTACTTGATGATCCTGAACATTACATGTAACACGAACAGTAGATGATCCTGTACCAGTTGGTTGATACTCATGATGATATACTTGATACACACTATTTAAGAACTGTGTTCCAATACCTACTGTGGTTGCAGTATTGACACCAACAGCAGTAACTCCAATGCTAGGTGAACCAAGGCTGGTATTATCAATTACAAAGTAGTCACCAGTTGCAAGACCTGATTTAGTCTTTGCTGCAACAATATTTGGATGTGGAATTAGATCATATATGATCTGATGTGTTGTTACACCAGCATTAGTAATAGTTGCTGTTTGAATTCCAATTACTAATCCATAATCACCATCATAAGTAACTTTTTCAATTTTTTCTTCGACACTTCCTTCTGGTTCAATTAGTACTACTGGTGGATTTGCACTACTATATGCAACACCAGCATTAGTCAAAGTAATTGAAGTAACAATTCCAGCAGTTATATTTGCAGTACCAGTAGCAGTTGTTCCAACTCCATATCCTTGTTCTGGCATTGGTTGTATAGAAACTTGAGGTGCAGAAGTATATCCAAACCCACCATCTGTAATAGTAATAGTAGAAATGGTTCCACTCAATGAAACACTAGCAGTAGCAAAAGCAGGTCTAGTTACATCCTGAGAAATTATTCTAATATCATTTAAATTTTGTGCTAAATCATCAGTATGTGAGAATGTTGGATATGTATTCTTCACATATATCTTATTATCAGTTGAACTAACATCTTTAATAATATTTGTAGTTGGAGTTAATTGAGGAGCCCAAGAAACTCTAGATTTTGAGATGTATACACCATCTATAACCATATCTGATGTTTGCTTACACCATTTGATTGGTCTTTCAAAACCATCTGTTCTAATTCCAACTCCACCATAAACCTGTGTTTGTACTGAATCAGAAGATAATAACTCATAAATTTTTCTTTCATCTTGTGCAGTAGTCCAAGATGGAATTTTACTTATATCATCAGTTCTCCATTCCTGTAAAGTTAAACCATCACCTTCTTTAACTGTTTGGTCAACATCAACACTTAAGTAATCTTCTGTAGAAGCAACATACAAATATACTCTAAGTTTGCTTCCAGGTTTTGGTGCTTCAATAAATTTTATCCTAGTACCACCATTAAACTCATAATCTTGATTTGGTTGTTGTAAGACATCATTTATGAAGATGAATAGATTATTAGCAAGAACAATTCCAGAATCCTGCATTGCTCTAATACTATAGTATTCCTTATTAACAATAGTTCTTGTAATTAAGAAACTTTTTCTAAACCCATTGAATAAACTACTAAAATCATCTAATTCTAGTAACTGTCCAACAGTCCATCCAGAGAATTTATCTTGATGTCTATTCTTAACAGTTAAACTAAATCTAGAAGTACTAATTCCTGGTGTATATGGTGGATCTATATGCAATACATCATTGACAGAATATCCAACTCCAGGATCATTCAAATTGTAAGATATAGCACTACCTGCTACTCCTACAGTAAGATCAACAGTAGCTCCAGATCCATTTCCACCAATTAATGGTACATTCTTCCAAGGAGAAGGTGCATCAATTATAATTGTAGGCATATCAGTTGATGTATAACCAGTTCCCGCATTTGCTATTGTTAATCCGCTAACCATTCCATTAGAAATTGTAGCAGTTACAGAAGCACCAATACCTGCTCCTGCTCCAACATTGACTGTTATAGTATCATCAGTTTTCGCAGTAATAGCAGTTTGTATACCAGAAACTGGATCGGTTGATCTTGGATAAGTCTTATTGCTAGTATAATTGTCTCTAGAACATTGGAATTCTAATGTATCATTGGCAATTGCTACTGTATTACTTGTAGTCAGTCCATGATCGGGAATGGTTAATACCAAATTTCCAGTTGTTGAATCATATGTTGCGTATGTTGGTGTATGTGTTCCACTTCCATTATCTGTAACTGAATTAGTACCTGCACTTACAAATCTATGTTCATAATGAGACTCAGTTGTTGCAACACTCACACTAGGTGCCTCTAGATACCCTGTTCCGCTATTTCCAATGCTTACAGATGCAATCGTACCACCAACACCTATTACACACGTTGCAGTCGCTCTGAATGAGGACTGTATCCCAGATCCAGGATTAACATCAAACTCATTTATTATTCCACCTTGTGGAAGGTCTTGGGTAGCAGCTGCTATCTTTCCAGTTGGAACATAAGTGCCAGCAAATGTTATAGAATTTCCAGCACCTGCGATAGTATAATCAGACTTATTCAAACTCGATCCACCTTCACCATGATGTGGATCTTGGAATATATTATTAACTAGAACGAATCCATAATTTGTAGTTATACCAGCATCAGCTGTCAATGTTAACATATCAACATTATTGGAATATAACATAAATTCATCTTCTTCACTATCAAAACTCTCAGATATATCATCAAAAATGAAGTTGTTATCATACTTTAATCTATAGAAAGATCTACCATCAAAACTTGACTTAATGCTGAATATACTTGTTGATCCTATACCAGCATTGTATCCATATGGAGCATCAATAAAGTGAATGCTACCATCTTGAATTCTATAATCACCAGAAAGGACAGTTACACCTGCACCAGTAGTGTGTGCAGCAGCCACAGTACCCATTACACCCCTAGTCACACTCAATGCCTGTGTAGACCCCAAACTAACTGTTGCATCACCAGGTGTAGTTCCAATACCTACTAAATCAACTTTTACAATCTCATTTTCAATCTTAAGTAATGAATTGCCCTTTATCTTAGCAGTATCATCTAGAAATAATGTTTGTGTTCCTATACCAGCACTAGTTTGCAATCCAACAGATAAATTTCTAACAAATGCTAATGGACTTTGTATAATATTATCAATAGAGATCATAACTCTATTGGTAGCTAATTCTGGAGGAACAGCAAATGTATGAGTATTTCCTACTCCAACTATGTTTGTAATAGTATGAGCAGTTCCAGCATTTGCATTAGCTTTGCTTGATGCTATTTTAAATGTATTTTTACTTTCTTTAATTGCATAAACCTTACTTCCTAATGAAACTTGACCACCACCACCATTATCAACCTTAATAGCAGTTGTGTCAGCAGTATAATCTAACTCTTCACCAGTATTAAATTCATGATCATTGATTGTTATTACTCCAGTAGAAGTATCAATTCCAACAGAAGGTTGAATTGTTTTATAGAATAATCTTTCAGTACTTACTCCTGTGTTTGGTTGACCTGGAGTATCAATAGTATAAAGTGCAAATGTAGTTAATCCTACAACTTGGCCACCAGTAGTAGTCGTGAATCCAGTAAATTGGTCACTAATATCCTTCAATAAAAGAACTTTATTTGTTCTTGATTCATTATAATCAGTAAGAACTTTTCCATTAAATGTAATAATCTTTGATAGGGTATTAGTTGTAGTGTCTGGATCTTCAAGTCCCATATCATAATAATACCTACACCAAACAGAAGCATCACTATCAATTTCAATTTTTAGAGCAATATCACCTGCAAAGGTACTCATTCCTACATCTGAAGTTGTTGGAATGATTTCCAAATCTGCAAATGGTTTATAACCAGAAATATGTCCTAAACTTGTAATAGGTTCCTTCCAAGTATCATAAGGAATTTCACCCTTAATTGCATAAGAGAACCTTTGATAATAATCATTATCATGCAGTCTTTGATCATTATGACTTAATTTTCCTTTATCTGTCTGCCAATTTGTTGCTTTAGATACTAAACTATCGACTTCTAAATCAAAATTAAAATCATATACATTTTGAATTATAGATTTGGAACTTCTAAGAGAACTTTCAATTTTATCCTTTTCTTTAAATTTACCTACAACATTTTTCAATTTTAATGTTTGTGAATCTTTATTCCAACCATCTTTAGCAACATAACCATATGTTAAACCATCAGAAGATGATATTTTCTCTCCTTCAAGGAATTGAACTTTTTTAATATTTGCTTCATATCCTGCTAAATCTACTGCCTTAATTACTCTACCAAACTCACTTGTATTGTCATAATTTCCTGCTGTACTTCCTATACCAGAAATAGAGTACTTAACACTTGCATTACCACCAAGTGTATTGATTCCCGTAATTGTAAAGTACTGATAATCATAATCACTGGAATTATATCCATCAGCATCATCAGTTATGTCTATATTTTCAACAAAAATTCTATCTCCTACAGAGAATGGGAAATTTTCACTAGTAAATCCAGCAATAGGTTCTCTTATTCTTATTTCATTAGTTTGGAATTGATCACAAGTTGCACCTATCGCTGCAACACCATTTGAGTTAATAGTAGGAATTATTTTTATATTTTCAGAAATACCAGTATCATTTTGAATAACATCAACACTGGATACAGAATTTCCGACCAAATGAGTATCAGTTTTAATTATAGTATTACCAATAGCAACTGTTACTGGTGGAGAAGTATAATTATTTCCTCCAGTAGTAACCCCAATAGAATCTAAAGTATATACATCTCTCAACTTCAATACAACAAATGGATCAGCTTTAGGTGTTAATGTTTTATCATTAGTAAACTCAAGACCTTGATCTGAAATTTGAACTCCATTTATTTGACCTATTTCATTAGATTCTTCAGAAAATACAGCGTCAGAACCAACAGTAGTTCCAATAGAAATTATTCTACTTAAAGTATTAGTATCTACTACATTATTAATTCTTACGGAGTGGACTCCACCTTTTTCTGTTTTAGAATTTGTAGTATAGAATGCACTACTAAATCCACTAGAAGAATATGAAGTAGTTTCAGCAGCTCCAACTAATGTAATAGCAAATGTAGTTGTTCCGATACCAGCAGAAACTTTATGATCTTTATTGAATAATGACTCAACTACATTAATATTTGAATAATTTCTTACCTCAGTATTGGTAGCAGATTCATAAGTATTTACGTAATTTGAACCAACTCCTTCAACTTGATAATAAATGTTATCTGGGAATGATTCATCAATATCTAAAATAATTTTTCCAGAACTTCCGTCACCAAATGCCCCTTCTCTTGTAACTGAAGATGAATCATATTTAGATATAAAGTTTTTATCATTGTATAAATTAATATCATAATTTGTCAAACTAGAATCTGATACATCCAGAGTTACAATACTACCTCTATAGAAACTTAAAGGTGGATTTACACTAGCAATTATATGAGTTCCTGAACCTTGAGTGGTAAACTTAATACCTTCGTATGCAGGTTTATTTGCATTATATGCATTTTCTGCAAGTCTAATTACATCATCAGATATTCTAACAGCATAGTAAATTCCATTATTTACCAATGGTGTTGCTACATTTGATGAACTATAGACAATAATATCACCTGTCTTTAATTTATGATCTTCAATAGTAATTTCGTGAGTAGTTGTAGTAACAGCAGTTGAAACAAATTGTTTTTCATTAGATGTTAGTTTCTTAATATCATCGTTATACTTAAATGTTATTGAATCTGTTCTATTGGAAGTGACATTTAAAGAAATAATATCATTTAATTCTAATGAATGAATTGAATCTAATATTAATCTACCTTCTCTTTTTATTGATTTACCAGTTATATTTTCAGGAATAGACTCAAATCTATGATCACTACCATTAACTGTTGAGAAATAAACACGAGATGTTGTAAATCCAAGTTCTTGAGATACTCCTGTTTTTTCTGTTGTTATTCCAATAAATTCATCATTCAATTTGACACAATATAATTTACTGAAATCTTTGAAATCCATTTCAGCTCCACCATATTCTCTAGTTCCTTTTAAGGTACTACCAACAGCAACATATGATAATTCTTGACCAGTTACAAATGGATGATTTGGTGCATAGATTGCTCTTGCTGGTACAGTCTTACTTTGAGTAAAACTACCAGCATATCCAACAATTACATCAACAGCAGTACTTCCTATTCCTACAGATCTTTGACCATCAAAATTAAACCTTTTAACTTCTTCTATATTTTTATTCTGGGTTGTTTTATCTACTTGGAAAGTAAATTCTAATGGTTTTTTAATAACATCTACACCTACCGCATGAGTAGTGCCACTAGTACCATTATGTAATCTAGCAACCCTATATCTGTTATTATAATCATCTTTATTCAGAATTAGCATTTGCTCACTCTGCATTTCAATAATATCACCAACTCTAAATCTATCAGTATTGGTTGGTTCGCTAAGAGATATAAATGTAGCTACTCCAGTTACAGAAGTTGCAGCAATAGCAACAGATACTATAGTTGTGGTTGTGTTTACACCTACTGTCCTATTTCCCTCAATGTAACTATAAAAAGCAGAACTAACTCCAACAATTTCAGCAGAATCGCCATCAATATAATTATGAGGAAGGGTACTAAAAGCAGTTACAGTCTTACCTTTAATAGCAAATTTTAAATTATCTGATGTTATTGCACTTGTTGCTATAGATACTATATTTTTACCAAAAATTTTATCAATTGTTCCACTTACAGCACCAGAATTTGTAAACGTTAATGTATCACCTACTTTATAGGAATTACCAGGATCATCAACAAATACAGTTGTTATTCCAGAAGTTCTTATAGAATCAATCTTTAAAAGTGGATTAGATGCTAATTGATTTGATACAAACTTATACTTAGTAGTAGGATTATCGAATCCTAAGTGAGTTATACTTCTTTTATATTCACCAGTATTGATATATTCGTCAGATTGGTCAATTAATGTATCATAATTAAACTTATCAGATTCATTCTGATGCTTAAATGGCAAATATGGGAATTTTGGACTAGAACTAGTAGAATCGTTTATAGTCGAATAATAGCAATAAATTCCATCAGGATAATCATCATTGAATTCCCATCTACCATTAAATTCATCTAAATCTCCGCTTCCTTTACTAAAATAAAAGTCTTCTATAAAATAATCAGTAGGATAATTTGGTCTAATACCAGTATCAGAAACTGGATTGGAAATATAACTAGACCTCATTGGTCTAATTTCATTAGCACTGAAATCTTTTCCGTATGGAGCATAAATTGGGTTTCCATCGTAAGCCCAACCAATAATTTTTGAATGTTGTCTTTGGTCTACTGGTTTTTCTTCACCATTACTCTTCAAATTGTCATCAATATCTTCACGAATCTTTTTAGGTACGAAGAAAGAAGCAAGTTTATTCCCTTTAGTTGATCTAAGTTGAACTGCATTATAGGTACTATCATTTATTACATGTTCATATCGCTTTACATTGTTAATTCTCCATTCATGAATATTACAATTAAATAATGCTCCCAATCCAGCAGGAACAATTCTTATAATAGTTTCACCTTGAATATAATTTTTTCCAGGAGTAATAACAGTTACAGAATCTATTTTTCCATCAACAATATTTGCTTTTAACTTAGCTAGTTTACCAGCACCAACAACCTCAAGGACTGGTGGGGTTGTATATTCGGATCCACCATCTATAACATTAACACTATCTACTTTACCACCAAATCCAATAGATACACCAATAATTGCACCCTTTCCAGTAAATAAATCAATTTTTGGTTGTCTTATGTGGTTAACTATATTAGTAACACCATAACCAACACCACCTTTTCTAATAAAGACATTATCAACCTTACCTTTTATAATTGGAAGTGCTTTAGCAGCAGAATATGAAGGAAGAACAGTACTTCCCACACCAACAGCAGTAACACCATCAATATTTACTTTAATTTCTGGATAATTGAATGTATGAGTACCAACTCCAATTGTAGACATATTTACATACGTCTTATTTCTATAATTTGTATTACTATCACTTAATTTGAATTTATCACTATCAATAACAGTAATTGTATATTGTGTTGAAGTAGATAATCCAGTAATTACTGTACCACCATTAGAATATGATACAACATCACCACTAGCAAAGTTATGATTTCTAGCATATATGTAATCATCATGAGTATTAATTCCAACAAAAGTAGTTAAAATTCCAGACCTATTTTCTGGTGGATATTTCTGAGAATCTATCTCTACCTTATTATAACCAAAATTAGATCCTGATGTCTTAACTACAATTTCACTAATTTTCTTTCTTTTTCTTTTAGCCGTGAATGTATGAGTTCCAGATCCATCATCTAAGAAATTGATCAAGAATTCTTTATTTAATGCCCTTTCTCTTGTTATTGCAAGTGAAAATTCAGTATCATCAGTTTTTGCAACAAAATACGTTGTACCATCTATTAAAAATGTTGTAGCTCCAACTCCTGCTGCATTATAATTTAATTGAGCATTGGTACTAGCAATACCAACAGCAGAACCTGTTGTAGTATATACAATCTCCTCGCCATCTAAAAATCTATGTGTTTCACCAGTAGGAAGAGTAATTTTTCCAATTGTAGTTGCTGTACCAACACTGGCTTCTCCAACTGCAACTGAATGTGTAAATGCTTGTAATCTTGCTTGACATTCTGCACCTACACCATTACCTCCAGTTATTGATACTGCAGGTGGTGCATAATAGTCCCATCCACTCTCTGTAACTACAATTTCGGATACTTTTCCATCATTCAAGTGAACATTACAATCTATAGCACTTCCTTCACTATCTCCAACTGAAACATTTGGTGGATTTATAACATCATAATCACTTCCACCAGTTAAAACATTTATTTTATCAATTTGACCATAATGAACAGAATCTTGAGAAATTGTAGAATGTAATTCAAGTCCATTTAATGTAACTCCAACTGCACCAATAATATCATCATGTTGATTTGCTATTGCTGGTTTAATTGGTATCTTTTTAAAATTATTCTGATTTTTTAAAGATCCACCACGATATAAACTATGTGGCATAATTTTATGCTCATCAAGACCAGAACTAACATGCAATTGATTCCAATATGGGTGAGTACTCAAACCAGCAGCAGTTTTAAGATCCCATAATGTATCATTACTGAAAATACTTTGTCTACTTAATGATAATCTAATATTATCATCATCAATTCTTTGAACATAATAAATTCCAGTATCCAATCCAACTATACCACTATCATCAGTCGATGGTTGATAATATACCTTTTCTCCATTTAAAAATTCATGGTCAGCAATTGATATTCCTGAACCTACAACATTTTTAGATGTAAATGTCTTAGATCTGTCAGTAGTGTCAAAATCACTTGAAGGATATCCAGAAAAAGCAACATATGCATTACCTTTAGAGTCAATAAATGAGTTTTGAATATCTGCTAATACATTTCCTAATCCAAGTCTAGGAGAAATAAATCTTATATTATCTCTTATAGAGTAATTTTTTCCAGCATCTGCTACATTATTAACATTCAATTCATTCGTATATTTTACAATATTAGCAGTAACTTCACTTACTGGCATATTGTTTCCTAAAAATGCTCCAGTCTCTCTTTCATATACGTCTATAAAATGACCTTTCTTTATAGCTGGAATATCTAAAAGGGTTATACTACCACCAGAACCAGCACCAGTTTGAATACCAGATACCCCTGTTACTACATCTTTCAACAATACATCATATTCTATAGGTGAATTATATGTCCAAGTATTGAATTTTCTCTCTAAAACATCTGTTTTTTCACCAACGTATCTTGCACTAATAGTATCACCTACATTGAGGAATTTTGTACTTTCAAAACCAGTGGAAATACCAGAAATACCACCACTTATTCTCATTTTGCATACTCTAGATGTATCGTTATCCTCATAACCATACACAAAATTACTACTAATTATTGATGTATCTTGAGGAATACTAGTCGTTAAACCTACACATCCAAAGAATTGATTATATGATTTTGAACTATATGATACTTGTTTATATGTCCCAGATGTATTTGGATACCAAAAATACCCAGTGGCACCAAATCCAACAGTAGAATCAACACTTACAGTGTCTATAGTATCATTTGTCCCAATAACTTTTGTCTTATTGTTAATAGTAAATCTATTCTCAAAAAGAGGGTCAATTCCTCTATCAATAGTTTCTCTTGATAATGAAATTCTATGATAAGTTTTATTTTCTAAAAATACCTCTTCTACGTTTGAAATTGCACCACTTGCAGTAGAATTTTCTTTAGTTAAAACTGAAAATGTATCTAAATCTCCTTGATATAATGAAGAAAACTTCAAATTCATTGGATTTCCTTCTATGGCTTCAACCATAACTTGGTCACCCTTATTCCATTCAGCATCAGATGCAACAATAGTACTATTAAATGGTTTATTGATAGTTACTGGTTTACCAAATAAAACCTTGAATAGTATGTCTAATGAGGTATCAGTTCCCTTTGCTGCATAGAAGTCTTTTGCTCTTGTTAATATATTTTCAATAGCAAGACCAGATGCAAATTGTCTCTTTTCTACTCCTGGTAAAAAATGAGTTTTAAACTTATTGTAGAACTGTCCCAAATAAACAAAACTTAAATTTAAGACAGGAGATAGTGCATCATGTGGATTTGCTTCTGTTTCTGAAAAAACTAAATTTTCTGGATTTCCTGGTGTTTCAAGTTTATCGATTCCACTAAATCCACGAGCACAACCAGTGAATGAAGTAGCAGTTTTGCCAGTATAAGTAATAATCTCATCACCTATTTTAAGCAGGCCATATGCGTCTGGAAACCCCTTTGTGTGATTCACATTGATTACATCATCAAATGCAAGAGCTCTTTGTGTGAGTATTACTATTTGGGGTGGTGTTGCTGCTCCAGTTGGGGTTACGGTTTGTGCTCTTACTGTCTCTATCTCTGATAACTTAGAAATACTCTTATATTCATTAATATTTTCAGCTAAATCTCCAATTCCATATTCATGACCATCAAAATGATAATATTGCTCCAAAAATTCCTTAAATAAAGGACTTTCCGATACAACGTAATCAGGTATTATGCTACTTAAGATGTTAGATACTTTTACTTTTTTATCTGCCATTTCTATCTAATATAGTTTTTGGTACTTACAAAGCTTGATGGTGGGATGTATTCATTTCCAGATCTATTAAGACCAGATGTGACAATATCTTCCAAAAGATGCAATTTACTGTTTGCTGTAGTATCTAGCACAATATAAAGGTTCTGTTTTGCGATGATATCATTGGATTCTGGTATAACCTCAATTTCTACCTTATCAGTAAGTCCAGTAGATGAAATATTTGTTGGATACAAGATAATTTCACCTTTTGCATAATCAACTACACCTGCATTTAGGTTGATATAGTTGGGTTTTTCATCAACAATAGTAAAATACCTTATTGTACCAGTATCACCAGTCTCATCGGGTAAATCAGAAAGATATACACTACCTTCAACACCTTCAAGTTTAAATGAAGATGATCTTATATTAAATCCTTCCATATCCTTATGGAATCTGTTACCATAGCAAAGTTCATAGTTAGCAAGTTTATTATAAGCAGGAATTAGGTTCCTTCTCATCTTAAGAACAGTAATATTAGAAGTAACTGAAGTACTAACAGTGTCAATTATATTTAAAAGTTTACTATACTTCAATCTTCCTCCAAATTGGTTAATATCACTTGATTTTGCGTAATTTGAGACAGCATTAGTAATGCTTGATGATAATCCTTCCTTAGATTCTGTTGATCCAGGATCATAAGAGACTGTAGAGTTGTATTCAACGTACAAATACTTCAAATCAACAAATTCTTGCTTAATTCCAGCAACTGTATACTGTTTTAATCTTGATCTAATAGCCTCTTTAGAAACATCGGACAAATATTCACCATTTTGAGGTTTAATTGTGATATAAACCTTACCATATTCAGGTGGAGTAACCTCTTCTCCTCCATATGCACTGACAGAATCGATATTTGAGAACAGATTTGGTATTAAACTGATGTAATCATTCGCTGTCACTGCCCTCTGCTGCGACGCATAGACCCTTGGAGCAAGATATTTGATGGAATCTACAGATTCTATGGATGCACCGTTCTCAGACGGTTGTGTGGTCGATATAAGAGACACTCCTTGAGTAACAGATTGGTCAATTCCACCAATTGTATAAGTTACCTTACCATTAAATGAGAAATTTGCAGCTCCATTACCTAATTCACCTTGTGTTACAATGTAAGTAACTTTAATTGTACTCCCATTTTCTGGTTTTTTACCTAAAGTACCATCTCCAAATAGAAGTTGATACCTTTCATCACTTATTTCTTGTACTAGGAACAATCTTGATAAAGAATTGACTTGATAGATGTTTTCGTACTTATTAAAAACTTCTTCTGTTCCTGATGGATTGGTTATTGTTACTCTAATTGTAGAGGTATCAATGTTTGCATTTGGTAGAATATACTTTGCATCTACTTGAGAATTGTCAACTGTGAATGTTTTTGTAAGTAATGTTCCTTCATGTACAGTAATATCACTAAAATTTACTATATCATTGTCGTTTGCTCTTGCAGTAATATCATCTGGAATCGAAAATAAGTAATCTCCATTAGAAAGATTACCAGATGCTACCAATCCTTTATGTAAAGTTAGTACGTTTGCCTTAGAAGAACTTACATTTACACTAAAATTGATCTTTGCAGTAGAAGATTTCTTTGAACGTGGGACATAACCAATATTTCTTGCTAATGAAACTACGTTCTCCCTTAAAGTAGCACTATCAATGAATGCCTCATTGACTGCCATATTGGTGTTATAAGAGGTAATATAGGAATTATATGCTAAAGTATCGATTAAAACGGAAAAGTTAGACCCATCGAAGTCAAAATCACTAAAATTTGAGTTAGCTCTCAGATAATCCTTAATCTGAGCCTTCAAATCGTTAAAATCTAGGTTAGTGAATTGATTAAATGCCATTATATTCTACTAGGTTGTAAGAGAAATTCTATATTTTGAGTCGGAACAGGTAATCCTATGATACTGTATTTAATAGTAATGTACAGACCATTATAATCTTGAGTATCATTTACAATAATATCCAATACTTTAATTCTAGGTTCGAAGTTTTCCAATAATGTCTTAATTTCTTCAGTCAATGAAGAAGAAATATCACTACCTACAACTTCAAATAATGAAGCTTCAACAGAAAGACCCAACAAATCATTAAAAAATCGCTCATTAATTCGAGTTTTTACTAAATTCTGAACTGATTTTTTAATTGCATCCTCGTTTCTAAGTACAGTTACGTCATTTGTAACTGGATGTCTCGTAAATGAGAAACTAATGTCCTTAAAACCACGAGAAACTTG
>VTLG01010679.1_pt1 | contig 15172 bp, 19 predicted proteins | sample 4694571 | NCBI WGS metagenome assembly VTLG01 (sample SAMN12604809, study PRJNA352737) | marine metagenome | biome: ENVO:00000447; feature: ENVO:00000209|ENVO:00000569|ENVO:01000036; material: ENVO:00002151; isolation source: viral sequences binned using virsorter ...
ATCGCGGCTGAAGTCGATGATTTATATAGACAAATAAGGGGTAAATAATGGCCGCTATTGATCTAAACACAGTAAGAGCAACAATCGAAGCTAGAGTCGCGACAGAGCTTGCCAGTAGCCCCGCAATCCCTGTTGTTTTTCATAATATGTCGTTTGATAGCAGCGCCGTAACAACCTTTGTTCAATGCCTTACAACATTCGGCGAAAGTAATTATTTAACCCTAGGAAATGCAAGCGGACAGAATCGCGTAAATGGAATTGTTGTTTTTAATATTTTTACACCGCAGGGAATAGGTTCAGGCGATAACTACACAATCGGCAAAAGGTTGCGGGATTTGTACAATCGAATTACAGTTTCTAGTGTGATCTTCGATAGCCCAATCGGGCCGGAGGTCGTTGACAATCCAAATCCTGAAGGTCAATTTCAAACGCAACTGCGGATGACCTTTGAAATTTATGAGGAACTTTAAAAATGGCAAAACTTGAAATTACAGAAGAAATGCTTGACGCAATTGAAGCTGTTAAAGGTAGAAGGGAAGCGAACTATTGGGATCCGGAATGTCGTAAATATTATGAGAGTCAACAAAACTCAAAAAAAGATGTGAAAAAGTCAGAAAAGAGTTAATATATTTATAAATAATTCTTTTTTTTGTTATGGCTGCGATCAAGGGCGATGTTGGAAAAATAATGTTCCACAATGCGGCGGGAACTGAAGCTGATGTTTCAGGTGTTAGAAGTTGGTCTTTATCTATCACGAAAGACACAATGGAGACGACAGTAAATGGCGACACATCAAAAACATTTATTGGCGGTTTAATTTCTGGCGAGGGTTCAGCAGAACTGATATATGACCCTTCTGGAAACTCAGATTATCAAGCGTTTATTGATGATGTTATAACAACAGGCGATGCGGGCGATGCTTTGTTTGAACTGTTCCCTGACTCTGCACAATCAGCAAAAAAAATTGGATTTTCTGGAATTATCACTTCCGCAGAATATGGCGCAACACTTGGCGAAATTCAGATAATAAATATCAGCTTCATTACAACTGGTGCAATAACCAGCGCTATCTGATACATTAGGTTTATTAGTCAACTAATTAACCAATGCCAAACAAAAGAACGATTGATTTACTTGTTGAAAGTTTTGACCTTTCAGTTAGAAGAAAATATGAAATAAAAAACGCAAACGGCGATGTTGTAACTACTTTATATTTTCCCCCAATAACAAGGGCTGATAGAAAAAAAGCGCAAGCAAGAGCTAATACAACAGATGGTCTTGAAATATCAACACAGATGCTTTGTCAAATAGCAGAAAAAGAAGATGGTTCAAAACACTTTGCACCCGCTGATGCAATAAATTTACAACGTGAAATTCCTGAAAAAATATTAAATGAAATTGAATTGTTTATGTTTGATCTTTCTAACGATGAAACTTTAGACGAAGCAAAAAAAGATTAAAGGGCGATAATTGGTTATATTTTGAATTTTTCTTATCGTCCGAACTTGGAAAAACTATAAATGAATTAAGGGCATCAATGACAGATAACGAACTTATGTATTGGGCTGCATACTATGAAGTAAAAAATGAAAAAGAAAAACAAGCAATGAATCGCGCAAGACGAAAATAGGTGTACACTAAAATAAAGGTTTTTTGTTGTCTTGGCTCAAGCTAATGTAAAAATTGCTGTAGACGCTACGAGCGCTGTTAATAAACTTCGGCAAGTCAATCAAGTTTCAAATAAATTATCAAACACACAAAAAAATTTAAAAAATCGTCTTGATAAGTCAAATCGGTCAATTGATAGGTCTGGAAGGGCTGCGGCTAGGGCAAGCGGAGGAGTAAACAGACTTGTTGGTGCTGTTAGGAACTTAGTAATTGGATTTGCTGCAATTAAAACAGCACAGTTTGTTTTTGTAAAAACTGCTGAATTAGAAACTCAAAGAAAAAGTCTTGAAGTTTTAACAAACTCTCTTGAAGATACAAACCAAATAATTAGAGAACTTCAAGCGTTTGGCGCAGTAACGCCTTTCACTAGCTCTGAACTTATAGAAACAACAAAACGATTAAAAGCGTTTGGATTTGAAACAGAACAGCTTGTTGATGTTACAAAAAGACTTGCTGATGTTGCGGGTGCGACAGGAGCCGATCTTGGTGGTATAGCAACAGCCTTTGGACAAATACAAGCAAAAGGCAGATTACAAGGCGAAGAATTGCTTCAGTTACAAGAAAGAGGCGTTAACTTGCAAGATGAGCTAATTGATATGTATGGTCTTACAGCCGAAGAATTTAGAAAGGCTTTGGAAGGTGGTAAATTTAGCGCCGATGCCGTTAATATAGCTCTACAAAACTTAACAGATGCGGGGGGAAAATATGCAAATGGAGCAATTGCTCAAAGTGATACCTTAAATGGCCGTTTAAGTACATTACAAGATTCGATTGAAACTCTTGCAAGAACTATTGGTGAAGATTTAGGTGATGAAATAAAAGCAATAATAAATCTTGGCATTAGGGGAGTTCAATCAATAAATAGATTTATAGAACGAATATCTTTTGGAGGAAAAGGGGTAAAAGCTGATTTAGACGCCGCAAATGTAGCTAGAAGAGAGACTCAAGAAAAATTCGATTTAGGCAGATTTAGCAGGGTCACAGGAGTTGGAGTTGACAAGGAAATAAGTGATTTTTTCAAAGAAAGAAAAGAATTTAACAGAGAAGCTAATTTAAATATTTTAAGAGCCGCAGAAAAAGATGTTTTTACTATTGGCGGAATTAAATATGACGCAAATATGGTTCCAATACCAAATCAGCCTGCGCTTGAAGAAACACCTTTACAAAAACAAGAGAAAAAAACTTTAGATAAAAGTGATCTACTAAATAACAAACAAAAGAAGGAAACAAGTGAGTATGAAAACCAATTAAAACTTATTACAAGAAAAAATGAATTATTAACAGCAAGATTAGAAGGCAATGAACTAGAAATAGAACAAAAACATAGAGAAATAGATTTAATTGAGCAAGTTGGAGTTATAGAAGCAAAAAGTATATTAGACGCTGAAGAAAAAAGTAGAAAATTAGAAGAGCAAAACAGGATTCTTGATCGACAAAAAGAAATATTTACACAAATTGGAGATAGTATTGCAACAGGTGTCTCTGATGCTTTAGTTGGTGCAATTATGCACGCACAATCACTCGGAGAAGCAGCAAAAGGTATTTTGAATGATATTGGCTCACAACTCTTAAGGCTTGGTATAAATACAGCTTTAGGCGCAATTTTTGGTGGGCCGTTTTCAAAACTGCCCGGGTTTGCTAATGGTGGAAGGCCACCTGTCGGGAGGGCTTCAATCGTTGGAGAAAAAGGGCCGGAACTTTTTGTTCCTAGTTCTGCGGGTACTATTATCCCAAATAATAAGATCGGCGGTGGCGTAACAAATAATATTGTTGTTAATGTGGACGCATCAGGTTCTAATGTAGAAGGAAATGAGCAAGAAAGTAGAGAACTTGGCCTTGTTCTTTCTGCGGCCATACAGGCACAATTAGTTCAAGAAAAACGTCCGGGAGGTTTACTTGCATAATGGCTACATTTCCATCATTTACACCTACATATGTCGGGTTCAGTAAAAAATCACAACCAGTTAAAAGACTTGTACGTTTTGCAGATGGTTATGAACACAGAGTTTTGTTTGGTCTAGCTAGTCATCAAAACCCAAAAGTTTATAATTTACAATTTGATGTTACAGAAATTGAATCAGATGTTATTGAGGCATTTTTAGATAGTAGGGCAAACGATCAAGCAAGTTTTACATTTACACCTCCGGGGGAGGGCATATCAAAAACAGGCACTTATTCGCAATCATCATCAACAACAATCACAGTAACTATCACAAATCATGGAATTGCAATTAATGAAACTGTAACTCTTGATTTTACAAGTGGTTCTGCAACAGATGGAACTTTTATTGTTGTAACTGCCGCAGATCAAAACACTTTTACTGTAACAGCTTCTTCAAGTGGAACAAATAGTGGAAATGTTACTGCTACTGTATCAGGTGCAAAACAATTTGTTTGCGAAAGTTGGACAAAAACTATACCTTACAATAACAGAGCAAAAATAAGTACAACTTTTAGAGAGGTGTTTGAACCGTGAGCAGTAGTGTTATCAGTGATATTCAATCAATAAATCCTTCATCAATTATTGAATTATTTACATTAACAACAACAACAGCTTTACACGGCTCCGCTACAACATATAGATTTCATGCTGGCTCAAGTTTAAATTCTAATGGCGAAATCGTTTGGGCGGGTAATACATATCAAAGATTTCCCGTTCAGGCTGAAGGCTTTGCGTATCAAAAAGGCCAAATACCAAGACCAACTTTAACTGTAAGCAATGTCCTTGGCACTATTACATCAATACTTCTTACTGTCAATCAAACAACAACAGGTAATGATTTAACGGGTGCAACAGTTACAAGAATAAGAACACTTGCAAAATTTATTGATGCTGTCAACTTTGCTGGAGGAGTAAACCCTTATGGTACACCTGACCCAAACGCTGAATTTCCACAAGAAATATATTCCATTGATAGAAAGTCACAAGAAACAAGAGATGCAGTTGTTTTTGAATTAGCTGCTCCTATTGATCTTATTGGTGTTCGTGCGCCAAAAAGACAATGTACAAGGGCTGAATTTCCTAGTATTGGATTAGCTGTTTAATGACTTGGAAAGATGACGCATTGCTTCACGCAAAGGAACAAGACCCAAAAGAATCTTGCGGTCTTTTATTAAATATTCGCGGGAAAGAAAAATATTTTCCTTGTCAAAATTTATCAATAAGTTCTCATCAATGTTTCATAATGAATCCAGAAGATTATGTAAAAGGGGATGAACTTGGAGAAATTATTGGAATTGTTCATTCGCACCCGATTACACCGCCTGTTGCTTCAGAGGCAGATAAAATAAGTTGTGAAGATTCAAATTTGCCTTGGTATATTGTCAACCCAAAAACAGAAACTTGGGGATATTACGAACCCTGCGGATTTAAACCGCCTTTATTAGGAAGGACTTGGGTTTGGGGCGTTACTGATTGTTTAAGTTTAGTGGAAGATTGGTATTCGCAAGAAAAGCAAATTTCTTTTAAAAAAGCTACAAGACCCTTAACACCTGAAATATTTCACGAAAATCCACAATCAAAAGAGGATGGCGATTTTAATAATTATTTAATTACAGCGGGTTTTCGTTCGTTAGAACCAAATGAAAAATTACAAAATGGCGATGTTTTGGCGATGAGTATTTTAGGTAAAGGTTTAAATCATGTTGGAATTTTTTTAGATGGTGATGTTTTACATCATTTAGGCGATAGACTATCTTGTAAAGAACCATACAATCCTTGGTTGTTAAAATGTACAGGGGGTCGGTATCGCTATGATGCGTAAAATAAAACTGTATGGTGAACTGGCAAAAATAACAGGTCACAAAGAATTAGAAGCTGTCGTAAATACAACAGCACAAGCTGTAAGCTTTCTTGTAAATAATTTTCCTGAATTAGAAGGTCATATGGCTAATAAATATTATCAAGTGTTATTAGGCAAAGAAAATGTAAATATAGATGAACTGCATTTTCCAGTAGGTCAATCTGATATAAAATTTGTTCCTGTCATATCTGGTTCTGGTGGTATTGGTAAAGCTTTATTTGGTGGTGCTTTGATTGCTTTGAGTTTTGGTGTTGGTGGTTTATTCACAGCACCGTTAACTGGATTAGGTGCTGGTAGTTTTGCTGCTGCTGGTTTAGGTGCGAAAGCTGCATTTGGTATTGGTGCTGGATTAGTTTTATCAGGAGTAAGTGATATGTTATTTCCCACACCTAAAATGCCACAATTTAGCTCTGAGCAAGACCCAAGGTTGTCTTTTAGTTTTAGTGGAACGCAACAAACAAGTCGTGCTGGTACACCAGTACCACTAGTATATGGTGAAATCTTTACTGGTTCTGTTGTAATTAGTTCTTCAATTGATACTGAACAGGTACAAGTATGACCGATAATAAAAAAATTATTCGTGGTTCATTTGGTGGTCGTTCACGACCCTCTCCACCACCACAACCTACAAGAACACCTGACACTTTACATAGTAAGCAATTCATCACTTTTTTGGATTTAATTTCTGAAGGTGAAATTGAAGGAAGTGCATCAGCATCAAAAGAGAGTATTACTGATAAGACATCTACAGCATACAAAAATGCATATCTCAAAGATGTTTTTTTAAACGATACACCAATATTAGCTGCAACAGCATCATCAACTAACCCACAGGATGTTGATTTTAATTTTCAAGATGTAACGTTTAACTCAAGACACGGAACTTCTGACCAAACAAAAATTGATGGGATTGAAAGTTCTTCTTCATCTACACCTGTCGGCATCACAGTAACCGCAGCTTCACCAGTAACACGACAAATTACCAATACAGATGTTGACCGTGTAAAGGTTACGATAACATTTCCACAGATACAAATAGCAACAGATAAGGGCGACTTATTAGGAGATACAGTACAATTTAAAATTTCTGTTCAATATAACTCTGGTGGTTACACAGATGTGCATACTGATACTGTTACTGGAAGAACTGCTGATGCATACCAAAAAGATTTTTCAATAAAAATTACTGGTTCTTTTCCTGTTGATATAAGGGTTACAAGAATAACTGCTGATAGTACAAGTAGCAGTACAGTAAACTCATTTCAATGGACAAGTTTTTCAGAAATAATTGATGATGCTTCTACATATGCCAATTCCGCCTATAACGCAATAAGATTAGATTCAGAACAATTTAGTTCAATACCATCAAGAAAATTTAGAATAAGAGGAATAAAAGTAAGAATACCGGGTGCTGGTGCATCTAGCTCTGGTACACCAACTGTTGATAATACAACTGGCCGTATAGTTTATCCAGACGGCTACATATTCAATGGAGTCATGGGAGCAGCAACTTATACAAATTGTCCAGCCATGGTTTTGCTTGACCTACTTACAAATACAAGATATGGTTTTGGCGACCATATAACAGACAGTAATCTTGATTTATTTTCTTTTGTAACTGCAAGTAAATATGCAAACACTCTTGTAGATGATGGTATAGGTGGAACAGAGGCAAGATTTAGTTGCAACGTAAATATACAGTCATCTTCTGAGGCATTTGATCTTATAAATGAACTTGCTGGTGTAATGCGATGTATGCCAATTTTTACTGCTGGCTCAATTACCATCACTCAAGATTCGGTAAAATCTTCAAGCTATTTATTTAATCTAAGCAATATTACATCTGAAGGCTTCAATTATTCTGGAAGTAGTTTAAAACAAAGACATACTGCTGTTGCTGTTTCATATTTTAATATGGACAGCCAAGATGTAGATTTTGAAGTTATTGATGATACAACCGCACAAAGTAAATTTGGAATTATTACAAAACAAGTAAAAGCTTTTGCTTGTACATCAAGAGGCCAAGCTGCAAGATTAGGAAGAGCAATATTATTTGCAGAACAAAATGAATCAGAATTAGTTAGTTTTACAACTTCTATAGATGCTGGTGCTGTAGTAAGACCCGGAGCAATTATTGATATAAATGACCCTGTTCGTGCTGGTGTAAGAAGAGGTGGAAGATTATCTGCTGTTGCATCAACAACAGTTATGACCATTGACGATGCAAATGCTTCTGATTTGGCAACAACAAATTCTCCTTCTTTTAGTGTTGTTTTACCAGACGGTACTGTTGAAACTAAAAATATTGCAAGTGTTACTGCTGATGGTGTTGTAACTGTTACTGATGCTTTTTCTCAGACACCAAATGTAAATACTGTTTGGCTTTTAGAAAATACAACAGTACAAGCACAAAAATTTAGAGTAATAACTGTTGAAGAACAAGATGATATAAATTTTTCAATTACAGCACTTTCATATGTTGAAGGGAAATATGCTTTTATTGAAGATGGGTTAAGTTTACCAACAAGAAGTATATCTGTTCTAAATGAAATAAAACCACCACCATCTAACCTTTCTGCTATTGAGACAATTATACCTATAAATAATCAAGCAGTATCAAAAATTGTTTTAAGTTGGCAACCAATAGTTGGTGTTATTAATTACCAAGTGAATTATCGTTATAACAATGGAAATTTTGTTTCTACAAAAGTTTCAAGTCCTGACTTTGAAATATTAAATAGTCAACTAGGTACTTATGAATTTCAGATTTTTAGTTATAACATTCAGGGGCAACTTTCTGCAACATCAAATAATTTAACATTTAATGCTGTTGGTAAAACAGCTTTACCTGAAGATCCTACAGGCTTAACCGTTGAACCTGTTTCAGATTTATTTGTTAGGCTGCGTTTTAACCCTGCAACAGATATTGATGTAACCCACGGGGGGTCTATTTCTGTGCGCCATACACCAAGTATCGACCCTGCTGTTGCAACATTTAGTAATTCAACAGAGATTATTCCAAAACTTTCAGGCAATATTAGTGAAACTTTAGTGCCCGCTTTAACTGGCACTTACAGTATTAAATTTCTCGATGATGGTGGCCGAAGATCAGATAATGCTGCAAAAATTATTGTCACACAACCAGACCCACAACCAAATCAAATAATTCTTACAGAAAGAGAAGATACAGATTCGCCACCATTTCAAGGAAACAAAACAAACACATTTTATGATGCAGATTTTGATGGTTTATTAATAGATGGAACTACCTTATGGGATTCAATAACACAAAATATTGATGATTTATCAAATATTGATTTTGCAGGGCCAATTAACTCAAGTGGTACATATGAATTTCAAAATGAAGTTGATATGGGTGGTATTTTTAATCTTACTTTAAAAAGACGATTCGTAACATCTGGACTTTTACCAAATGATCTTATTGATTCAAGAACAGCAAACATTGATACATGGACTGAATTTGACGGTACTCTTGCTGAAGATGTTGGTGCAAAATTATTAGTAGCGACAACACAATTAGACACAACAACATCAACAGCAGCCACCTATGAACAAAGTGGAACGACAATTACTATCAGTAAATCCTCCCATGGGTATTCTGCTGGTGACCAAGTAGTTATTGATTTTACTGCTGGAAGTGCTACTGACGGTAACTATGAAATTCAAACAGTTCCAAATTCAAACAGTTTTACAGTTACAGCTAGTGCTAGTGCCACAATATCAAGTGGTACTTCTTGTAATATTGGCCCTAATTTTACTCAATTTAATACTTTTGCAAATGGTGAATATACAGCAAGAGGTTTTAAATTTAAAGTTGAATTAACATCAAATGACCCTGCACAAAATATAAATGTTACTGAACTTGGGTATGAAGCAAGCTTAAAACGAAGAACAGAAACTGTTAACACTGCTATTGCAAGCCAATGTGCAACAACAGGGTCTGCCAAAACAGTAACTTTTGCTGATCCCTTTTTCGCGGGCACTGGTTCTCTTGGTGGTTCAACATCTGCCTTTCTTCCGACTGTTGGGATAACACTTGAAGGTGCTGCAAGTGGAGATTTTTTCAATATAACCTCAATAACAGGAACACAATTTGTGATAGAAACGAGAAGTAGTAGCGGCTTGAAAGATTTGAACTTTAAATATACAGCGGTTGGGTTTGGTAAAGGTGGTTAAGAAATTCTTGTTCATTTGGTAAATATCAAAAAAATGGGTAGAATAAATTTAAATATTAGTTCATTTTTTATTGTTATTACTTTTTATTTGTAATCAACTCTTTTAAATGTAATTAAAAAACTCTTAAATCCATTGGTATAACTAGCAAATGGCCACAGCAGATTACATAATCTCGAACCAATCGGGAGCCAGCTTTAGAACAGACTTAAATAATACCCTTGCTGCAATCGTCAGTAATAACTCAAATTCATCTGAGCCATCAACAAAATACGCATATCAATGGTGGGCTGATACTTCAAATGCTGTGATGAAGATAAGAAATTCATCAAATGATGGTTGGGTTGAACTTTTTCAACTTGATGGAACATTAACTCTTGAAGATGGGTCTGCAAGCACACCAGCATTAGCCTTTAGAGATGATTTAAACACAGGAATATTTAGTTCTGCTGCTGATAATTTTGATATAGCAACGGGTGGAACAGTTAGATTTAATATTAATGGGAGTATTACAAAAATTTCAGATATTCTTGATACTACGGTTGTAAGAAGGCAAGTCCAAAATTCTAGTGTTCATGTTTCAGGAGGAAACGAAACAAATGATGGGGCTAATATAGCTCTTTATGGTTCTGCACATTCTAGTCAAGCAGATAATATTCAATTTAGAGCAAGTGCAACTAATACTTTTAAAATAGATTCAAATGGAAAGTTGCTAGTAGGCACTACAAGTAGTCGAGATATTGGCGGATATCAGTCAGCATTTCAGATTTCAGGTACATCAAGTGATAAATCATCTTTTTCTATAATAAATAATGTAAATGATGCAAATGCGGCTATTTTATTTCTAGCCAAGCAAAGATCTGGTTCTGTTGGTGGTACTACTATTGTTCAAGATAATGATGAAATAGGTGTTATAAGATTTATTGCTAGTGATGGTTCTGATATGGCTCATAGAATCGCACAAATATCTGCTGAAATAGATGGAACACCGGGAACAAATGATCTGCCGGGGAGATTAGTTTTTAAAACAACCCAAGATGGTACTACTACACATTTAGAACGAATGTCTATTGGGAATACTGGAAATGTATTAATTGGAGTACAGGCTAATGTTTCTACCAGTGATAGAGGGAGATTAGCTATTGATTGTGAAGATCTAGATGCAGCCGCTGATTTAACTAATGCAGCTAAATATGGATTAGTTTTTCTAAATAGCCCTACAGCTAACGAAGGAAATGGTATAGCGTTTTTTAATGATAGTGGTTCAACTTGTGGTGGTGCAATAATTCATGTTGATAAGGGAAGTGCAAATATTGGACAACTACAATTTTTTACATCTGCAACTTCAAATACCCCAACATTAAAATTTAAAATAACTGAAGGTGGACAAGTGTTAATAGGTGTATCAAGTTCAGTAAGTGCTGAGGCCATGTTGCAAGCTTTTGGTACATCTAGTACTTCATTAATTTTTGGTAATACTGCTACAAGTGCTACTGGTACTGCAACTATAAATATGTGTCCGTCAAACAGCGTCACAGGAGGGCAAATTATTTGTACTGCTACTGAAGATTTTTCTGTTAGTGCAAATAGAAGTGCAAATTTAAAGTTTAACGTCAGATTAAATGGAACATTTTACACGGCTGTGGAATTTAACACAAGTGCTCAAGCACTTTTTGAATCTATTACTAATTCAGGTAATCATTTCCAAATTAATAATACGACAACCAGTAATACTGGCTGTATGTTCAATATAAATTCCTCTAGAAATACCACAAATGGTTCATACTTTTTAGCACAATGGGGTAGTTCAAGTGCTACAAGATTTCAAGTTAATGATGGCGGAACCGTTCAAAGTACAAATAACAGTTATGGGTCAATTTCAGATCAAACTCTAAAAGAAAATATCGTTGATTCTGGTTCTCAATGGGATGACATAAAAAATATAAAGGTTAGAAAGTTTAACTTTATAGAAACAACAGATCCAGATAAAAAAACAATGCTTGGTGTTGTTGCACAAGAGGCTGAAACTGTTTGTCCTAATCTTGTAGAAACAAGTAAAATAAAACAAAATGGTGAAGAAAAAGAATATAAAACATTTAAATATTCTATTCTTTACATGAAAGCAATAAAATGTTTACAAGAAGCACAATCCAAAATAGAGGTGTTGGAAACCAAAGTTGCGGCATTAGAAGCTGCCTAGTAATATTGGATAACTAGAATTAATTTTATGGCAACTCCACAAGAGCTTTATGACGAAACAAAAACCCGTCTTGATTTAAATATTGCAAAAGCACAAATGCTTGAGAAAGAAATACAGCAAAAAGTGGCAGAAAAAAATCAATTAATGCAACCTATAATGGAAGATCAAGGAGCATTAAAACAATTTGCAAAATTACCAGATGTTGTAACTGAAACTGTTGAACCAGTAAAATCAAACTAGAATAAAACTAAACACTTATTATTATGGCTGTTGTTTGGAACGTTGCTGCTTTAGACACAGAAGCAACTTTAAACAGTTTATCTGATGTCGTTATTTGTGTTCATTGGACTGCTAGTGATGCAGACGGTGACCATACTGGCTCTGCTTATGGTGAAGTTGCACTTGCTGCGGCTGATGCAAAATCATTTACTGCATATGCTGATATTACAAAAGATAATGCTGTTGCATGGGCTAAAGCTGCATTAGGTTCAGATCAAGTTGCAAAAATAGAAACATCTATTGCCGCACAGATTACAGAATCAAAAACTCCTACTCGTTCTTCTGGTATACCGTGGGATTCTTAAAATTTTACTTTTTCGTGCATCTGTTTAGTCATCATCCCACCAATTAGATATAATGGAGCAAGTCCTACTAGCAAAAACAAGCACATCAAAGTAATTGGTGCTAGGGCTTTAATAAACGCTTCTTTCCACATGGCAAAAATTTCTCAAATATTATCTATTTTAAGTTTTATTATTAGCGCGTCAATGTTGGGCGGTGCATATTTTGGTTACAAATACGTTACCTCCCCGCAACTAAAAAATCGTGTTATGAATGAAATATTGGCAAACGTCCAACAGATGATGCCAAAAATGCTTGATAAACAAATACCAAAAACAACAGGCGGTTCGATTCCTTTACCTATGAAATAGTTGCAAATAAAACAAATAAAAATACCAGATATTTCAACAATAAATTTAAATTATTATATTCCTTCGCCCGATGTTTTAAATGTAGCCCCGCCGACAATTGATATTCTTGGATGCGTCAAAACTCATCGAGATAGTTCTATAAAAAATACGCAAATAATAGAAGATGATCCAAATGGTGCTTTTTATAGCTGTCCAAATGGAAAAATGCCGTCTTATATTCCAATGCAATATAACCCTAATCAATTGCAGATTGTAGAAGAACAAGAAAAGCCAAAAGCTGACACACCAAAACCGCCAGAAACAAAACCGCCAGAAATTCCAAAAAACAAAGAAAAAGAGATTATAAAAATTCCGCCTTGCCCTGACCCGAAACAACCTCTGCGCGTAGGCTCGTATGCCAATTCTCAGAAATTGGAGAAAGTAAAGGCGTTTGAATTAAATGAAAATAATGAATGTATTATTATCTGGGAACCAGTTCCATTTCAAGAGTCCTATATCCCAGAAGTATCAACAATAATCTCAACAGCCGTGATTGGATTCGTAGCCGCATCCTCGCCCATAATTTTGAACGCTGTAAAACCGATTATTAAAAAATTAATAACTAGAAAAAAGAAATCATCTTAAATCGTGTGTATGCGGGATGACTTGATTCGGCTTTTTGTCGATATAAATATCAGAGCATAAATTGTAAAATTCTGATTTTTTAGAAATTAAAATGCCCTGTTGTTTTAATTTTCCACATTCCTTAATTCTTGCTATAGCCCAATCAAGGCGCTTATTTTCTAATACTTGTTGTTGTATTTTTACTTGTGTTGTTGCTGCACTTTTACATTGATTTTGAAATTGTCTATCAAGCGGAACTGTAAAATTTAAACTAAATCCTGTATTTACAGCAAAAGAATCTTTATTTGTTCCTGAATAAAATAATTCATCAAACAAAACATCGCCGGGGTTATCGGGAACGCCATCTTCATCTTCATCTGTCGTGTCGTAGTATGGCAAAGTGTAATAATCTCGATAAGGCTTGCGATAATTTGCCCCAAAAGTGACAAACGGCGAGAATGTAAGGGTCGCACCCTGACAAACAATATTTCCGCCAAATTGATTTGTTGTCATATTGCCCGTCAATGATTGTATAGCCATATTCGTAACGCTTCCGTTGTTTGATTGGCTGACAGCGTTTGCAAGCGCTTCTAGGGGCATTAGAGCTATTGAGAGAACACAGACGTAGAAGTAACTACTGATTGGCTTTCTATTTGCCTTGTAATGCTTGTTATATTGGATATTCCGCCCGGCCCTCGATAAGATTCTGAATATTGAAAGGCCGCGCCACTTGTCGGGCTTGTTAGTGTAAATACTGGTTTGTTTCCTGTCGATAAGTCTAACCCTGTATAAGTTTGTGTTTCGCCGTTGATCGTCCTAGAAACATTTGTCGTATTTGGTGCAACCCCGCCATCTGTAGAAATCCCTGTTCCTGTAACTGAATATTCATAAGAATTGCCAAAATAATCTGTCGAAACAATTGATTCTGAAATAGAGGTTGTCGTATTTGTCGTAGATGACATTGTGCCGGTGGTAAAATTTGGCGTAACGGGCTGCGCATAACTAGGTAATCCACAAATTAAAAATAAATAAAAAAGTTTTTTCATAGTTCATTTTTTTCTAAATCCACGCATATAATCATTAGCCCTTTTTGTAAAAATTTTATATAAAACAAAAGAAAATATCATATAAATTACAATTGCAAAGAGGGCTGTAATTATTGGTAAAATCATCAATCCACGGAAAGCGTAGTTACATATTGACCTGTAATTGAAGAACCCGGATCGCCGCCTGTTACCGATATAACATGATTATCAATAGTCGCCGCGCCACTTCCAATTGCCCCTGCTGCTGTAGAAGTTAGGTCTGAAAAATTACTTACTGCGCCAGTAGTCGGAGCGCTATTTGGCACTAAATCACCCTCCAAATATGATTGAGTGAATTGGAAATTTTCGCCAGAGGTGCTTTGTGATGCTGTAATTGTAGTAAACGCATTTACCCCGTTTGTGGCTGCGCCTAACCCGCCAACAACGCCTGCTGTTGTTCCATCTGTAGTTGTGACCCCACTTCCAGAAACCGAATAAGAGTTTGCCACTCTATCGGCTGCGGTTGCTGCGCTCATAACTTCAATTTGAACACTTGATGTGATTGTCGAAGTCATGTCTGCAAGTGCAGAAGAACATGGAAGCAACAATAAAATAGCAAGTAATTTTTTCATTTAATACCTACCTTGTTTTTACTATTATCCACTATTTTAGGCGAATTGCCATTTTTCTTGTTTCCCACGGAAATGCCGTACGAACCTAGCACCCCACTTACGAGTCCAGCGGTAA
>VTLG01015624.1_pt1 | contig 15172 bp, 25 predicted proteins | sample 4694571 | NCBI WGS metagenome assembly VTLG01 (sample SAMN12604809, study PRJNA352737) | marine metagenome | biome: ENVO:00000447; feature: ENVO:00000209|ENVO:00000569|ENVO:01000036; material: ENVO:00002151; isolation source: viral sequences binned using virsorter ...
CTTCTCATAGCTGATTGCAATAATGATGGGTATTTAGTTATATTTACAGAAGGTATAGTTCCTTTAAATGTAATTGGGTCGCCAAGTTGAGTTGCCCAATACCTAGCTAAAGACACTGGTTCTTGGTAAATACCTTCAGGCATAAGTTTAGGAGGCTTGCCAGGACTGTCTAAAAAATTTCTAAATCTTCTTCCTTTATTACCTTGTATAGCAAAGTCCCAAACATCACTATATCTAACATCCCCATAAACATTATAACCATATCTAGCTGCAGCTTCACTATATGGAAGTCCTTTTTCCCAATGGGGATAAACTCCTGGACTTTTTCTAACTTCACGATACCATCTTTTAAATAGATCTTCTCCTCTGTCTTGTAAATTCGCACCATACGGTTTGTCTAAAAGCCTTACTTTTCTACCAAAGTCCCCAAATAATGGATGATAAAGTTTTGATCCTGTTGGAACTGCCCCTAAAACATCGTCTAATAAAGTCTTGCCTATTGGATGGTTAGGGTTAATAGAAGCCATTAATCCACCTTTACGGCTATTCCAAGCATTATATAAGTTGCTATATTCACGACCAAAATAATCTTCACCTCTGTATCCATATAGCATCGCATCCCTAGAGCCACCCATTTCTTTAGGCATTCTTGGTTTCAATCCCCAAAACTTTCTATAAGGGTATTCTCTAAGCACTAATGCGTAATCTTTCTTATACAAAGGTTGATCTTTCATTACGGACTTCATTCCTCTGTATAAACCTCCTGGTAGTTTTGATCCCATAAATCCCTGCTGTGGAGTATAAATACCCATACTTTCACCCATACTTTTAATTGGGTCATTATATCCTAATGGATGAATAAGGTTAGTGGCAATACGTCCTACTCCTCTTGCTACATAGGGTTTAATACTTTTTTGAGTAAGAATAGGCTTAAGTGCTTGTGCTCCACGTGATATTCCTTGCCAGAATGCCCATGGATTATTATATAAATAACTTAACCCTCTATAACCTGCTCCTAATCCTACTCCGAATCCTGCTATTCCTGAACCTACATTTGCTATATCTCTAAAGGTTTGTGATTCAGGATCTCCAAGTTGGTCTGGTGGGCTTGGCCATAAATCAACACCTGGTAAGCCTGGAAGGAAATCTTCTATAGCTGCAAGAGCTGATGCATAGCCTTGTTTATCTGACATATAAAAATCATGTATTTTTCTTTCCATATAAGGAGTAGTAAGCAATCCTTTTTTAGGCTTCTGTTCAATAACATCTGCACCTTTAGGTATTTCTCCTGCAGGTTTTAATTCAACATCAGGTTGTACAGTTGATAAAGCATCTGCAATCACAGGTGTAAAAGAGCCTATCCCATATTGAGGGGGAGTTTTTCTAGGTTTAAATTGAAAAGTTAATTCAGGTCTTTCAGCTTCAACTGCTACAGTATCTGGTGTATATGGGCTTTTGTTACTGTACAGACCCATCTTCTATCTCCTTTGGTCTTTTAGCAGCTTCAATCTTATCAGGACTAAAACCTTGGAACATAGCCCCTGTGACCTGTGTCACTTGAGTCTTGTTCTTATCTTCCATATCCATAATATCAGCTAGTTTAAATAAAGCTTTTAATCGAGTATCATCTTTCTGTGAAGTATCGATTATATTCTTCATGTTCTCTAATACATAAGTCTCATTTAAGTTAAGTTCTTCCATTACAGGCTTTAGTTCTTCTTTCATAGCAGTCCTTATCCTAGTTGTTTTAATTAGTTGTCCCGCACGTACTCTTGCATAATTCGGATTATTCGTAGGAAAAGCTTGTAAGTATGCTTGACGAGGATCCATCCCTTTTGCACAATAGTTAACAAACATTTCTTCCCTATATGTAAGATACTCTCTATTTTCAATTCTTTCATCTCTTTCAATATCACCTCCTAACGAGTAAATATTATTCCTTCTAGATGTGTCCATCTGATTCTTCTCAGATACAATAAAGGTTCCTGTGCAGGTACCTATATACCTAACCTCACGAACCTTTCCTTTCGGTTTTATCATTTTACCTTCACGTAGTATTTGAATAATGCATCCATCGTCAGACAGAACCCAATCGTGTAAACGACCATCCCTCCATTCCCTAAGATACGATATATCTGTAGGTACTTCCTCTGCGTTTTCAAATACTGTATGATTAACTTTATTAACTGTATAATGTCTCATAATTTTCTTTTCGATGTCAAACCCATCAAGGGTTTGCAGCGTTTATGCTATACCAAGTATATCACTCTCTAACAACTTAGCTATTTTATTTGGTATTTTTAATTCCTTATCTTCAATTTGAAAGTATAAGACATCCGATTCATGCTCAATTGCTTCAGAGATACTTTCTATTTCTTCTGTATCAGGATCATACGCAATCTTTAATACGTACTCTTTAACCATATTAGCCTCCAGTCAGGATGTAGTTACCCCTGAGAACCAGAGGTAATTTTTTAAAACTTTAACCTTAATTTTCACTAAAAGCCAGTTATATTCTCCCATACTCAAAGCTTATATTAAAGCAGTTTTTAGCGGTTATTGGGGTAATGCTTAACCCTATGTTTAGTCTTTATTTCAGACCTGGATTGCCAACCCAACTTCTGACCCACTCAGCAGAACGATTTTCACGGGTACTTTGTGGGTGATAGATTAATAACTAATCTACCGCTATGCTAATATAATATAGTGTGTACTATTATCCAAATTACTTTTATTCAAATGTGATAAGGTTTTCAAAATTATAGCATTTTAGTGTGTCCTGTTTTATAATAACGTACCCCCATAAAATGGGGTTTTCAATTTCGTTTTTACGTTATTTTTGATTTGATTAATTTCAATTATTTTTTCGTTACTAATTTAAATAGGAGAATGTATATGGTAATATTTACTTTGGAAGACATTAAGTCTGAGAAGTTAGCTATGGACGTTGCTTACCAGCTGATGGATAGTGCTATTGAAGCATCTGAGGCAGGCAGAGGTAAACGTAAGAAGATACGTACCTGTGAGTCTAAGATCAATAAGCTACGCAAGAAGTGTATCATAAACAAATGGCAAAAACCATTAACGTTTATGCAGCAATGCTTAAAGGTTTTAGAAGATGCTAGGTCAGAAGCAGACGTAGGTCTCTGGACTATATAACAACAAGGTTCAATTGAGGGGGTGAAATGATATATCCCCCTCTAATAGCCAATACTATACATTCAAGTGTTTATTGGATACAGAGATACCTATGATGTGTATGCGTGTGTGTAGTATATATATACCAACTTACACCTACACTTATATCTTAAAGATTTAACTAGTAATAACGATAAATGGAGGTTTGTTGGCCCTTTATAACCCAAAGTCAACACTATGATTATGTATAAGTAAAGCAATTAATTAATAACACTGATTGTATAAAAGATGAACGCAATATAAATGCGAAAGCATTAGTCAAATTACACTTAGTAATGATGCAGTACTGCGATATTGTAAATTTATTTCTTAAGTAGCATTCAGGCTTATATATATCATAGAGTAAAAATTTAAGCGGAGACAAGCTTTGGTAGGCTAATAAGTCTCATAAACTTAGTTATTGTTGGTTCGATTCCAACCTCCGCAACAAACAATAGTGTGGTAGTATCATATCGCACTCTAAACCAAAAGATAAGCATAGCAATATGTATAAAGTCTGCTACCAATGATTATTAGGTAGTAAGGCACTATTAATGGTGGGAACTATTATTAGTCTATGGATACAAGCACTGTACTATTATAGCTCCAAGGACAACTGTTCAGGGGATGTGATAACTTGAAATTGCAATCAAGTTGAGTATAGTAATATACAATAGGAAAAGTGTAGGAATGCAAGGTCAATCTATGGTAGTGAGGCCGCTTTCCATTACAAAGGAATGTCCGATAGCAATATTGGATATATGCCTGAAGTAACGTTGACATCTAGTCACCAGCTAGAGTTTGCAGTATTAAGTGTAGTATTTACTATCCCAAAAGGATAGCAAGCTACCTGTTAAGAGCTTAATACATTTGCTACATTAATCATTCGATATATAATGAATAATACTGAAAAATACTTAACACGATTAGAAGCAAAAGGCTCTAATACTCCACATTCGTGAATGGAGTGTATGTTATGTCCTTCAAGACATGCATATTTTATAATGAAAGATTTAATTAGGTAGGCATACTTAGTTAGAGTTGAGTAATTGTAGAGAGAATCTAATCGATAAGAGTGGTAGTCTTTAACTACTGAGCCTGTTGGTTTACTATACGCAAGTGTAGTGGATAAGAGAAGAACCTCTAATGAAAGGGGATAATAGCTCGAAAGAATCAACTATTTAAGATGTAATCTCAATCTTATACCAAAAAACAAAGTTTAACCACTAATAACAATGAATGGAGGTAAGTATGGCTGATGATTGTAGAGATAAAGATTGGATTACTGATGCTGTTTTAAATGATATAGATGATACAATAAATAAGATTCAAAGGGTTGTCGTCAATAATAAAGAGAGTATCGAAGAGATTAAACAAGCTATTAATACATTAGATATGCTGTTTAAACAAAAAATGCATTGGATTAGAGATGAGATACATTTGCTAAAAGGTAAAAGTAAAAGAGACTATCCAAAACCTAAAGTATAAATAATTCTAGGGTTGACTTAATTGTTGACCCTATAACAACTAATAAGCTTATCTAATCTATTTAGATAGAGAATGTTTCACACCCTATAAAGGATAATGGAGAACGATAATAATACATATAAAGAGGGCTAAATATAGTCATATAAATAATAAATGTAAATGTATTAGAGAGTTACCAAATGTGAGTAAAGAGCTTATTATAGATAGAAAGAGGTACAACTATGACTTCCCAGGTAAATCTGGGTGTAGTAAACAATTAACCATTAAATAAGGAGAAGTATTATGGCGTTTAAACCAGTTATATATAAAATGATGTCAGCTGATGAGAAGACATATGAAGTTATTAATGTAAGCTCTGCTAAGTCATTTCTATCACCTGTATTATATAACCCAGCTAAAGGTATTTGGGTTGTTGTAATAATATATGATGATAATACAAAGACTCAAGCATATTTTGATACAGAAACTAAAGCTAATATGTTCTTTCATAAGTTATGTGATACAGTTAACATGCCAGTTAAAGAGATACAACCTTGGCTTAATGATGTTAAAGCTGATAGAGCTAAGGAGGATGCATAATGATAAATAAGATATTTTTAATTTGTATGGCATCTTTAATGTTTTGTGCTCAAAAGCTAGGGATATCTTATCAAGCAATAAATGTATGGATATTCTGTGTTATATGGCCACTAATTACTTTAATGCTGATAATATTCAGTGTTAATTGTTTTCTCAATCATTAAGGAGGACATTGATGGCTAATGCAAAGATCGTAAGAAAATGTAAGAAATGTAAGAAAGCCAGACCTATGTACAGTGCTGGTGATGTTAATTCTGATCATTGTGAGAAATGCCTAGTAAATATGCATAATGAATGGCAATGGGAATTTTACACTGATTTAGATATAGATAGATAAGAATTTAGGGGTTTACAGAGAATGATAGCTATTTATCGTCAAGGATGAATATATTTATCTTAACCTAATAACCCCTAAACAATTTATGAGGTGGTGCTTAGACTACCCTTTATCTTCTTGGCTGATTATAACGCTGAGTGCTACCTCATAATAATAAACTATAATTAAACAATAAATAAATGAGGCTTGGTAGATTTTATTAGTGGTTAATAAAGCTGGGTGAAGCCTGCTTAATCTTCGGATTGGTGGGCTTCCTCATTTAAAATCTATCTTGAATATAATGAGTAACATGACGAACTTTAAGTTTTGTGCAAAAGTATGTAAGACTTGTATTTATACTAGGACTTTCTTAGAACTTGTAATAGAAAGTGTAAAAGTTATAGGTAAAAGATTCTTATATTATATAATCAATAACGAAAGGAAAAATGTTATGTTCAGAATTTCAATATTGATAGTATTATCAGTAATAAGTATTTATATGTGGTATTTACTGATTAATTATTTAATAACCTAACCACAATATCTCACCCTCCTTGACGCGGGAGATACTCACCCTGGCAACCTCTGCACACAAAACAGTATAGCCAAAGAAGGGTTCTTCGGAGCCCTTTTTTGATACATAGAAAGGATATTATGAAATTTAAAACACATAGTGACTGGGAATTAGCAGTTGATACATCTCTGCAAGGACATATATTTAATTCATATGAAGGTTTAAAAAAGATATTCGGAGCTCCTATTATTTCAAGAGATGATAAAGTAGAATGTGAATGGGTAATTGAATTAGATAATGGAGATATAGCTACTATATATTCTTGGAAAGAACCTTATGATGAATGTTATAAATGGCATGTTGGTGGTCATAAGAAAAGAGTAATATATGCTGTTGATGATATTATAGATGAAGCAGAGCTAATAGATAAGAAATTAGGCTTTGAATGTAATGAATGTGAATTATATAGAAAGAAGGAATATTTTCATCATTCAGAGTTAAAGAAAGAGTATAAAATTTGTAATGAATGTTTTGATTTATTAGATAACATATAAAAGGAGACCCTATGAAAGATATATTATTATATAGTAAGGAAGAGTGGAAAGCACTAGACTATTATGAAAAGGAAAAGCTACATGTTAAAGATAGAGAGCATGATTTATCTCTATTCTTACCTATCTTACAGAAAGCAGGTATTAAATATATAACTGTTGCTTATGAAGGATGTGGTGATGATGGAGAAGCATATGATTGTGAAGCATTCTTAACACATAAGCATTATAAAGATAGAGGCAGAGATCATGGATGGAATCGAGACCTTAGTGATAGTCAAAGAGATGAATATAAACGTATAGAATCTAAGAATCGTAAGAAATTAGATAATCTTCAGAAGAAATTTAATTCATCATTTGATTTTAAGACAAGAAATTGGCATGGAGATCTTGTTGATAGAGATTTTAATATACAAGATATACTAGTTAATTCTATTAATTATGATTGGTATAACAATGAAGGTGGGAGTGGAACAGTTATCTTAAATGTAGAAGATGAGACTATTGAAGTAGATGGTGTATCATTCTTCAGAGAAGAGCAAGATGAATCCTCAGTTATCCAATTAAAAAGTGTAGTAAAGAATTAGTTACTATTAGCATAGTAATTGATATTTAGTAGGTGGACAAAGCACTCAAGATTGTACTAGTACCTTATCGTGATATCCTAGTTGCAAGCCATTTGGTATTAGATGTTTCAATGATAACTGCCACAAATCCTACAATAGGAGTGACTTATTCTGAACAGAGTGAATAAGAAGTCTTTAATGTTAGATATAACAATAGCCCAGAACATTCCTTCTTAGACTATCTGGGCTCTAGATTTAATAAAGGAGCCATATGAAAACTTACAATATAAAAGTAAACTTAACCGAAGGAGATTTAAGCGAATTAATGTATAAAGATAAGAAGTTTTTCTTGTGGGAATTTCCTACTATAGAAGATGAAGAAGTTACAATAAAGATACATTTATTTAAAGGAGAGGATGATGTATGAAAGCATTTAATCATTGCAAGTCTAGTGTAAAATATTTTGGTGGTAAAGAAAAAGACTATCATAAGATACATGCTTGGTTTGATGAGTCAAAGAATTACTATGCTGATATAAGACATAGAGCTTTAAGACATCATACTCAAGGTGTACAAGAATGTGAAAAGGTATTTGGAATTACAATCACTAACTCTAATGGTAAAAAAGTACCAGTTCGTTCTATAGCAGAGCAACATATAAGAGAGGATATAGGATTTATTCCAAGTATACAGGATTGGTTAAGTGAGATAAAACCAAGAATATGGATGTCTAGTACTAAAAAGAATACACTAAAGAAAATGAATTTACATTAGGACAGTTAATTAATTAATATGAAACTATTACTAATTGGATTCCTCCTCGGGAATATGATAGAAAATCTATCAGCTGTCCTATAATTAAGAGAGGATATTGACAGGCGAGTAAGAAGAGCCTCATGGGCAAGTCCCGTGGACGAACTTACTAACGAGGGTCAAGCCTCTCTTAAAGATTTTATAACTTGAGAATACAATAAAGATAGGGAGCCCAATATATCTTCGGAGAAATGGTATGCTACTAGTCATCGAAAGTCTAACCTAGGTAATTCGAGTAGGTTGTATTCTCATTAATTTAGATTAGTATGTAACTAGTTTAGTAGCAGTCCTGAGAAGTTACACTAAGTTTATTCCAGGAACTCTTGAGATATGTTCGTAAGTGGACTCCAATAGAGCACTACTATTAAACGAAAAAAAAGCTAATCTAACAATTTGTAATGAGGGAAAGTAAAGAGGATAGAGAGAACTTAGGTTCTGTGAGGGAAGGGTGCAAATCCTTTGTGTAATTACAAATTAATCTAATTGTAGTCATGTCAGTCACGGAGTTACAGGTGAATCTTAAGCGTGCAATAAGACCATTAGCGTAAGCTTCGGCAGTACTATAGATAATATTCCTGAACTCTAAGAGAACCTGTATGGCGCTGTAATGTAAATCCTCGCTGGCGATAAGAATACTGAAAAGTATATATTGTAAGAGTCTTTACAGTTGCATTGACTACATAATTTGAGAGAGTTACGGCTAAAACCACCATTCGTTAAGAGAATTAAAGGATATCCAGCAGAAAGCACTGCAACTCAAGCGTGGTCTCTCTCATTAACTTGAGAATCAGTAACTGGTCCTGTAAGTCTAGTATTGGGATGCTAGTATACAGCGTATACACCTGACGCTAGCAAAGGAATATGTTACAATAAACAGGTAGAGCTGAGATTCTCAATAATTTAATGAAAGGATATAACATGAGAAGACTAAATAAAATAGTAAAACAAATAAGTGAAGATCCATTGTTTGATAATAAGGACTGGTTTGCATTACAGTCAGACTTAAAAAATATAACTAGATGGAAACATTTAGAGCCAATATTAGATAGGTTGCCTCAACAATATATGAGAAGAATAACTTCTTATTTAATAAAGAACTTTAGATTAAAAGGGTTTGAACGTATTGAATCATTAAAAGAAAATATTCAAAGCTTAGAGTTTTGTTATCATTGTGAATCTGAAGAGCATGATCGTTTAAAAGCAAAAGCTAAAGATTTAAAACTTAAATTAAAAGATAGTATTAAGAGAGTAACTAAGCTTGAAAAAGAATTAGATTCATGGGAGAATCCTAGAATAAAAAGTTTTGAAGAGATAATAAAAAGCTTAATGAAAGGATAAATAATGGAAGACTTAAAAGAAGTACTTAATGGTATTGTGAGGGTGTATTGGCAACAAGAAAAAGATCATTGGGAAGAAGCAGATTGTCCTGATGATCATGTATTTTTAAAGCTTAATGCAATAAAAAACTGGTTAATAGGACAACATAAAGGAGATAAAGATGAAGTTAATAAAACATAAAAAGTTAGCACTTATAGAACTGAAATACACTAGTAATGATAAGCAAGATTTAACTGAAAGAGATATAAAAGATATGTTTAATTATTCAGTATGTTTAGAAGGTATAAATCTAAGGTGTATCTCTGTATCTGACTCTCCTGGTGATAAAAAAGAGTAGTTTAGCAGCTAGGAATTTTGTAAATTACATACGCACTATGGTAAAAGAATCGACATTAGAAGACATGGCTATCAGTTCAGTACTGGACCAATATTTAAGAGCAATCACCGAATCTAAACCAAAGAAAACTAAATTACGTATTGAGGGTAGAATGATTGAGCTTATCAAGCGTAAAGAACAAAGAAACAAACTACTAAAATAAACGGATAAAATAGACCTGTGTAGTTCTACTATATAGGATTTTTGTCCTCAAAAATAGAGGAGATCTATGAATATATTACTATTTGATCTAGAGAATGGGAGTAAAACATTAGGTGGACATGAAGATATTAAAAAGATGTTCAATCTACCTGTATTAACTCCTTCTAGTTTCATACAAACAACTGATGTATTCCATCAAATATATCAAACTAAGACTAATTCTGTACAGAAGGATGTTGGACCCTTAAAAATCAATGAAGAACATTTTGTAACTACTGCAAAAGATGATAGCTTTAAAGTAGATGCTGTTGTTATTGATACATTCTCTGAACTATCTAAGAAGCTACAACGTACATTAGCTGACAAAGATGGTAAGATGCAGATAAATCAATGGGGAGTATTAAAGAATAAATTAGATAGCACATTAGCTTGGATAACTAGTTTTCCAGGCATTGTAATATGTAATTGTCATTCTAAAATTATGACTCTTGATGATGGAACAAATAAAGTATTACCATATATAGATGGTTCTTCAAAAGAAGATGTATCTAAATGGTTTGATTTTGTTCTATATACAAAGACAGTTAATCTTCCTGATGGAAGTAATAAGTTCATGTGGCATACAACTCACTCGTCTATATACGACCATGCTAAAGATAGGTCTCAATTGTTAGACAGAGAAATACCACAAGACTATCAAATATTAATTGATGCTGCTAAGAAGAAAGGTTGGGAAGGTATTAAGGTCCTAGTTATAGGTTCACCTGGTACTGGAAAGACTCTATCTTTAAAGACATTAATTAAAGAACAGCCAAATGCTACAGCACAAAAGACTGTTGTTAATGGCACAACTAGTGTACACACTAATCAATAAAGGAGACTCTGATTATGGCAATTAAAACCATGACTGTTTCTTCAGGTGGGGCTAGTTTGTATTCCGTAGGTTGGCATGAGTTAAAGATAACTAAAGCCGAATATGGTATATGGAAAAACCCTACTGGTGAAGGAAAGAGATACATTGATCTATGGTTTGAAAAGTATCCAGATAATTCATATCTGCGTATTTATGAGACCAAAAATAAAACAACTGGTGAGGAATTTAAGATAGCAGGATTGTTTCGGTATGCAAATGCTGGAATAGTTGATGTACTTAAAGATCCTACTGGTAAGAAACCTGTGATTCAATATGATGATGAAGCTTCTAATCTTGTAGGAAAAATCATTAATGTTTATTTCTATAAAGAAACGAAGACTGGTAATAACTATACAAGAATGTTTGATAGTATAGCACCAGTTGAACAAGAAGGTGAGAAATTATCATACACAGAAAGCGATGTAACATCTATTAAGAATGCTACAGAAGCTAACTTCCAAAAAAGATTTGGCAATACCCAAGCAAATGGTGTAGCTGAATTTCCAAATACTGAGACTAAAAGCCCAGATTTAGATAACGTACCATTCTAAATTGAGTGTTATGTCCTAGTGCGGAAAGAGGGAGCTGGCTAATTGTAGTTGGTTCCCTCTTTTATTATAAGGAGTAATTATGAAAAAACTACCTAAAGAAGTAGCAGGAAAGATTTTTTCTCTAGAAAATAGAGCAGATAAAGCTGAAACATTATTACTAGAGATTAAGAATTTCCTAAGACAAATACAAAGAATGAATGGTCTACACGATTTACATGACTTAGACAAGTTCATTAAGAATATAACAGAGTTTGTAAGGAGTAGATATGACAGTTAAACAACATATAATAAACTTTTTAACTCATAAATGGTATGGCGATAAAAGATTCTACACTAGTGACATACAGAATTTATCTTTTAGAAGTAAGCAATTCGGAAGAATACTTGGTTCACCTGATACATATAATAGAGCATTTAGACAGTTACGTATAGATGAAATTATAAAGGTAGACAAAATCAATATACCACATAAACGTGAAGCTGGATGGAAACTAAAGGAGTTTAAGCATGATTAAAGAGTTTGCTTTTGGTATACAAAACAGACATCATTTTCATGATGCAAGTGATATAGGCAAATATTCAGGTATGGCTCAAGATACATTCATGTCCCTATGGGATTACGATCAACATGTAGTTGATTATGTGAAAAAGAATGGTACTCTTGGCAAATACGATGGTGTATTATACATGCCTGATGAGTTTATATTAGATGTAGATGGAGCTAATCCTGATATAGCAAAGCAATCAACAATAGCATTAACTATATTGTTAAATGATTTATGCATACCATATCAGCTATATTTCTCAGGAACTGGCTTTCATATAGGAATACCTGGTGCTGCATTTAGATGGAAACCTTGTGATGATTTACACTTAAAAGTTAAAGATGAATTAAAATCTCATGGTATCTATGAATATGCAGACCCGTCTGTATCAGACAAGACAAGGCTTATTAGAATAGTAAATAGTTTAAATAGTAAGTCAAATCTATGGAAGGTACCTCTTGAAACTAGTGAGTTGCATGATAGTGTTACTCATATTCAAGAGTTAGCTAAGACAGCTAGAAAAACATATAAATGGAATACAGCAGTTAGAGATAATGAATGTGATCCAATATTTGATGTATTAAATAGAAAGTCTATAGCTAGTGATAAGACATTTGAAACTGTTACACTTGGTAGAAATCCAGACCCTATCTGGTATCCATGTATACAGAGAATGTTAACTGGTACACCTCAAGGTTCAAGACACCAAACTGCATTAAGAATAGCAGCTTTCTTTAGATGGAGATATCCTGAGAATGTTGTTAGACTTATCATGGAGGATTGGAGAGAAAGAGTAGATATACCTTCACATCCTTTTACTAAATCTGAAATGGATAAAATAGTAACTGATTGTTATGAAGGTCACAATGGTAATGGCTATAACTATGGCTGTAGTGATAATGTTATGGACTTACATTGCCAATCTACTTGTCGGTTATATAAAACTAAAAAGTCTGGTAGTATTATGGGAGCTTCTCAAATGGAAAAAGAATTTGTTGACTTCCTAAATAGAAACCATAATCCTATAAATATAGGAGCATTCTATGATACAGACTTTCCTATATATCCAGGCGAAGTTGTAATCCTACAAGCACCACCTAAATCTATGAAGACTATGTTGTTACAGAATTGGGTGAACAAATTAAAAAGACAAACTTACTTTCTAGAAATGGAAATGAGTCCACGTCAGATGTGGATGAGGTTTGTAATGATGGAGAATGGTTGGACAGAAGAGCAATTAAACTCTCATTACAGACAATATGTTAATGGAATAAGTCAAAACTTTGATTGGTTGACTGTAGATTACAATAGTTGTTATGCTTATGAACTTGATAAACGTATTATGATGCTACCTAAGAAACCAGAAATTGTAGTGGTAGACCATATGGGTTTATTCAAAACTAAAAAGCATGATAATAATATGAAGGTTGAAGAAGTATCTCAATCATTAATGGAACTTGCTATTAAGAATAATGTAGTTGTCATAGCTGTATCAGAGATAACTAAGCAAGCTTACCATGAAGGTATGGATATTACTTCATCGAAAGGATCTTTCCGTATTGGTTATAATGCGAATAAAGTTCTATCATTAACCCCATATAAAGATGATAAAAACCTAATCAAATCTCTACACTTGCAATGTACTGCTAATAGAGAGAAAGAAGGTTTAAATGTTCACTTAAACTTAAATGGATTGAGGATAGAATGATACAAATAACTAAGTGGTTAGACCCAGACGACATAACTTGGTGCAATAATAGAAAACTTTTTATTACTACTCGTCAATGGTTAGAAGATGAGAGAACACGGCTCTCTGAAATAACTGGTGTTCGGGTAGTAATAAAGACAGATACAGATGGAGGTCAAGCTGTATTTAGAGACAAACTTAAATAAGGAGAAGAAGATGAACCCCTATAGAGACATAAGAAAAGTACCTTTAGATTTTGAAGGTATAAGCTCATCTGCTTACGCTATCCAAAGAGAAACAAGTAAAGGATGGAAAGAAGCAGGTGTTGTAGGTCACAATTATTTGCTAGTACCTAATGCAGAAGTTAGGGATGCAGCAGAAATGGTGGCTAAAGAGTCAAGTATTAACTTTACATTAGATAAAGAATTCTTTAATGGTAAGAATTTTATCTATTCAATGAAGTCTAATCATACATTAGGAGAAGTAGAAGCTGGTGATGATGTGGCTTTAGGTATCCAATTCTGGAATAGTTATGATGGCTCAAGATCATTTGGATTTAGAATGATGTTATATAGACTAGCATGTACAAATGGAATGATGAGTAAGCATTTCTTTAATACATATAAGTTTAGTCATCATCCTAACAGTGAAGACTGGAAAGATAATCTAAATGATGTGGTTAGAAACATTAACAATATAGCATCAGGAAGTAATGGATTAGATAAATTCATATCTGACTTAAAGGTACTTAATGAAAATAATCTTTCGACTGAAACATTAGGTGTCCTTAGACATGAGTATCTTAGAGATTTACCTGACGGATTATGGGGACAGATAGTAACTAAGTTTACTAATCCTGAAGGTGAATACTTTGAGAAACAAAATGGTTGGAACCTACTTAATGCATCTACAGATATATTATGGCATAAAGAAAAACCTACTATGGCTAGTTATCAGCAAAATGCTATGATAGTGGATGGATTATGTAAGGCAGCTAGGTATGAGGCTTACTGGAAAAGATAAGGAATAAGGCTATGAATATAGCGAAATGTATGGTATGTGCATTTGATGTCGTAGTTTACGATTGCAAATACATGTGCTCAAATTGCGGGTTCGCTGCCAACTGAGATGACGGTAGCGACCCGAGTTCGGGAGGGAAGAATGACAGCAAAAGAAGAACTAAAATTACAAGTGAAGATTCTCCAACAAAAGAAGAAGGACATGCAGCTAATACTGAAAGCGACAATAAATGACCTTCAACTTAATGAAGAACAAGCAGAAGCTTGGGATGGAGAGCCAGACTTCTATATAAATAAAGGATGGATTGAGGCATTGACTTGGGTTTTAGAACAAGGTAAATATGATTAAAAAGGAGATGAAATGATATTTAAAGTAATGAAGTATTCAAGTGCCTTGAAAGATATTTCTAATGAAGTTAAAGAAAAAGTATGGAAAGGTAAATGGGAAGAAGTTCCTGATGAAGATTTATGGGAAGATGGTGAATTAGGTGCTATAGATGTTTCTCAAAAACTATTTCAAAGAGTTGTAAATACTGGTGAATGGAAAATTATAAAGGAGATAAAATGAATTTAAAAA